>WNGR01005463.1_pt1 | contig 13613 bp, 10 predicted proteins | sample 5407581 | NCBI WGS metagenome assembly WNGR01 (sample SAMN13153383, study PRJNA577476) | soil metagenome | isolation source: 80 cm soil or saprolite under Garry oak tree replicate 2 | place: USA:California | collected 2016-06-15 | reverse complement strand
ACCACCTATGACGGCATCACGCAGCTTGCGCCCGATCCGAAGCAGGTCGGCCAGAACCGCATGGACGTGGAGACGAACGGGCGGAAACTGTCCCGCGAGATCATGGACGGGGTCAAGGCCAACGGCGAAATCCTGCTCTTCTATGAATACATGAAGCCCGGCCAGGAGAAGCCGATCCGCAAGCTCGGCTACGCCGTTGCCGTCCCCGGTTTCGATATGTATCTCGGCACCGGCGCCTATCTCGACGACATCGACGCCAAGATGGGCCCGGTCTTCTGGCTGCTTGGCTTGGCCATGCTCGGCATCGTCATCGTCGCCGGCAGCGTAGCCTGGATGATCGGCCGCAGCATCAGCCGTCCGCTGGCGCTGCTCGGTGCCCGCATGAAGGACCTCGCCGACGGCAAGCTGGAGGGCGACATCCCCGGCGTTGGCCGCGGTGACGAGGTCGGCGCGATGGCTTCGACCGTCCAGATCTTCAAGGACAACGCGGTCCGCATTCGCGATCTCGAGAAGACCGAAGCGGAGGCCAAGGAGCGCGCCGCGGCGGAACGTCACAGCGCGATGGAAGGTATCGCCAGCGACTTCGAACGTAGCGTCAACGGCATCGTGCGCTCGGTCTCCTCGGCCGCGGCCGGCATGCAGAGCACGGCGCAGTCGATGACGGCGACCGCCAGCGACGCCTCTTCGCGGGCGGCGACCGTCGGCGCGGCCTCGCAGAGGGCGTCAGGCAATGTCGGGACCGTCGCAGCCGCCGCCGAAGAGCTGTCGAGCTCGGTTGCGGAAATCTCCCGCCAGGTGACGCGCTCGACCGAAGTGGCGAGCCGTGCCGTCAACGACGCCGAGCGTACCAACGCCACGGTGCAGGAGCTCTCTACCGGCGCCGAGAAGATCGGCGAGGTGGTCAAGCTCATTCATTCGATCGCGGCGCAGACCAATTTGCTCGCGCTCAACGCCACCATCGAGGCGGCGCGCGCCGGTGAATCCGGCCGCGGCTTCGCCGTCGTGGCCTCCGAGGTCAAGGCGCTCGCCAACCAGACCGCGAAGGCGACCGAGGAAATCTCCGCCCAGGTCGCGGCGATGCAGACTTCGACCAGCGATGCGGTCGCAGCGATTGGCGGCATCACCCAGACGATTGCCGAGATGAGCGAGATCACCGCGGGCATTTCCGCGTCGATCGAGCAGCAGGGCGAGGCGACCCGCGAGATTGCCCGCAACATCCAGTCGGTTGCGGCCGGCTCGAGCGAGATCAACACCCATATCGGTGGCGTCACCTCGGCCGCGGAAGCGACCGGCAGTGCGGCCACCGACGTGCTCACCAACGCCCGCGAGCTGGACAACCAGTCAGGCGCGCTGCGCAGCGCCGTCGATGGCTTCCTCGCCAAGGTGCGCGCGGCTTAGGCCGTCGCACAAAAGCGTAGCCATCTACTCCATCGTCATGCCCGGGCTTGTCCCGGGCATCCACGTTCTTAGGCACCGCACGCGCGGATGCGCGTGGATGGCCGGGACAAGCCCGGCCATGACGGAGGATGGTCGAGTGGCCGTCCCCTACTGCTTCTCGATCCCTGCGTCCCGGATCAGCCTCTCCCACAGCACCAGCTGCTCGCCCACGAACGTGCCGAGCTGCTCCGGCGTGCCGGAGAAGGCGTCCATGCCGAGCGTGGCGAGCTGGGCCTTGATCTCCGGCTTCTCGACGATCTTCCGGATCTCGGCATTGAGCCGGGTCACGATCTCCTTCGGCATGCCGGCCGGACCAAAATAGCCCTGCCACGACGAGATGTCGAAGTCCGGGACGCCGGCCTCCTGCATCGAGGGGAGGTTCGGCACCAGCGGCGTGCGGTCCTTGGTGGTGACGGCGAGCGCCCGCAGCGCGTTGCCGTTGACGTGGGGCAGGCCGGTCAGGATGTCGACGAACATCATCGAGATGCGGCCGCCCATGACATCGTTGAGCGCCGGCGGCGAGCTCTTGTAGGGCACGTGCAGGAGGTCGAGCCCGGCATTGTGCGCAAAGGTCGCGCCCGACACGATCGCCGAGGACGAGCCCGACGCGTAGCTCAGCTTGCCCGGATTGGCCTTGCCATAGGCGACGAGCTCGCCGACGGTTTTGGCTGGGACGTCGGGGTGAATGACCAGCATGAAGGGCAGGTCGCCGGTGCGCGCGATCGGCGTGAAATCCTTCACCGGATCGTAGGTCAGGCTCTTGAGCAGAAAAGGATTGGCCGAATGCGTGGTGTTGGTGGTGACCAGCAGGGTGTAGCCGTCGGGTGCTGAGCGGGCGACAAAGGTCGCGGCGATCATGCCGTTGGCGCCCGCCTTGTTCTCGATGACGATGCCAACGCCGAGCGCCTGCGACAGATGCTGCGAGATCAGCCGCGTCGTGGTGTCGGTGCCGCTACCGGCCGCGAAGGGCAGCACCAGCGTGATGTTGCGGCTGGGCCAGTTGTCGGCCTGCGCAGTGGATGCGGTGGCGAGACACAGCGTGGCCGCGCCAGCAGTGCGCAGGGCTTGAATCAGCGATGACGGCATGTTGGAGCGTTCCCTCTTTTCGTTGGCGGGGAACCTAGCGGGTTCAAATCGAAACCGGAAGACGGCAGAGGCGCGCACTCGCGTCCGCTGCGCGGAATTACTTCACCGCCGAGCCCTGGCGCGATGCAATGACGACCCCGGCCAGCACCAGCGCGTAGCCAATCAGGTGAAACGGCTGGAGCTTTTCGCCGAGCAGCAGGATCGCCATCGCCGAGCCGAACACCGGCACCAGATGGAAGAACGGCGCGGCCCGGTTCGGCCCGATCAGCGCGACGCCGCGATTGAAGAAGAGGTACGCAAGCGTCGACGGGAAGATCAGGATGTAGCCGAGCGTCGCCAGCGTCACCGTGTCGAATTGCAGCACGCTGCCGCTCCAGGCCTCCCAGATCGCCGTCGGCAGCAGCATCATCGCGCCACAGCAGGTGGTGAAGGAGAGAAAGGAGAGCTGATGAACCTTCGGCCGGCGCGGGATGAAGGCGGAGTAGATCCCGAACGCCACCAGCGAGGAGGCGAACATGATGTCACCCCTGTTGAAGCTGATGCTCGCGAGCGCCGCGAGATCGCCGTGCAGGATGATGATCAGAACGCCCACGAGCGAGATCGCGATGCCGGCGAGCTGCGCGCCCGTCAGCCGCACGCCGAACAGCACCAGCGACCACAGCGCCACGAACAGCGGCCCGGCCGACTGGATCAGCAGCGCGTTCAGCGCTTCCGTATATTGCAGGGCCCAGTACGAGATCGCGTTGTTGAAGGCGAAGCCGACCAGCGACAGGAACAGCATCAGCGGCAGGCTGTTGCGCAACGCGGGCCAGTCGCGCTTCAGATGCGGCCAGGAGAACGGCAGCAGGATCAGGAACACGCCGAACCAGCGGATCGTGGTCACCGTCAGCGGCGGCACATGTGCGCCGACATGGCGCGCGAGCACGATGTTGCCGGCCCAGAACAACGAGCTCAGGCTCAACAGCAGGTAAGGCTGGTTATTGAGCCAACTGGCCGGATTCGAGGCCGGTGGCGCGGGCGAAGTGATCGTCATTGGCGTTGGATACGACCTTGCGCCGGATTGCTGTTGTGACACAAGTCACGCGGCCGCAAGGCTACAATGCAGGCATGACCCGAGGAGGTGCCATTGGCGGTCAATATGTTGAACATCGAAGGCCTGGAGCGGCTCGATCTGCATGCGCCGGTGGTGATGCTGAACCTCATGCGCTTCCACGCGCACTCGCGCGACGGCGACGGTTCTGGTTGGGACGCCTATCTGCGTTACAGCGCGATCACCGTGCCGATGATCAAGGCGCGCGGCGGCACGCTGCTCTGGACCGGCGAAGCCAAAGCGGTCGCGCTCGGCCCGCTCGATGGCAACGAATGGGATTTTGTCGCGCTGGTCTACTACCCGACCGTCGCTGCCTTCCTCGATATGATGGCATCGGAGGCCTACGAGACAGAGGCCGATCCGCACCGCGTCAATGGTTGCGCCGAGCATGTGATCATCGCGACCAGCGAAGCCTACAGCAAGTTCAAGACGAAGTAGTGCGCGCGCTTCCCCTCTCCCACAAGGGGAGAAGGATGAAAAAGAAAACGCGGCGGCAACACTTACTTCTTTCGCTCCGCGCTCCCGCGCGCGTCTGGCGTCAGCCCATCCACAGCGGCGCGGCACGCTGTCTGTAACAGGCGACGGACGTCCTCCGTCGACCGTTGTGGGCTCAGTGCCGCAAAGGTCGGATAGCTCGTCAGCACGAAGATCAGGTCGACCGCATCCTGCATGGCGCGCTTGGCCGCATGCTTGCCCACGATGCGCGACAGCAGCTCGGTCAGCAGTTCCCGGCGGCGTTCGTTGCGTTCGATCAGCGAGTCGCCGAATTCGGGATCGGTCGCGACGGCCTGGTTGAGCCCGCCGATGGCAGGATCGTGAGACCAGAAGGTGCAGAAGATCGCGACGACGCGATCGAGCGCGGCACGCGGGTCCGTCATCGTCATCACGTCGGCCAGCTCGAATAAGCCACCTTCGCGCGCGATGTCGTCAAACACGGCCTCCAGCAGTCCGCGCCGCGATCCGAACTGGTTGTAGACGGTGAGCCGTGTCACGCCGGCCACCTTCGCCACCACGTCGAGCGAGAAGTTCGCGATGCTTGCGTCCTTGCGCAGCAATTTGGCGCCGGCCGCGATGATGCGCTCGTGCGTTTCCGCCGCCGCGGAGGCCCGCACCGAGCTCACATAGTTGCGCTTCGTCATGGCCTTGCCATTCCTCCGAATTGATTATACAATATGTATATCAAATTTGGAAGCCGGAGCTTGCCATGCAGACTGCCCTCGTGATCGCCCTGTCGCTTCATGTGTTGTCGTCCGTGTTCTGGGCCGGATCAAGCTTTGCGCTGGCGCGAACCGGCGCAGCGGGAGGCGAGCAGCTTGTCTTTCCGCAACTCGGCGCGGCGACGATTGCCATCCTGACCGGGGCCTATCTCGGCCATCTCGTCCACGCCGGCAGTTTTGGCGCGACCGAGCAGGTGCTCGCGCTTGGCGCGGTTTGCGCGCTGATCGCGGTTGGCGTTCAGGCGGCCATCGGTCCCCGTGCGGTTCTCACCTTGCGCCGCGGCGCCAGCGATCTGGCGGGCGTGCGTTCGCGGATTGCGACCGCACAGCGCGTGGCCGCGGGCCTGCTCGGCATCACCGCGCTCTGCATGGGCGCCGCGCGCTACATCTGAAAATGATCTAGGTGGTCTGCTTGCGCGAGGCGACGAACACGCCGGACAGCACCAACGCGAAGCCGATGAAGTGGAAGGCTTGCGGGCGTTCGCCGAGGAAGGCCATCGCCATGATCGCGCCGAACACCGGCACGACGTGGAAAAATGGCGCGGCGCGGTTGGCGCCGATCAGGCGTACGCCGCGGTTGAAGCAGAGATAGGCGAGCGTCGAGGGGAATACGGCGACGTAGAACAGCGTCAGGAGGTTCGGCCCGTCGAGCTTCATCACGGGACGCGCGGACAGCTCCCAGATCTCCAGCGGAATGAGACAGGCGGCGCCGGCACCGAAGGTGAAGGCCAGGAACGACAGGCCGTGCATCGGCGGGCGCTTCAGGCTCAGCACCGAGTAGAGCGCGAAGAAGATCAGCGCGACGATGAAGATCAGGTCGCCCTTGTTGAAGTCGATGTTCGACAGCGTGGTGAAATCGCCGTGCAATAGGATGATCAGCACGCCACACATCGAGAGCAGCACGCCGAAGGCCTGGGCTGCGGTGAGCCGGACGCCGAGGATGACCAGCGACCACAGCGCCACGATCAGCGGCGCGGCTGACTGTAACAGAAGCGTGTTGAGCGCCTGGGTATGTTCCAGCGCCCAATATTGCAGGGTGTTGAAGGCGCCGATGCCGATGATCGACAGCACGATCATCAGGCCGAGCTTGCTGCGGATCGCGGGCCAGTCCTGCGCCAGATGTTTCCAGGCGAACGGCAGCACCAGCAGGAAGGCGAAGAACCAGCGCAGGAAGGAGAGCGTGACCGGCGGGATGTGGCCGGCGGCGAGCCGCCCGACAATGGCGTTGCCGGCCCAGCACAGCGCGGTGATGCTGAGCAGGAGATAAGGCTGGTTGGCGATCCAGGTGTGACCGGACGTGGCGGTGTCCGTGGTCGGGTCGGTGGCGGACATTGTGATTATTATGGCCCCGCGTCATACGCCAAGGCCCCGGCCCGGCGGCATCCGGGCCGGCTCGTAGCCCGGCCCCATTCAAAGACACGGAAATGGGGCCGATATCAATGGTCCGAGGCGCATCGCCTCCATGCGCGGCCGCGATGCGGCCGGAACATCGCTCAACCCCGTGCTCGCCCCTCCCGCCCTGCGCGGATCGCGAACGGCTTCAACAGTTCGGCGCAGGCGAGATAAACGACGACCAGAAGCGCGATGCCCGCCATCATGATCGGTGGCGGCGTGAGGAAGCCGAACCAGGTGCCGACTGGCGTGAACGGCAAGACCATCGCGACCAGCAAGGCGACCAACGAGGAGGCGGACAGCACCGGATCAGGCCAGTTGCGCCACGGCCGGCCATTGGTGCGGATGATGAAGATGACCAGGATCTGGGTTGCCATCGATTCGATGAACCAGGCGGTGCGGAACTCGTCCGGCGAGGCCTTGAACAGATAGAGCAGGGCGCCGAAGGTCAGGAAGTCGAACAGCGACGACAGCGGGCCCATAACCGCGGCGAAGCGCACCAGCCGCTTCATGCTCCACACCTGCGGCTGTGCGGTCGCAGCAGGCGAGACCTGGTCGAACGGAATGCCGAGCTCGGAGAGATCGTAGAGCAGGTTGTTGAGCAGAATCTGTGTCGGCAGCATCGGCAGGAACGGAAGCGCGATGGAGGCGATCGCCATCGACAGCATGTTGCCGAAATTCGAGCTCGCGCCCATGCGGACATATTTGAGAATGTTCGCAAAGGTGCGCCGGCCCTCCGCGACGCCGTCGGCGACCACTTCGAGGTCGGAGGCGAGCAGGATGATGTCGGCGGCGGCTTGCGCCACGCCGGTGGCGCCTTCGACCGACAGGCCGATATCGGCGGCCTTCAGCGCAGGTGCGTCGTTAATGCCGTCGCCGAGGAAGCCGACCACCGCGCCGCCCGCCTGGAGCGCCTTCACGATCCGCGACTTCTGATCCGGCGCGAGCCGGCCATAAGCGTCGGTCGATTTCACCTGTACTGCCAGCGCTTCATCGCTGAGTTCGGCGATGTCGGCTCCCGACAGCACGCGCTCGGCATTTAGCCCGACCAGGCCGGCGAGCCGCTTCACCACCACGGGATCGTCACCCGACAGGATCTTCAGCGTGACGCCGCTCGCTGCGAGCCGGGCGATGGCGGCCGCGGCCGTCGGCTTCGGCGGATCGGCGAAGGCGCAAAGGCCGTCGAACACGAGACCGGTTTCGTCCTCGGTTTCGACCTCGCGCGTTGCGCCGGTCCAGGGGCGCGAAGCGATGGCGACGCAGCGCAGGCCCTCTGCCGCGAGCTGATGCACGCGCGTCATTGCAGCCGTTCGCGCCTTGTCGTCCATCACGCCGCTGCGCTGCGTCGTGCACAATTCCAGAACCGCCTCCGGCGCGCCCTTGACGATCAGCAGCGCGCCTTCGGGACCGGTCGCGAGCACCGATCCCAGCCGGCGCGAAAAATCGAACGCCTGCCGGCCGGCAAGCGACCAGCCTTGTGCGGCATTCGACTGGCCGGCAACCAGCGCCGCATCGAGCGAGCCGCGATCCCCGCCGAGTTCTGCGGCGATGGCGCCGAGGCGCGCGGCGCGGGCATCGTCCTTGCCGTCGGCATCAAGGCTTTTCGCCAGCGTAATCTCGGCCGAGGTCAGCGTACCTGTCTTGTCCGTGCACAGGACGGTCATGGCGCCGAGGTCGTGGATCGCGGCGAGGCGCTTGACGATCACCTTGCGGCCGGCCATGCGCAATGCGCCGCGCGACAGCGTCACCGTGGTGATCATCGGCAGCAATTCCGGGGTCAGCCCGACCGCGAGCGCGACCGCGAACAGCAGCGAGTCCATCACCGGGCGGCCGAACACCACGCGGACGGTGAGCACGACCAGCACCAGCGCGAGCGTGGCGCGCGCGATCACAAGCCCGAATTCGCGCAAATCGCGCTCGAACGGCGAGGCCGTCTGCGCCTCGGCCAGTGCGGACGCCGCCGCCCCGAACACCGTGTCGCGCCCGGTGTACACGACAAGCGCAATCGCCTCGCCGGTCTGTGCCACCGCGCCGCGAAACAGCGCATTCGACGTATCGTTGGGATCGGCGCATTGCTCCGCGCGCTTCTGCACCGGATAGGGCTCGCCGGTCAGCGCCGCTTCGCCGGCGGTGAACGCCGTACTTTGAAGGATCAGCGCATCCGCCGGGATGATGTCGCCGGCACGTACGCGCAGGATATCGCCGGGGACGACCTGCTCGACGTCGATCTGGCCGAACGCGCCGTCGCGCTTGACCTCGGCCTTCAGCGCCACCGAGCGGCGAAGGATTTCCGCGGCGCGGATCGCGTGGCCTTCCTGGACGGTATCGAGCCCGATCGAGAGCGTCAGGATCAGGACGATGATGAGTCCGCCGATCTCGTCGCCAGTGAGCATCGAGACGATGCCGGCAACCAAAAGGATCAGCGACAGGGGCTCCAGCAGGCGGCGGAGCACCGCGTGCATCGCGCCTTCGGTACGGGGCGCGGCGTCGCTGTTCGGCCCGAAGCGGTCGAGGCGCCCGGCGGCGGCCGCCGCAGCCAAACCAGTGAGCCCACAGTCTAGGCGCTTGCAAAGCTCATCGGGTGAAAGACGCCAGAAGTGGTTGTGGGCGTGCGCTGGACTTTCCGGCAAGCGGGGCTCCCGTTTCAAGGCATCTCGTAGGGGCACATGCCTCTAAATTCGGGGTAACCTGTTGACCTACCGCAATTTGACTTTCCGGGGGCGCGCTAGCTTCGCCGCCAATCAAGCCCCGCTTTTGCCCGGCAACAACCGAAATCGAGAAGGACGAATCCGCCGGCCGGTTCGGCGCGATTTGCATGGCGTTTCATGGTCGAGCAAGCAATGGTCCTGCCGCATCCCAAGAGCCGGTTCTCGGTCGTGGCGCTGTGGTCGGGATTTCTCAGTCACAAATGGTTCATCCTCGCGGTCGTCGTTCTGCTGGCCTTGGGCGCTTGGCAGAGCGTGCGGACGATCCTCGGGCCCGCCGTCGTGGTCGATCAGGTCAAGCGCGGCCACCTGATCGAAACGGTGGTAGCGAGCGGTCATGTCGAGACGCCGTTCCGGGTGGAGATCGGCAGCCAGCTCACCGGCACGGTGCAGGAGGTGCTGGTGCAGGAGGGCGAGAAGGTCACCAAGGGCCAGCCGCTGATCTCGCTGGAATCGCGCGAACTGAAAGCGAGCGTGGTGCAGGCGCAAGGCGCGGTGGCCCAGGCCGAAGCGCGCATCAGGCAGATCGAGGAATTGACGCGGCCCTCGGCCGACGAGTCGCTGACGCAGGCCAAGGCGACGCTGCTCAACGCCCAGCAGACCTACGACCGCACGGCGCAGCTCGAACACAATGGCTATGCGACGCGCGCGGCGCTCGACGATGCGCAGAAGACGCTCGACGTCGCTCGCGCCCAGATGCGCTCGGCGCAATTTCAGGTCTATACGGCAAGCCCAGGCGGCAGCGACTACGTGATGGCCCAGACCCTGCTGAACCAGGCCCGCGCCAATCTCGACACCGCCGAATCCCGCCTCGACTACGCGACGATCGCCGCGCCCCGCGACGGCGTCCTGATCACGCGCAGTGTCGAGCGCGGCACCGTGGTGCAGCCGGGCAAGGCGCTGCTCGTGCTCGCGCCGGCCGGCGACGCGCAACTCGTGCTCCAGATCGACGAGCGCAATCTCGGCAAGATCGCGCTCGGGCAGAAGGCGCTCGCCTCGGCCGATGCCTATCCGGACCAGCGCTTTGCCGCCGAGATCACCTACATCAACCCCGGCATCGACATTTCCCGCGCGTCCGTCGAAGTGAAGTTGACGGTCGCCGATCCGCCGGACTATTTGCGCCAGGACATGACGGTCTCGGTGGACGTCCAGGTCGCCGCAAAGGACGATGCGCTGGTCCTGCCGCTGCGCTCGGTGCATGACGTCCTCTCGGGTGCGCCCTGGGTGCTCGGCATCAAGGACGGCCGCGCCAGCCAGCGGCCGGTGCGGATCGGCCTGCACGGCAACAGCCATATCGAGATCACCGAAGGCCTGGCCGCGGGCGAGGTGGCAATTCCGCAAAGTTCCGGCGTTCTGACCGGCCAACGCGTACGCCCTGTCCTGCCATGAACCATTGGTTGCCCTTCGAATGCACCACGGCGGTCCGCTTCCTGCGCGAGGGGCGGCTCCAGACCATCTTCATCATCGGCGGGATCTCGATCGGCGTCGGCGTCATCGTCTTCATGTCGGCAATGCTCGCGGGGTTGCAGGCGAATTTCATCAAGCGCGTGCTGACTTCGCAGCCGCAAATCCAGCTTCTCTCACCCGACCAGGTCGCGCGCCCCTTGCGCAACGGCGCAAGCGAGCTCGAGGATGCGGTGGTGCAGCGCCCGAGCCAGCGGGTGATCTCGATCGATCAATGGCCGAAGATCGCGAGCCAGATGCGAGCGATGCCCGAGGTCGTCGCAGTGTCGCCGACCATCCTCGGCTCGGTGCTCGTGGTGCGCGGCGACGCCAGCCGCTCCGTGACGCTGTCCGGCGTCGAACCGGACTCCTATTTCAGGATCGTCAAGGTGCCCGACTACATCGTCGCCGGCGAGCCCCGGCTGACCAGCGAGGACATCATCATCGGTATCGAACTCGCCAAGGATCTCGGCGCCACCGTCGGCGACAAGCTCAACGTCCGCGCCGCGTCCGGGGTGACCCGCGTGCTGACGATCTCCGGCCTCGCCGATCTCGGCAACAAGGGTGTCAACCAGCGCGCCTCCTATGCCGCCCTGCGCACAGCGCAATCGCTGCTCGGCATGATCGGCGGCGTCACCACCATCGACATGACGGTCAGCGACATCTATGCGGCCGAGGAGATCGCCCAGCGCATCCAGGCGGCCAATGCGGTCGAGGCCGATAGCTGGATCAAGACCAATGCGCAGTTCTTCACGGCGGTGCAGGCCCAGCAGAACACCAACACCCTGATCCGCCTGTTCGTCGGCCTTTCCGTCGCGTTCGGCATCGCTGCCGTTCTGGTCGTTTCGGTGATCCAGCGCTCCAAGGATATCGGCATCCTGCGCGCGATGGGCACCTCACGGGGACAGGTCCTGCGTGTGTTCCTGTTGCAGGGCGGCCTTCTCGGTTTCGTCGGCTCGCTGTTCGGCGCGGCGATGGGTGCGTTCGCGCTCGTTTACTGGCACTCGGTCGCGCGCCAGGCCGACGGCACCGAACTGTTTCCGCTGATCCTGGAGCGGTCCCTGTTCGTCTACACGGCATTGCTTGCCACCGTCACCGGCATTCTGGCTGCGATGGCGCCGGCGGTGCGCGCGGCGAAGCTCGATCCGGTGGTGGCGATCCGTGGCTAGCGAGATCCTGAAGCTCGAGGGCGTGTGCAAGGCCTACAATGTCGGTCTGCCGACCGAGACCGAAGTGCTGCACGACATCGACCTCGAGCTCGACCATGGTGAGTTCCTGGCGCTGATCGGCCCGTCCGGATCGGGCAAAAGCACGCTGCTCAACATCGTCGGCCTGCTCGACCGGCCGACTTCGGGCCGCCTCCTGATCAAGGGACAGGACACGGCTGCCCTCGGCGACACCGAGATCACGCGTCTGCGCGGCCACACGATCGGGTTCGTCTTCCAGTATCATCTCCTGATCTCGGCCTTCACCGCGCGAGAAAACGTCATGATGCCGATGCTGGTCGATCGCGGCTTTCCCAGTGCGGAGATCGAGGCGCGGGCGAACCGGCTGCTGGCGCAGGTCGGGCTGGAGAAATTCGCCGGCAACCTCGCCAACAACATGTCGGGCGGCCAGCAGCAGCGGGTGGCGGTGGCCCGCGCGCTCGCCATGAATCCCGATCTCGTGCTGGCGGACGAGCCGACCGGCAATCTCGACACCAAATCCGCCGATGCCGTGTTCGAATTGATGCGGCAGGTCAACCGCGACAGCGGCACGAGCTTCCTGCTGGTGACCCATAATATGGATCTGGCACGGCGCTGCGACCGCATCATCGAGGTGGTCGACGGCCGCATACGTGCCTAAGGTCGTAGGGCCGGAGTGGCAAGGCGGATTTTTAGGGGATATCAAAGGCTTGGAGAGCGCCTCGGGCCCGAAAAAAGCCCCGTTCTTGCTTGCCTAGAGAGGCTGCTTCCTTTATCCGGTTGGGCTGCCTCGCGTGCGAACGGCCTTCGGCCGGGAATTGGGCTGGGCGCAGGCATGATTCCGGAAAAGTGGGTACCGGTTTTCCGTTTGGATCATGCCTCTTACAGAGAAAATCTTCGAAGGATTACCCGCGAATGGCCAATGTTGTCGTCGTCGGCGCCCAGTGGGGCGACGAAGGAAAGGGCAAGATCGTCGACTGGTTGTCGGAGCAGGCCGACATCGTCGCACGTTTCCAGGGCGGCCATAACGCCGGCCATACGCTGGTCATCAATGGCGAGACCTACAAGCTCGCGCTGTTGCCCTCGGGCGTGCTGCGCCCGTCGAAACTGGCGGTGATCGGCAACGGCGTCGTGTTCGATCCGCAGGCCTTCCTCGACGAGGTTGCCAAGCTGCGCGGGCAGGGCGTGGCGGTCGGCCCCGAGAATCTGCGCGTCGCGGAGAACGTCACCCTGATCCTGCCGTTGCATCGTGAGCTCGACGCCCTGCGCGAATCCTCCAATTCGGCGACCGCGATCGGCACCACCCGCCGCGGCATCGGTCCCGCCTATGAGGACAAGGTCGGTCGCCGTGCCATCCGCCTGATGGACCTCGCCGACCTCGACACGCTCCCGCACAAGATCGACCGGCTTCTTGCTCACCACAACGCTTTGCGCCGCGGCCTCAACCTGCCGGAGTTCGACGGCAAGGAGATTCTGGCCGAACTGACCGCGTTCGCGCCGCAGCTGCTGCCCTATGCCGAGACCGTGTGGCGGCTGCTCGACATCGAGCGGCGCGCCGGCAAGCGAATCCTGTTCGAGGGCGCACAGGGCGCGCTGCTCGACGTCGACCACGGCACCTATCCCTACGTCACCTCGTCGAACACAGTGGCGGCGCAGGCCGCGACCGGAACGGGTATCGGTCCGGGCGGGGTCGGCTACGTGCTCGGTATCTGCAAGGCCTATACGACCCGGGTCGGCCAAGGTCCGTTTCCGACCGAGCTTCTGAACGAGATCGGCGAGGAGATCGGCCGTCGCGGCCGCGAGTTCGGGGTCAATACCGGACGCAAGCGCCGCTGCGGCTGGTTCGACGCCGTCCTGGTCCGTCAAACCGTGCGGACCTGCGGCATCAACGGGTTGGCGCTGACCAAGCTCGACATTCTCGACGGATTCGATTCGATCGAGGTCTGCACCGGCTACAGACTGGACGGCAAGGAGATCGACCATTTCCCGGCCGGTGAGGGCGCCCAGGCCCGGGTCGAGCCGATCTACGAGACCATCGAGGGCTGGAAGGAGCCGACCG
>WNGR01005461.1_pt1 | contig 13616 bp, 6 predicted proteins | sample 5407581 | NCBI WGS metagenome assembly WNGR01 (sample SAMN13153383, study PRJNA577476) | soil metagenome | isolation source: 80 cm soil or saprolite under Garry oak tree replicate 2 | place: USA:California | collected 2016-06-15 | reverse complement strand
CTACTCCCTCAATTACTACGAATCTCTCCACTGCGACAGTCGTCGTAGGAAACTCTATCATCGATTCTTCAACATTAACGAGGGGATACAACGCCAGTGGTTCGGTCGTCTATGAATTCTTCACAGGAGGCACGTGCCTGGGAACCCCCACCACCGTCGGGTCTTCGGCTCCTGTGACCAGTGGATCGGTTCCTGATTCATCTTCCCAAACTTTCAACCTTGCAGGGGCATATAGCTGGAACGCGATTTACACTGGCGACTCCAACAATAACGGCGTAATCAGCCCTTGCGAACCCTTGACAGTGAGCAAAGCCAATCCAACGATCTCAACAACCTTGGCCTCAACGGCCCCCATCGTTGGAACAGGCGTATCGGACTCAGCTACTCTCACCAATAGCTTCAATGCTGGCGGAACCGTAACGTACAGCCTGTACGCCAACCTCGGATGTACGAATCCAGGAGTGGCAGTGTCGACTGTAGCCGTCACATCTGGAATCGTCCCAGATTCGAGAAGCGTACTCTTCAACTCCACGGGAAGCTACAGCTTCCACGCAGCCTACTCGGGTGATCAAAACAACAATCCATCGATCTCGGGCTGCGAACTCCTAATCGTGCAGAAAGCGAGTCCAACAATCATCACCACTCTATCGGCCTCAACCCCCATCGTTGGAACTGGTGTGACAGATTCAGTCAGCCTAACAGGAGGATTCCAAGCAACGGGGACCGTTGTATACACAATCTACAGCAACGGCGCTTGCACTAGCACAGGCAAGACAGTTTCAACGGTTAGTGTGACTAATGGTGTCGTTCCTGATTCCCGTACGGTAATATTCAACGCCACAGGCCAGTACACGTTCAAGGCTTCCTATTCTGGAGACTCAAACAATATCGGGGCCAGTAACGATTGCGAACCCCTGACCGTTCAAAAGGCAAGCCCGACGATCACGACGCAGCTCACATCAGTTACGCCTACCGTTGGAACTTCTATTAGCGACTCCGCAAATCTATCAGGAGGATATAATGCAGGAGGGATAGTAACCTATAGTGTCTTCACAAATGGCTTCTGCATTCCATCGGGAAGTATCGCTTCTACCGTTGCTGTAGTCTCCAACGCTGTGCCCAACTCTCGGGCAGTATTCTTCAATGCCACAGGCACTTTCAGTTTCCAAGGAGTCTACTCCGGAGATGCGAACAACGGTGGCGCTTCTTCCATATGCGAACCTCTAACTGTCCAGAAGGCTAGCCCAGCGATTGCAACGCAGCTCTCATCCACAAACATTCCAGTAGGCGGGTTAGCTTCCGACACTGCTGTAATCACCAATGGGTATGTGGCAGGCGGGACGGTCAGCTACGAGTTCTTCACTGGGTCCAGCTGTTCTGGAACGGCCACCAACGTAGGCACACCTGTCACCGTATCAAACGGAGTGGTCCCGAACTCTGCGTTTCAAGCCTTCAACTCTGCTGGACCCTTCAGTTGGAATGCCCTATATTCCGGAGACTCCAATAACAATGCAGCCACATCACCTTGCGAGCCACTAACCGTCAACATGGCGAATCCGACTATCGCAACAACCCTCTCGTCTACCAACCCCGTTGTAGGGACGAGTGTCTCTGACTCTTCCAGCCTCACAGGAAGCTTCAGTGCCAGTGGTACGGTCACATACAGCATCTTCACCAACAATGCTTGCACCGCTCCTCGGGGTGTTGTGTCCACTGTCACAGTGATAAGTGGCAGTGTCCCGAACTCTAGGCCAGTCGAATTCAACTCTACTGGTGGCTCCAGCTTCCAGGCAGTGTACTCTGGGGATGCGAACAATAACGGGGCCTCTTCGTCCTGCGAACCACTAAACGTCCAGAAGGCTAGCCCAAGCATCACAACAACCCTGTCTTCCACATCGATCCAGGTCGGCCAATCAGTAACCGACTCTGCTTCTCTAGCCAATTCCTTCCAGGCTAGCGGCAGCGTAACCTACACCCTATTCGCGAATAGTGGATGCACACCTTCAGGGACAACAGTCAGCACAGTTACAGTAAGTAACGGCGCTGTCCCCAATTCTAGAGCCGTACTCTTCAACAATACTGGATCTTACAGTTTCCAATCCGTATACTCTGGTGATCTCAACAATAATGGCGCGATCAGTAGCTGCGAGGCATTGACGGTCAGCCCAGCAGGCGTCACGATAAGCACGAACCTGTCGACAGCGAGTATACCTGTCGGCGGCTCAATAACTGACTCTTCAACACTTCAAAGTGAGACTACGACTGCAGGAGGAACCGTCACCTATGACGATTTTGCAAATGGTAACTGTGCCGGAACGGGAACTGCCTTCTCAGTTGCTATTGTCACAAATGGGGTCGTACCTAGCTCTCGAAGCATAACTTTCAACAACACAGGTACCTTCAGCCTCCAAGCGGTCTATAGCGGAGATGCTAACAACAATGGCGCAATCAGCTCATGCGAGCCGTTGACGGTCCAGAAAGTCAGTCCCACGATTACTACGACACTTTCTGCAACGACGATTACCGTAGGCAATACCGTAACTGATTCTTCGACTCTGATTGGCAGCTTCAGCGCGGGTGGAACCGTCACTTACTCCGAGTTTGCCAACGGTGGCTGCACCGCCTCAGGAACTGTTGTCTCGATAGTAACCGTCGCCGGTGGAGTTGTACCTAACTCTCGTGCTGTAGCTCTCAACGGCACTGGGTCGTTCAGCTTCCAAGCAGTATACAGTGGCGACTCTAACAATAGCGGCGCGACGTCACCTTGCGAACCTCTAACTGTTAACAAGGCCAGCCCTTCGATCGCAACAACATTATCGGCAACTACGATTATCGTCGGTAATTCAGTATCTGGATCTTCGACTCTCTCGAACTTCTACAAGGCGACTGGAACAGCTACCTACGAATTCTTCAGCGGATCTGCTTGCACGGGAACAGTGACGAGTGTCGGGACACCCCTCACAGTAACCAACGGAGTTGTGCCCGACTCTGGACCCCAGGCGTTCGGTTCAGCTGGGTTGTTCAGCTGGAACGCAGTATACTCTGGTGACGCGAACAACGGCGGAGCCACGAGTCCTTGTGAGCCGTTGAGCGTGAATAAGACAAACCCGACATTAGCGACTACACTCTCCTCAGCTTCGATAACTGTAGGGAGCAGCACAACGGATTCAGCAGTTCTATCCGGCACCTTCCAGGCTGGAGGAACGGTCACCTACTCGTTCTTCACCAACGGTGCGTGCACTGCACCCGGAACAGTGGCTTCCATAGTAACCGTAACTGGTGGAGTGATACCTAACTCCCGAGCAGTTACATTCAACGCGACTGGTAGCTTCAGCTTCCAGGCGGTCTACCCTGGAGACTCCAATAACAACGCCGCGACGTCGCCTTGCGAGCCTCTGGCGGTCAACAAGGCTGGTCCGACAATCGGAACGACTCTGTCTTCCACATCGATCCAGGTCGATCAGTCTGTAACTGACTCGGCTAATCTTACAGGGTTCTTCCAGGCAGGTGGCACTGCAACCTACAGCGTCTTCACGAACGGTGTGTGCACTGCGCCCGGAACCGCAGTGTCGACCGTGACAGTAACCAATGGTGTTGTACCGAACTCTCGCAGTGTTCTCTTCAACGCGACCGGGTCCTACAGCTTTGCCGCGAGCTACTCAGGTGACGCAAACAACAACGGTGCGACCAGCGGCTGTGAACCCTTGATCGTCGGCCCAGTCGGTGTGACCATAACCACAACTCTCTCCACGACCACCATCACGGTTGGTGGATCCGTGTCTGACTCTGCGACTCTGCACAGCCAGAGAGCGACCGCGGGCGGCACGGTTACTTACAGCAGCTTCGGCAACGGCAACTGCGCGGCTCCCGGAAAACTTGTTTCAATCGTAACAGTCACTAACGGCGTCGTTCCAGACTCCAGAGCCGTGACGTTCAACGGCACAGGCAGCTTTAGCTTCAGCGCGGTCTATAGTGGAGACACTGGCGATAACGGTGCCTCCTCGCCTTGCGAGCCCATTACTGTTGCCAAGGCGAGTCCTGGCATCGGCTCTCTCCTCTCTGCAACTACGATAACCGTTGGCGGCTCAACCAGTGACTCAGCAACTCTCAGTGGAGCGTTCAACGCAGGCGGCACTGTGACTTACGAATACTTCACGGGCACAGTCTGTGCTGGAACGCCTACGCCCGTCGGCACTCCTGTCACTTCAACCAACGGACTCGTGCCAAACTCTCAACCGCAGAGCTTCAGCGCCGCAGGCGCCTACAGCTGGAATGCCATTTACAGTGGGGACCCGAACAATAACGGTGCTACATCACCATGTGAGCCTATGACCGTTAGCAAGGCTAGTCCAACTCTAACGACAGCTCTTTCTGCTTCCAGCATAGTTGTCGGGATGACGGGGGTAGATTCTGCAAATCTCAACTCCGGTTTCCAGGCTAGTGGGACTGTCACGTATCTCGTTTTCACAAATGGTCTCTGTAGCTCCCCTGGAGCATTCGTCTCTCTCGTGACTGTGAACAATAATGCCGTCCCCAATTCTAGAGCCGTGACATTCAACTCGACCGGACCTTACAGCTTTGACGCAAGCTACTCGGGGGACGCCAACAACAACGGCGCCGCAAGCTCCTGTGAACCTCTAACAGTCATCAGAGCAACTCCAACAATCACCACGACGATCAGTCCAGCTTCAACAATCATCGTCGGCAATACGGTTGCAGATCAGGCGACACTGAGTGGTGGTGCAGGAGCAATTACTGGAACGGTCACCTATGAATTCTATGGACTCGGCGTCAGTGATTGTAGCGGCTCTCCGGTCAAACAGTCTGTGAATGTCGGCAGCCCGCTCCCGGCATCCAACCCCCAGACGATCACCGTCGCAGGCCAATACAGCTTCGATGCGACATATAGTGGAGACGCAACCAACAATCCAGCAACAAGTCCCTGCGAACCTCTTACGGCACTCAGAGCTTCTCCCACCATCGCGACTAGCTTGTCGTCAACGACCATTAACGTCGGAACCATCGCAACCGATTCGGCTACCCTAACAAACAGCTTCAATGCTGCAGGAACCATCACCTACGACGTTTTCACGAATAGCGCTTGCACATCCCCCTTTTCGACCGTTTCGATTGTGCAAGTTACGAACGGAGTGTTTTCTAACTCTCGCCCAGTGATGTTCAACGCCACCGGAAGCTACGGCTTCCAGGCAGTTTACAGCGGCGACGCCAACAATAACGGAATCGTGAGTGCGTGTGAGCCATTAGCGGTTCAAAAGGTCAGTCCAATTCTCTCAACATCGCTCTCGACGTCCAGCATCATCGTCGGAAACACGGCAGTAGACTCGTCTGTTCTTTCGGGTGGCTTCCAATCTAGCGGCACAGCCACATATACAACGTACGGAAATCAAGCCTGTACTGCTCCAGGAAACGTCGCGGCAACTGTGACAGTAGTCGGCGGAATCATTCCAGATTCCCGCGCGATTGTGTTCAACGCAACAGGTAGCTACAGCTTCAAAGCGACCTATAGCGGAGACGCCAGCAATAACGCCGCAACATCGACCTGCGAGCCGCTAATGGTAGCGAAGGCTAACCCAATAGTCACAACCTCTCTCTCATTAACGAGCATCACGATCGGCCAATTCGTCACGGACTCGGCCAGCCTCACCAACGGATTCCAATCAAGTGGAAGTGTATCCTATTACTTCTTCAGCACGAGCGGCAATTGCCTTACGACCGCCACCCTTGTAAAGACGGTGACGATTGGAGCAGACGGCTCTGTACCCAACTCAGGACCCTTCGCTCCACCTGGAACCGGGTCCGTTAGCTTCGACGCTCTTTACAGTGGAGACGCGAACAATAACCAGTTCACCAGCACATGTGAGTCTCTGACAGTCAACAAGGCCGGTCCGACTATCACTGCCAACCTGTCGACAACCACAATAACAGTGGGCCAATCCCTGACCAACTCTGCATCATTGACTGGAGGATTCCCGTCATCAGGGGTCCAGGGCATCGTCACATACAATTACTTCAGCTCGACTCTCACTTGCACAGGATCTCCCAGCATCTTGACGACTGTCATCGTAGGCACCAGCGACAGTGTCCCAAGCTCGGGACTCTTCACACCACCCAACGCGGGAATCTTCAGTTTCAATGTTGTCTATGGCGGAGACGCGAATAACAATCCCGCAACCTCAGGATGTGAACCTCTGACCGTCGGAAGAGCCAGTCCAACGATCGCTACTGTTCTCTCACCGTCAAGCATCATCGTGGGAAACACCGCCACCGATTCTTCGACATTAGCCGGAGCATTTGGTGCAGGAGGAACCGTAACCTACAGTGCCTTCGGGGACTCAATTTGCACTGCTCCCGGAACGGTCGTATCGATCGTAATAATCACCAGTGGAGTAGTTCCAAGCTCGCGTTCCGTAACATTCAACGCCACAGGCAACTACGCATTCCTGGCGTCTTACTCGGGTGACTCGAATAATAATCCCGCAGCGGGTTCATGCGAGCCCCTCGCCGTCGCAAAGGCAAATCCTACAATTTCGACTCTGCTCTCAGTAACAACCATTACTGTCGGAGGCTCGTCAAGCGATTCCGCGACTCTCCGTGGCGGATACCAGGCTGGAGGCACCGTTACGTACCGATACTTCCTTGGATCTTCGTGCGGCGGAACCGCCGCTGTTGTGGGCTCACCGGTCACCGTAACGAACGGTGAGGTACCTGACTCGGTTGCACAAGCCTTCACTTCGGCTTCGTCCTACAGCTGGAACGCTGTTTACAGTGGGGACTCGAACAACAACGCAGCGACGAGCCCGTGCGAGCCATTGACCGTGAACAAGGCTAGCCCCTCCCTCTCTACATCTCTATCGTCAACATCCATCCAGGTGGGTCAATCCGTAACGGACTCAGCGACTCTCAACAACGCCTTCCAAGCTAGCGGGAGTGTCAAATACTCTGTCTTTGGAAACGGTGCCTGCACTCCTTTGGGAAATGTCGCTTCCATAGTGAGCGTGTCCAACGGACAAGTCCCGAACTCGAGGAGTGTGCTCTTCAACGCGACCGGCTCGTTCAGTTTCAGCGCATCATACTCAGGCGATACTAACAACAATGGAGCTGTAAGTAGCTGTGAGTCTCTTCCGGTCAACCCAGTCGGTGTTGCGATAACCACAACTTTGTCGGCTACGACGATAAGCGTCGGAGGGTCAACATCTGACTCAGCTGCTCTCTCGGGTGAGACGAGCAGCGCAGGTGGAACAGTTGTCTACAACTACTTTGCGAATGGTAGCTGTGCTGCACCAGCCACGATCGTAGGATCGCCGGTAATAGTAACAAATGGTGTAGTCCCGAACTCGCCCATTCACAGCTTCAATACAGCGGGTACGTACAGTTGGAACGCAATCTACAGCGGAGACTCCAACAATAACGGGGCGACCAGCGGTTGCGAGCCACTCTTAGTAATCAAAGCAAGCCCGACCTTGACGACTACTCTATCCGCCAGTTCCTTGATCGTTGGAACTTCCGCAACAGATTCTTCAACCCTGTTGGGCGGCTTCGGGGCCACCGGCACGGTCAGCTACAGCATGTTCACCAATGGCGCATGTCTATCGTCAGGAACTTTGGCTGACTCCGTAACCTTGAACGGCGGAACAGTTCCTAGCTCAAGAGCCGTGATGTTCAACGTCACCGGCGGCTACAGTTTCCAAGCTGCCTACTCCGGAGATACCAACAATAACGGAGTCACGAGTGCATGTGAAACATTGGCGGTCACCAAAGCCAGTCCCCTAATCTCAACTTCACTCTCCGCAAGTACTATCGTCGTGGCAGGGTCCATTCATGACTCCGCGACGATCACTGGAGGGTTCCAGCCAGGGGGTTCAGTATCTTACGAGTATTTCTCAGGATCCGGCGCTTGCACAGGGACGCCAACGGTGGTCGGTCCGCCGGCCAGCATAACCGGCGGTGCCGTGTCCGACTCGTTAACCCAGACCTTCAACTCGGCCGGTCAGTTCAGCTGGAACGCATTATACACAGGCGACATCAACAACAATGGAGCAGTAAGTCAATGCGAGCCACTGGCTGTCAACAAGATTACTCCAGTGATAGCCACTTCGTTATCCGCGACGACGATAATCGTGGGAGGATCGGCTGTCGACTCTGCAACTCTCAGCGGAGGGTACAATCCAAGTGGCACAGTCACATACGAGTTCTTTTCCGGGTCGACATGCACTGGGATCGCGACTTCAATAGGAGCTTCCGTAAGCGTAACGAGCGGAGTGGTTCCGAACTCCGCATCTCAGTCATTCAGCTCGGCTGGCTCGTTTGGTTGGAATGCCGTTTACTCGGGAGACTCGAACAACAACGGAGCTACGAGCCCCTGCGAGCCAATGACCGTGGGTAAAGCCAGTCCCAACATCAGTACGACTCTGTCGTCTAATACGATTGTGGTTGGGACAACTGCTACCGACTCAGCTTCTCTTGCTAACAGCTTCGACGCGAGCGGAACAGTTACCTACACTCTCTTCGCCACAAGTGTTTGCAGTGGTCAGGCAACGACCCTTCCCAATGTTATGGTTACGGGTGGATTAGTTCCTAACTCGCCCACCATCATCCTCAACTCAACAGGTAGCTTCGGCCTCCATGCAGTGTACTCAGGAGATCAGAACAACAACGGCGCGACTAGCAACTGCGAGGCTTTGACAGTTCAAAAGACCAGCCCGACAATCCGTACGACTTTGTCAGCCACCGCGATCACGGTCGGCAGCTCAGGAAGCGACTCTGCATCCCTTACAGGAGACTTCCAAGCGGGCGGTACCGTGACATACAGTCTGTTCACCAACAGTGCATGTCAAGCCCCTGGAACAGTATTCACAACTGTGACAGTCTTCAATGGGCTGGTTCCAAAATCAAGATCGATCGTCTTCAACGTAACAGGAAGCTACGGCTTTGAAGCGGCATACTCCGGTGATGCAAACAATAACTTTGCGACTGGCAACTGTGACTCGTTGCAGGTGAATCCGAAAGGAGTGCTGATCTCTACCTCTCTTTCTCAGACTGTGACCACCGTAGGCGGGTCGGTATCCGACTCCGCCACGATGTCAGGTCAAACAAGCAGTGCTGGCGGAACCGTAACCTACAACATTTTTGCCAACAGCGGTTGTGCCTCCCCAGGAATCATTGTGTCTATTGTCGCCGTCTCAAATGGGATCATTCCGAACTCTAGAACCGTGGTGCTCAATCTCACACTTTCCTACAGCTTCAATGCTGCGTACTCAGGCGACACTAACAACAATGGTGCGACGAGTGGTTGTGAGACTCTGACGGTCGGCAAAGCTAGTCCAACTATAACAACGACTTCGTCCACTACGACTCAGCTCGTGGGCAGAGCAGTCGTAGATTCTGCAGCACTTTCCGATAGCTTCAATGCCGGAGGAACGGTAACGTATACCCTCTTCACTAATGGTGGATGCACAAGTCTAGGAACCGTGGTCTCCATGGTTGCAGTCTCCAATGGTGCAGTCCCTGGCTCACGCGCCGTAACTTTCAACTCTACGGGGAGCTTCAGCTTCCAGGCAATATACTCAGGTGACACTAACAACAATGGTGCAACTTCGCCATGTGAGCCGTTGACAGTCCAGAAATCTAGTCCAACGACCGCAACCACACTTTCTGCCACGGCAATCATCGTAGGCAATACCGTCACTGATTCTTCGACTCTGACCAGTAGCTTTGGCGCTGGTGGAACCGTGACCTACTCGGACTTCACTAACGGTGGCTGCACCGCACCCGGATCAGTCGTCTCGACAGTAACCGTCACTAGCGGCGTTGTGCCTAACTCGCGTTCTGTAACTTTCAACAGCACTGGATCGTTCAGCTTCCAAGCAGTATACAGTGGCGACGCCAACAATAACGGCGCGACGTCACCTTGCGAACTCGTAACGGTCAACAAGGCCAACCCAACGATCGCAACAACGCTATCAGCAACTACGATTATTGTGGGTAACTCAGTATCTGGCTCTTCGACTCTCTCGAACTTCTACAAGGGGAGTGGAACAGTTACCTACGAGTTCTTCACCGGATCCGCTTGCACGGGAACAGCGACAAGAGTCGGAACACCCGTCACGGTGACCGACGGTGTCGCGCCCAACTCCGGATCTCAAACATTCGGTTCCACTGGTCTATTCAGCTGGAACGCAATTTACTCAGGTGATGCTAACAACAGTGGCGCAACCTCAACCTGCAAGCCTTTAACAGTCAACAAAGCCAGTCCCGCTCTCACCGCGACTCTGTCGTTCACGAGTATTACGTCGGGAGATTCTGTAACTGCTTCAGCGACCCTCACCGGCGGGTTCCAGGAGGGCGGGACCGCGACTTACGAGTTCTTTACGACTTCGACTTGCACCGGTACTCCTTCGATCGTCGGTTCTCTAGTCACAGTGTTGAATGGGATCATTCCTCGCTCCTCGTCACACACGTTCGCGACCGCAGGAGTCTACAGATGGAATGCAGTCTATAGCGGGGACAGTAACAATTCACCAGCTACCAGTCAATGTCTGGTGTTGACCGTCCTATCGCCTCCAGCCCTGACCGTCCCGGGAACACAGACGATAACAGCGGGTTCTATGATCCGCTTCCTCGTCAATGCCACGGACGGTTCAAAGACGGTGACTCTAACCGCTTCCGGTCTGCCTCCAGGTGCCACGTTCTCATCGACCCAGTCCTTCACCGGGGGAACATCCTCACTCTTCCAATGGACGCCCTCCGATACCCAGGCCCCAGGTAATTACAACGTGACCTTTACGGCGGTGGCTGAGAGTGTTTCGACAAGCTCTGAAGTTACGATACACGTAGTTGCTCCAGTAAAAGCCGCTCCCCTACCGATAGTCTCCTACTCGATAATTGGGCTGGTAGGATTCATAGCGGTCATCTCAGTAGCTTTTCTACTGCGCCGGTTCCAGAACCCCAGAAGAAGATCGAATTCCTAGCTGGTTCAAACACGGTAGCTGAAAAGGGGAAGGATCCTCTGTTCAACTATCGCAATTAGTCGTCGTTACTCGAAGTTCGCCTGCGGTGCATTGGAGCCACCGTTCTCCGTGGGGCTTGGTATCTGTCGGATGTTCGGCTAACTTGGTTCTGCGCATTGAGCGACCTCATTCTCCTCTTCGCAGCCGCAAGATCTGCGCTGGCTCTGAGATGTACAAGGGCGATCGACGCTACTATGCCGATCAAGGCGCCTATTGTTAGTAGCCATGCGGTTGTGGTCATCCCTCTGGGTAGGAGGCAGCTGAGGCAGAATCCTCCGCCTGAGGGCTGACCCACGCTACTGTCCAGGACATGTATAGGAACGGATTGGGTTTTAGTCCATGATGGGTCGTTGCTGTCAGTGGCTGTGAAGTTGATTATGAACGTCTGACCCGCCTGGGTCGAGCTTGGCGTGAACGAGAAGTCTCCCGTAGCTTGGTCAAAGGCCATGTTCGACGCCAATCCAGTGGTAGACAGCATGACTGTCCCTCCATTACCGCTAGGGTCGTTTGCGGAGACGGTGAAGTGCAGGTGTCCTCCGACCGTCGCGTTCTGTGGACCAGGCACTACGATTACTGGAAGAACATATGCCGCTACGAGGGTTACGACCACGTACACTTGGGTTGATGCGACTCCGTCTGTGACAGTGAAGCTAACCGTGTAGGTTCCAGGCGCATCTGCCGTCGAGGGGGTCCATCTGAACGTGCTGGAGACGGGCGACGTTCCCTGGACGGTTGTGAAGCTCGCGCCTGAGGGTAACTGGTTGGCTGAGAGGGTTAGGTTTGGTGTTGGGACGGAAGAGTCGGTGCCTGTCACTGTGAATGTGAGGGTGGAGGTCTGAGCGACGCTCTCTGATGATGGTGCGGTCAGGATTGGCGAAACCTGGGTCCCGACTGTAACGGTTAGGGATACGGTTCTTGTCAGGGACCCGCTCGTTCCCGTCACGATGACGGTGTAGGAGCCTACTGTCGTTGGGCTGATTGTCAAGGTTGAGGTTCCGGATCCGCTTATGGATGTGGTGCTGAGCGAGGCAGTTACTCCGGTTGGGCTAGTAACGCTCAGCGCGACCGTTGAACCGAATCCGTTCAGAAGGTTGAGACTGATAGTGGAGGTTCCTTGCGCTCCAGTGTTGAGCGAGAAGCTTGAGGGGTTTGCTGATAGGCTGAAGCTATGGAAGGTGAATGTGGCTGAGGCGGTATGGGTCAGGCTTCCACTGGCGCCGGTGACTGTCAGCGTGTAGGTTGACGCGGACGAGGATGAGCATGATACAGTTGCGGTTCCATTCGCAGTGAAGCTGGTTGGTGAGATGGTGCCACAGTTGAGCCCAGATGGCACATTATCGGTGAGGGTTACCGGGCCCGTCAACCCGTGAATCAGCTTTATCGTAAGTGTCGATGTTGCAGACGAGCCGACGTTCACAGCGGACGGTGAAGTTGCTGTTATTGTAAAGTCGGAGGGAGTGCCGAATGTGAAGGCGGTTGTTCCCTGGTGAGTTAGGGAACCGCTTGTAGCAGTGATAGTTACGGTGTAGACTCCCTGGGTGTTCGAGCTACAAGACAGCGTTGCGGTTCCGGAGCCGCTGACGCTGCTCGGTGTCACTGAGCCGCAGGAGAGTCCGGAGGGGATCGTGTCGGAGATCGAGATCGTTCCAGAGAAACCGTTCAACGCTTTCAGCGTGATCGTGGATGTTCCTGATGAACCGGTGGAGACAGACGCGGGCGAAGAAGCGGTCACAGTAAAGTCGCGGAAGTTGAAGGTCGTGGTTGTAGAATGGGTGAGTGATCCGCTTGTTCCTGTGATTGTTAGTGTGTAGCTGCCCGCGTTGGTTGCGCTACATGAGACCGAGGCGGTTCCTGATCCGGCTATGCTCGTGCTGCTGATGTTTCCGCAGCTGAGACCGTTCGGCACCGTGTCCGTCAAGGCTACGGTGGCCGTGAAGCCGTTGACTGCGGTTATCGTGAGAGTCGTCGTACTGGATTGGCCGGCACTAGCGGCCGCGGGTGCTGAAGCGGTTATGGTAAAGTCTGCCTGTTTTACGGTAAAAGTTGCGACTGCTGAATGGATTAGAGAACCACTGGTTCCGATTATCGTCAGTGTGTAAGTGCCTCCCGCGCTCGCATTGCACGACACAGTCGCCGTCCCGGAGCCTGATAGGGTTGTTGGACTTATGGTGCCACAGTTTAGTCCTGATGGGATCGTGTCAGTGAGAGAGACTGTCCCGCTGAAGCCGTTCAACGAGGCGATGGTTATTGTGGAGCTGGCGGATTGGCCGGTGTTGACCGCGCTGGGCGAAGTTGCCGAGATGGTGAAGTCGGGACCGGGCTGAGCTAGGGGTATGAATGTCAGTAGGCAGCCCCAGCCTATGGGGTTGCTATTGCACTGCGTCGCTCCATACGTTCCCGCTCCGGGCGTGTTTGTCCAGCTTCCTGCGGGCCACCAGACCCAGTTGATCCTCTGAGGAGTATTACTATCGTAGAGATTCGTCAGTGCTTGTATGAAGGCGAATGTTGTTGTGGTGTAGCCTGCGCTTCCGTCCAGTATTGTGTCTGGAGCACAGCTAGAGCAGAGTGGGTCTGTCCCACCCTCAGTAT
>WNGR01009674.1_pt1 | contig 13618 bp, 10 predicted proteins | sample 5407581 | NCBI WGS metagenome assembly WNGR01 (sample SAMN13153383, study PRJNA577476) | soil metagenome | isolation source: 80 cm soil or saprolite under Garry oak tree replicate 2 | place: USA:California | collected 2016-06-15 | reverse complement strand
CGACGGCTGGGGCCGTAAGCGGCAGCATCACCATTGTGAGTAACGCGACCGGATCACCTGCTACGGTCTCTCTGTCAGGAACGGGCGTCACACCGGTACAGCATTCCGTGACGCTAACCTGGAATGCGAGTACCTCGACGGTGTCCGGGTATAACGTCTACCGCAGCACAGTGAGTGGGAGTGGATACACGAAGATCAACTCCTCGCTGGTTGCCCTTCTCACTTACACCGATTCGACCGTGCAAAGTGGAACGACGTACTTTTACGTGACTACAGCAGTGGATTCTAGCGGCAGCGAAAGCGTCCACTCAAACGAAGTGTCAGCAGCCATCCCGTAGATGGCACGGTCTGAATGGTACGGCCTGGGTGCGCGCAACGAGTTGTAGCCTGTCGGGCGGACATTCGGTCGACCAGATTTGCGGTGAGTGGATAGTATGTGATATGCCCTCTGGGGTAGCCGAAGCAATCGGTCGGCGTCGCTACGGGGTATCGCCATGGGCACGCCCCGGGAAGCACGCGGAACCTTGGAGGGTCCCAACGTACAGGGTCAATACCTGTACCTAATTTGGACTTCCAAGCAGTATCTAGGAGGTCTCTATCGCCGTATTCTCTGCGTCAGGCAGAGCCCGGAGCTGCTTGGCTATGAGCGTAGGTGTCGAAAAAGTTGGGAAGCCGCTCGTGCTGCCAAGGTATTTTAGAAGCAAGAGATTCTGCGACGGACCCGGATTCCTACTTGCAGGGTTACTCGCAGCCATGTCTCTGCTGTGGGGATGTTCGGGCGTGGTCAGTGGGCAAAGTACTCAGACGTCTCCGCCACCTGCCCCACAAACCTACAGCATCTCCGGGACGATCAGCCCGGCAGCAGGTGGCAGCGGGGCAACGGTTACACTGAGCGGAGCCGCGACTGCCACGACAACTGCGGACAGTTCGGGAAGCTACACATTTACAGGCCTGGCTAACGGAGCCTACGCGGTTACGCCGAGCCACACAGGTTTCACGTTCAACCCCACCAGTCAGAGCGCGACGATAAACGGTGCCAACGTAACAGGCATCAATTTTACAGCGACTGCTCAAACCTTTGGCATTTCGGGGACAATCAGTCCCGCGACGAGCGGGAGCGGGGCCACAGTCACGCTCGGCGGGGCAGGGAGCGCCACTACAACTGCCGATGGCTCCGGCAACTATACCTTTACAGGATTGGTCAACGGGTCATACACAGTCACTCCCAGCCATACGGGTTTCACGTTCAGCCCGGCGAATCAAAACGTGACAGTCAGCGGCGCAAGCGTGACGGGAATCAATTTCACCGGCACGGCGATAGTTGGCTCGACGTTCAGCATTTCAGGATCGCTTAGTCCGCTCACAGGCGGAGCCGGAGCCACGGTGACGCTTAGCGGACCCGCAAGTGCCACCACAATCGCCGATGCCGCAGGAAACTACACTTTTTCAGGATTAGCCAACGGGACCTACACGGTAACTCCAACCAATACTGGATTCGCTTTCAGTCCCGTGTCTCAGAACGTCACAGTCAATGGGACCAACGTCAGCGGTGTGAACTTCACAGCCGCGCCGGTGGTGACGCATTCCGTGGCGCTCTCCTGGACCGCGAGTACATCGACGGTCGCTGGATACAATGTCTACCGCAGCACGGTGAGCGGGACAGCGTACACGAAGATCAATTCTTCAATCGTCCCGGCAGTCATTTACGCGGACGCGACTGTTCAGAACGGCACAACCTATTTCTATGTAACCACGGCTGTGGACGGCAGCGGTAACGAGAGCACGTTCTCCAACGAAGTTTCGGCAGCCATCCCATAATGTCGAGCAGCATTTCCGGCTGTTCAAGGCGTCTGCCTTGGATAGCTATTCTTTTTATGGGGCCGAGTTGCAGTGTCTTGTCGGCAGGTCGCGTTTCACCAAACCACCCCTTGGACGAGCTATGCGCTGGCTACGCGAATCGGACTGTCTCGCAGTAAAGGGCCGGGTCCGTCGCTGCCCCTGATGTTTTTCGGCGCGAACGACGATAACCGATTCTCCAGGAAGCTGTCTTCACCCAGGAGCGTAACGGCAATAGCTTACTACCTAGGCACATCGCCTTGCAGGCCGCGGCATGAAACTTCAGGATTGAAGACGCTTTATCACTCTTTTGGCCCAGGGGAAGTCGGTGAGTCAACTTGATGCGAGCATTTCTGTCTTCGTTAATGGGTTTGCCCACCGTTGGTGGATTTTGGATGAAATTGTCTCTTTTGCGGAGTCCAGCCAGCTCATCAAGGGAGGTTTATTTCTAACTGTTTTCTTTTATCTTTGGTTTCATTCAAAGGAGGAAGCGGGCAAACCCGAGGTGACGGAAAAGCGTTCTATACTGCTCCACACTTTGCTCGTATGCATTCCAGGAATAATTGTCATTCGGGCGCTGGCACTTCTCCTGCCTTTTCGGCCGCGACCTCTGTTTAATCCCGCCCTGCACCTTCGACTAGCCGCTGGCTTCAATCCGTACAATTTTGCAACTTGGAGCTCTTTTCCGAGCGACCATGCATTCCTGTTTTTCGCGCTGGCGACTGGGATGTTTCTTGTCAACAGAAAAATCGGATATTTCTTGTACTTGTACACAGCCTTGTTCATCGCCTTGCCCCGCCTCTTTCTGGGGATTCACTATGCATCCGATCTTGCTGTAGGCGGTCTGTTTGGAATAGGAACGGCTTCTACCGCCAACTGGGCTAGGCTGAGGTCATGGATAACGCGTCCCGCCTGGCGGCTGCAAGAACTTTCACCAGGCGTTTTTCATGGTTCTTTATTTTTTATTTCAATTGAAACGGCGGAATTGTACCTTCCCCTCTGGGCCGCGGCTCACGGCACTTGGAAACTTATCCAACTCCTCCAGATCCTAGTGAGACGCTGAATGCTTCTTCCTAATCTTGCTGGAACAACCGCATGATTCGCGGAAGCTACTCGTAAGCCACAGTCCAGGCATGTGATTCGAGCCTGTTTCGAAACCTCTCGGCTTCCTGTGGAAGCACAACGTCACTGCTGGTTATTGTGACTCTTAAGAATTGAGAACCGCCAGAAGCTCGCTCAATGCATCGGAGGCCTTCTCTGCCAAGGAGGCACCAAGGGTTAAGGCGAATCGATTTTGAGCGATTCCAACTATCTGTAATTAAAGGACTTATGATGGATAAGGTGATGTATCGCAATTGGGACTTGAATTTACGATAAGCGCGCCCCCCGAGGAGGAGCGAGAGCAGCCAATTATAGGACATTGTGGATAGAGAACTTCCACTTTTCGAGGGGCCACTAAGCAGTCTTTAGGATTCCGGTTGATCCGCATGAGGGGAACGATCCGTAAGTTACTCTAAAAAAGCATATTACAGCCAGCGAGCCCTTGCCGACACTAAACTGGCATGGCAAAGCGCGTGCTCGTGTTCTCGTGGGGCAGTCTGATCTCTTTCTCACGGAGAGAAACGCATGGTTCGGAATGGTGAGTTCGGATTTGCTGACATTTGGAGGGGCTGCGGGTCGCTCGGGTTGCTTGCCGCCACGCAGCTTCCGAAAAAATACACGTCTCAGACGCTAGTGCTTGTGGCCAAACCCACTGTTCCGATAGATATTGTGAAGCCGGTCGTGACGGAAGACTTGAATCAGCGATTGGTATCGATGAAACAACAGATTTTGAGCCGGACTCGCTTGGAACCGATCATTGAGAAGTTCGGCCTTTACCACGAGGACCGCGACAAAATCCATATGGAGGACTTGGTTGAGCGCCTAAGAAAGGCGATTGACATTTCTCCCCTGGAGCCGATGCCCGGCACGCAGGATCGGAGTTTGGCCGGGTTTTATGTGAATGTGACTTTTAACAATCCGCAGACCGCCCAGCAGATTTGTAACGAAATTACTTCTATGTTCATGGAACAAAATGCGAGGGCTTTGGAGCAACAGGCCGCCCGCACGACTTCTTTTCTCAGTCAGCAACTGGATGAAGCAAAAGCCAAGCTCGATCAACAGGACGCTAAGCTCGCCCAATTCAAGCGCGAAAAGATGGGATCGCTGCCGGAGGAGGAGCAGGCCAATCTCAGCCTGCTGACCACGCTGAACTCACAACTAGAGGCTAATACGCAAGCGCTCAGCCGAGCGCAGCAGGATAAAGCGTTCAATGAATCTCTCCTTGGCCAGCAGGAAGCAAACTGGAAAGCATCCCGGGCGGAAAAGAACCCTGAAACGATCGAGGATCAGTTGCGGGTTTTACAGGACCAATTGACAGCTCTCGAATCGCGGTACACGGCAGAACATCCTGATGTGATCAAAACAAAAAATCAGATAAAGGAGCTCAAGAAGAGGATGGCGGAAACGCCGAATAACGATAATCCTGCCGCGGGAACACGGGTGGCAGCTGAAACACCTCAGATGCAACAACTCCGCGCGAAACTGCGACAGGATGAAATAAACATTGCAGATCTGACGAAGCGGCAGGCGCAAATCCAGGATCAAACGCGAATTCTTGAAGGGCGCATACAGGCCATTCCGGGGGTGGAACAACAGCTGAAGGAGTTGACGCGCAGCTATCAGAGCGCCCTGGATTTTTATAACGAGCTTTCGAAGAAGCGAGAGAATTCAGCCATGGCAACAGACTTAGCACATCAGCAGGAGGGCGAGCAATTTCGCGTGCTTGACCCACCGAGTCTTCCGATGAAGCCCTCCTTCCCCAAGAATCTGTATTTCGCTGGGGGTGGGCTGGGCACGGGTTTCGCACTGGGTTTGGCGATCCTGTATGTATTAATGGCAATGGACCAGACCCTGCATACGGAAAGAGAAATTGAGTTGCATTTGAAGCTTCCCGTTCTGGCGAGCGTCCCCGTTCTCCAGATTGCCGGCGTGAGCGCGGAGACCACAGGGGTAATAAACCGACCGGTCTCCGCAAAGAACTGACTGGTGTGGAAGGGCGTTTGAGGAAAAGATGAGTCGCATCCATGAAGCATTGAAGAAGGCAGCGCAGGAGAGATCCACGCAGATTGGAGCTGGATTAGACAGAGATGTTGCCGACGTCGCGGCCGAGATCCACCGCCCCGTCACAGTGGAGCCGGTTGTCGCGGTGCTTGCCGAGCAGCCTCGAGCTACTATCGGTGGCGGTCATACCGGATCTATGCGCTATGAAGAGATTGTGAGGAGATGCTCCCGCCCCGATTGGCGGCTCGATCCCCGCGCGAGCGCATTTCAAGATTCAAATTCAGGGCATTCCGGGGCAGAAAGGTTTCGCACTCTGCGTTCGCGTCTCTCCCAAATTGCAGGCACCCGCACTTTGCGGCGACTTCTGATAACTAGCAGCGTCGCTGGAGAAGGGAAAACCTTTGTCGCTTCAAATCTTGGGCAGTCGATCGTCCGACAACCGGGGCGTCGCGTTCTCCTCTTGGACGCGGATATACGAATGTCGAGATTGCACGTGGGACTTGGCGCGCCGAGCCGTCCGGGCCTAACGGAGTATCTACGGGGCGAAGCAGATGAATACTCCATAATTCAAAAAGGAATGGAGGGAAATCTTTTCTTGATCCCCGGCGGGAGCCCGGTGTTCAATCCAAGCGAACTACTGCTGCATGAAAGGATGAAACGCCTGCTCGACCTCCTTACATCGGCCTTCGACTGGATCATTATCGACTCTCCGCCGGCTTTGCTGGTCCACGACGCAAGCATTCTTGCTGACCTCGCTGACGGAGTCTTGTTTGTGGTTCAGGCAGGTATGACACATGTCGGCGAAGCAGAGAAAGCAGCAGAAGAATTTCAGAACAAGAATCTACTCGGAGTCGTACTCAACAAGGTGGAGAAGCGCGACTCCTACGGCGCGTACTATCACGGGCATTTGTCTGAGAATGCAGAAAAGGCGACTTAGAAAATTGTCTCAGGGCGCCTAGATGTTTGAATCGATTGAGCGGCACGAGGAACTGAAGTACAATCTTTTGTAAGAACGTAATACCGCTATACGATAGGCTCCTGTGTTTGAATGCGTCTAATGAGAAAGCCTTCACTACTCTTAGTTTTCTTGTTTCTCGTTGCAGTCGCGCACGCTGAGATTCCCGAACATATCCGCTTGAGCGATGATATCTCGAACGATTTTACTGTGAGCGCATGCGGACGCCAGTCTGTTCAACCTCGCCCCGTTAACGAGGAGGGTGCTCCTGCTTCAGGAAGTGTGCTGGTCGAAGTAGTCCCCGCTCGAACAGTCCAGGACTTCCGGTTTTCCCCGTCGGACGCAGAACCCTTCCACCTGTCAGGGCAGGATCGTCTGCTGTTTTGGTCCGTTCACAGAACCTAGAAAACTCCGGTAGCTCGCTCCGTGGTGCTCTTCTTCGGCTTGCTTAGGCGGCGATCCGAGAAGAGTAGCACTGAAATCCATTTCCCAATGTTATTACTCGCAGGCCTCGAACACGATGGCCTCGAGTCATGGATATACACACGATGGAGAAATTGCTGAGGGCTGGCGATCATTCGAGTTTGCCAGACCTCAAGCAGCATCTTGAGATTACGTTGGGAGTTATCCACGCGAGGGAGATGCGTCAACATGAAAACGTCCAATTCAATCCCGAACGGAGCGCTGAACTTTCGGGTCGGAGATTGGGTCGAAGTGCGCAGCCGGGCGGAAATCCTGGCGACGCTTGATAAGAACTGTTGTCTGGAGAATTTGCCCTTCATGCCGGAAATGTTCGCCTACTGCGGCGGGCGTTTCCGTGTCTACAAGAGCGCCCACAAAACATGTGACACAGTTAACGGTTCTAAGGGGCTCAAGATGAGGGATGCCGTCCATCTCGAGGGAATTCGTTGCAATGGTCAATCGCACGGTGGATGTGAAGCATCCTGTCTGATCTTTTGGAAGACGGCTTGGTTGAGGAAACTCAATCAGATGGATGCGGATTCAAGACTCCACCGGGACGCGGCGCGAGAGAAAAGGGAAGCTGAAGTCGGGCAGTGCACCGAGGCCGACGTGTTGGCGGCCACACAAAAGCGTGTCGATGATGATGGTGAGCCGGCTTATGTTTGTCAGGCGACGCAGCTTCCTGCTGCAACCGAGCCTCTTCCCTGGTGGGAGTGGGGGCAATATGTCGAGGACTACAAGTCGGGAAACGTTGGATTAGGTAGAATTTCTAAAGGCTTTCTCTATATGGCCTATCAACAAGGCCTCGTCAACTTAGGAATCGGCCTTGGTCCGTTGCTCCGTTGGATTTACAACAGGTTCCAGGGCCTTCGCGGAGGGATACCCTACCCGCGCCGTTCCGGGAAGCTGGCCGCCGGGATGCGGACGCCAACCACCAGACTCGATCTGCAGCCGGGTGAATGGGTGCGCGTGAAGAGTTTTGACGCAATCCGTGCGACGTGCGACAAGTGGAACATGAATCGGGGCATGAGGTGGGATGCCGAATTGGTTCCGTACTGCGGCGGAACCTACCAAGTCCTCAAGCGCGTAACCAAGACTCTCAATGAAAAGACGGGAAAGATGCAGGAGATGAAAACCCCCTGCATCATCTTGGATTCAGTCGTCTGCCAAGCCCGTTACAGCAAATGCCGACTGTTCTGTCCTAGAAGCATATATCCGTACTGGCGGGAAATTTGGCTGGAGAGAATTGCATCAAGTGACCCTGACGCCGGAGAAGCAAGGATAACCCTGCCGTCGCGCTGATCGAGAAAGAGCGCGGCGTCGTGTTGATCGGTCTTCTGCTTGCGCGCGTCATTGGTGCGAATCTTCGCAGACTCAGCCGCAGAACCTTTCCACCTGTCAGGGCAGGATAGCCTGCTGTCTTGGTCGATTCAGAGAACCTAGAGGATCCCCCAGGAGCCTCTAAGGGCCAGCTTCCGTCTACCGGAATGAACCAAGAACTAGCTGAGAATGCTCAATTTGTAGCTCCGGGCGAGTTTGGAAACCTGGTGGCAAATGATGGCAACGGTTTTCACGTTTCGACCGGGCGGGCTGGTCCCCAAGGACGTTATTACCGGTTTATTGAACCGCAGATTTCTCTAACCATTTTATTTACAATATCTTAGAGACAAAGTGGCCCTTGTGCCGCCGAGGGTTACAGGCCCCATTTCTGGCAGGCTGATTGCGATACGTGCAACGTACGTCCGTGATGCTTGGGTGTCTTAGCTGGGTTTGGCAGTTTTTCCTCCTAGTCTCCGCCACGGTCGACCATGAGGAGTCTTTTGACCAAGATGAATACCGAGCACAACGGGGGCGCGTGGTACGCACTTCAAGTAAAAACACGTTGGGAGACTTCCACGACCACATTGCTTTCGGGAAAGGGGTATCAAACATTCCTCCCGACATTCAAGACGGAAAGGCTCTGGAGAGGCAAGTCCCAGGAAGTAACCGCGCCTCTCTTTCCGGGTTATGTATTTTGCCAGTTCGATCCACATAATCGCCTGCCCGTCCTTGTGACCCCCGGCGTGCTTGCCGTCGTAGGAAGAGGTCGCGTCCCTGTTCCCGTCGAAGATACGGAGATGGAAGCCATTCAGAGGATGGTTTTCTCAGGCTTCCGAACTGAACCCTGGCCCTATTTAGAAGTTGGGCAGCAGGTTCGAATTGACGAGGGAGCGCTAAGTGGCCTGCAAGGAATCCTGCTCAGTTTTAAGGGAACCCGTCGGATAGTAGTTTCTGTTTCCCTGCTTCGACGGTCAGTGGCGCTGGAAATAGATCGGTCCAGCGTCAGCGCGATCGCGTCCTCGCTGACAGACATTTTTCAATCACACGCAGCAGAGGCAGCGTTGCACGAAGTGGCGGTTGCCTAGCTATGAATGCGGATGCTCCTTAGCCGGGCTTTCCGTATCGGGTTAGGTTCTGATGGTGACCATCGCGGTTGATCGACAGGCTCAAACCCAAAGCTGGCTGGAGTGACGAGCGAGGATTTGAAAACAAATGGAGAATAACTACTCTAGAGTTCCGGCTCGCCGAGAGCAGGGCACGCGGCCTTCAAAGGGCCACAAGGCTCTGTTCACTTTGGGTTCTTCGGTGGTGAAGCAGGGCAAGACTCTTCAAGAAGAAACGTTCCATAACATGCTGATGCTGGAGCGTCGGCGGGCGGAGCGCTCCCGTAAGCCTTTCGTTTTGATGCTTCTTGATGCCGGGGCATTTGTCGAGAGTGGGACTACAGACAGCGTGATGCACTCGGTCATATCCGTCATCTTGAAATCCACACGCGAGACTGATCTTGTCGGCTGGTACAAAAAGGGCGTCATCTTGGGCGTAATCTTTACAGAAATTAGCTTGGAATCAAAAAGTCCGATCACGGACACTTTGCGTTCGAAAATTGTGAATGCGATTCAGACCGAGCTCAGTCGCAAAGTCATATCCAAGCTTAGCGTTACAGTCCATCTTTTCCCAGAGAGCTGGGACCGGGATGGAGCGGAACCCGTTGCAGATGCCAGGCTCTATCCTGACCTTTCTAACGGGGGGGCCAAGAAGCATCCTTCTCTGATTGTGAAACGTGTGATCGATATTGTTGGAAGCTCTGCGCTGCTCTTCTTGCTCAGCCCTCTGCTCGCTGCAATCGCGCTCGCAATCAAATTGACGTCTAAGGGTTCGGTGATTTTTCAACAAGGGCGGGTTGGACAGTTCGGGAAGCGGTTCAAGTGTTTAAAGTTCCGAAGCATGTACGCGAATAACAATCCGAAGATACATCAAGAATACGTCCAGCGTTTCATTTCTGGCCAGGCAGGCAGCGACAATGCTGAACCGGGAAAAGCAACTGTCTACAAGATTACGGATGATCCTCGCGTAACGCGAATCGGAAGATTTCTTCGGAAGACCAGCCTTGATGAGCTTCCGCAGCTGTGGAACGTTTTGACAGGAGAAATGTCTCTCGTAGGCCCACGTCCTCCGCTGCCGTATGAATTCGAGATCTACGAGGTCTGGCACCGCAGGAGAGTTCTCGAAGTAAAGCCTGGTGTTACGGGGCTTTGGCAAGTCAGCGGCAGGAGCCGCACGTGCTTCGATGACATGGTTCGCTTGGACCTCCGTTACTCTCAGTCTTGGTCCCTCTGGCTCGATCTAAAGATTCTCATCGCGACTCCCCGCGCCGCTTTGGGCGGCGAAGGCGCTTACTAGCGCGCCAGCCAGTCGGGGCGCTTTCTCTGCTACACGGGAAAACTTCATCGGCTGCGCGAACGAGGGGACAAGCAGGTCCTCTTTTCGTCGCACGCTGAATATGGCGCCAGAAGACGTTCAGTCAATTTCCAACTTCCGGCAGACCCTCGACAATTACAAGCACTTCTCGCAAGTCTGATCGTTTCACAAAATGTGAACGGCATCGGGAAAACCGATATCGTGCCCCATTCTTCGCAAACTTACGGAGAAGCAGGTCATGGTGGGCAAATCATGGGAAGATCAATTCACGTCAACCTGAGTGGCTCATCGAGGAGTTTCTTCGCCTGCCTGAGCGGCCAACGTGAAGACAAGTTGGCCCCCCTTTTTACTCGCGTAAGCTACGCGCGCGCGTTCCTTACCTTGGCCTTCGATCCGCCAGTTTTTGCCGTTTTCGACTAACCGCATTTCTGCCCGCTGCCTCCACCAACGATTCACTTCGACTGGTGTAGTGATCCAGACGGCCCTTTAATCCGTCAGGCGAACCAGGTAACCGAGCGATGCTTCATAGATGCTTCGCTCTCGAGACTTAAGAATGTAATCCGCATGCACAAAGTACTGGATCAACCAAGTATTTATGCGCAGGCGTCCCCCTAGAGATTTACCGACCGATTTAAACCCCCGTTCATAGTAAACGATTTGAGCCCAAAGTTTGTAAGGCGTGACGGTGTGCGGCGGAGCGTGCGGTGCGATCCGACGGTTGCAGGAAGTGGAACGGGGGCCTCACTGTCACGAAGGCCCTCTCGTCATCGCTGGCCCGAGTCAGCAGAGACGTTGGTTCCACTTGGATGGAAGAGGAGTGAGAAAACCTGAAATAAGGACGCTTGCGACCAGCGGTTGGACGTCGTAGTCGCGACTCAGGCCTGGTTGGAGCTCCAAGCGCACCTACGACGCCTCTAAATACGAGGCCAGAAAGATCGCTTTGGCAGACCAAAGCCCACGTTCCAAGGCATTATCGCGTAGATGAGCTAATCAGCGATCGCTTCTGGCCATCGCACGCTAGTTTGTGAAAATCAAAGAGACGGTTGCCTCAGGGCAACAGGCCGTACGCAATGAGCTGGGTGTGGGAGACAACGAATACCTTGCCGTTGGCCACCAGCGGAATGCTGAATTTATTCGCCACGTCAAGGGCGTCTCGAGTCCCAGCCTGGGTGGTGTTGTAGAGCTCGTTCGCTAGATTGCCTGCGTCATAGGCGCGGAGAACCCCGTTATCAGGCGTACCGAACGTATTGTCCTGCATCGCCCACAATATACCGTTGTTGGTGCCGTTCGCCGAGACCGCAAACGATCCTCCACGGTAGGGATAGGTAACAGACGACTGTGACGTGGGTGAAACGGACAGCAGTCCATTTGTCAATTGGAAGGCCTTCAGCCGATCGTTCACGGCAGCGAAGTAGACATATCCATTGAAATAGACGGGCGAACTGTAGTTTCCGCTCTCCGCGTCTGAGTTAAGAAGAGCGTTAACCAGATACTGCGGAATCTGGCTGTTGTTGTTCGAGTTGTAGTGTCCCATATTGTCGCGGTTGACCATATAGATCGTTCCGTCCTTGCCCGCAGAGATCAACAAATGCGGGTAGGGGCCGGTCGTCTGATCTACCAGTAACACTGGACCGCCAGACCCAAGTTCGATGTTTGTGCTACTCATATATGCTTGGTTATACGGCGTAAAGTAGTCTAAAACGGAACCGCTTGGGCTGAGCTTTGCGATTGAATCTCCGTAGTCTCTGCCGCCGGTATTGGCATCAAAGGGGCCATTACCGACCGCAAAGAAGATGTTTCCAGAGGCGTCCGTGGCTAGGCCCCCGCCGCTCTGCCAGATGCCACCTTCAGTAGCGTCGGGAGTTGAATTGTAGGCCATCACTCGCTGGAGAGTGGTCGCGTTGTATCCAAGAACCCAACCGTAATAGGTTGGGTTATCCCCGTGAGATCCAAATCCCAGATACACAATGCCGTTGTTCAGGAGAAGTCCTGGTCGCTGATTCTCTCGAAGGGCGTTGAAGTTCACGGTGGTCGTTCCATCGCCGCTCCCCGGCACACTTGCTTGGATTACGACAGGACCACCAAATTTCTCCGCGCCCGTCGTGATATCGAGAGCGTGCAACCGCTGCACGTAGCTCGAACTCTCCTTGGTTTTGGCGACGACGTAGAGTGTGCCGCTGCCCGGATCAATGACTGGTGTGCCGGTGATCCCAATTTCGTTGTCTATGTCGCCGCATTCACCGACGTCGGCGCAGGGAACTGTGGTGGCGCCGGACTGCAAGAAACTCGCCTTCCAGAGGGGAGTACCCGTCAATCCGTCGGCGTCGAAGGCGTAGACACTGTCGTGTTCCGTAGCGACATACACTACATTGTGAAAGCCTTTCCCGGGGATGCTTACGTTGGCCACAGAAAGTGGCGACGCGTATGCAAGCCCATCTACCGCGTAAGAAAAGAGCTTTCCAAACTGTGCCTGGTTAACGTTGCTCGGAGTCAAAACCGTTTCAGCTGTGTTCTGACCCGTTCGGCCGCTGTCGTTGTGATGGGTGAACGTACCCGGATAGTTGCTGATATAAACAGTTGCACCAGCTGACTGCCCAGAAGCCGTTCCGGTTACGGTGTGAGTACCAGTGCTATTTGGAGGTGTGTACAAACCGGTGCTGCTAATCGTACCTGAAGACACCGACCCACCCGCTATGCCGTCGACTGACCAGGTCACGCCTCCACTGCTTGCCGTAAACTGCTGAGTTCCGGTGAAGGTGAGTACCGAAACTCGCGGACTGATAGAGAATACGGACCCGCTTAACGTCGTTGCGCTGGCCACGTTGGAGAACGAGCTCAGGCTCCCCGCGGTATCGATGGCCTGGACTCGGTAGCTGTAGCTGGTATTCGTTAACAGACCGGTGTCACTGTAAGAGGTTCCAACCGGAGTGGCAATCTGCGCAAAGCTGGTGCAGCCTGTCCCTTGGCACCTCTGCACGATATAGTTTGCCAGCCCCACATTACTCGTCGAAGCCGTCCAGCTCAGATTGATCTGGCTCACGCTGGCCGCCGTGGCTGTCAGATTACTGGGCGCTGTTGGCGGTTGCGGCGTTAGTGTGGTGGCGGTTGCGGTGTTGGAGAAGGCGCTCCGAGTGCCAGCCGTATCGATGGCCTGTACGCGGTAGCTGTAGCTGGTATTCGATAGTAGGCCTGTGTCGCTGTACGTGAGCCTGAGCGCAGTAATGGCAATCTGCGCAAAGTTGGTGCAGCCTGCGCCCTGGCAGCGCTGCACCACGTAGTTGGCTATCCCAATGGCGCTCGTCGAAGCCGTCCAGCTCAGATCGATCTGGGTCGTGCTAGCGGCCGTGGCCGTGAGATTACCAGGGGCCGTGGGCGGGGCTACGCTCCCCAGAGGGGTGCGGAAGGCCACCATCTGCATGACCCACGGCCCGGCTGGACTGAGAGCCGCGGTGGTGGCGCTATAACTCCCCGTGGCGGTGACCATGCGGTCTTCGGCGATGTCCCCGTCCGGTGAGGTGAGCAAGC
>WNGR01005458.1_pt1 | contig 13622 bp, 13 predicted proteins | sample 5407581 | NCBI WGS metagenome assembly WNGR01 (sample SAMN13153383, study PRJNA577476) | soil metagenome | isolation source: 80 cm soil or saprolite under Garry oak tree replicate 2 | place: USA:California | collected 2016-06-15 | reverse complement strand
GAGGACATAATAACTGTAAAGCTTATAATACGTCAGTATTGATGTAGCTAACATATATTCAATACTGAATGAGTTATAAGACCAGTATTAGACCTTCTCAATTAAGAGAGGATCTGCTCCAGTGTTGTCAAAGGCTGACATTGCACCAAGTCTGTGTACTCCTCAAGAGTACAATACTGGGTTGCTATGAACCAGGGTTCCTCTCTACGACATGGTTCACTACAGCCTATTATGACGCTCTTTGCAAAGCAATCATAATAGCGGTGGTTGTCATAGAGTGTATCCTATCAAAGGATACAACGGCAAAACCCTGTAGCAGGGCCCATAACCTGTTGCGCAGCATAAAGCGCAGCATACAGGAGATGTGTCTCACCTTTGTAGTAAGGAGAAGACTTTGGGAGTAGAGGTTTATGTGTGTGTGCACAAGTGAGGATGAGCAAAGGGGATGTGTATTCACCACTCTCCCCATAGGGGGATTTATATACTCTATGACCCACCCATGTCCATTTGTGTAAAAGTAATGAGTAAAGGTGTCCACAATATCGCGTTTTTACACACACCTGATATGTGACACCATTTACAGAAGGCATAAAGCCTTCAGGGTCATAGTGTGTGATACGCCCACTACCATGCACATCTTGACTACTGTATATAGTAAGTATACTACCGTAACTTATGCTGTAATGTCGTAACTGCTATAGATAAGGCTCTTACGTACTTATCACGTTCCAACAATGAGTGCTCAATGCAACATTGCTTGGCTTTTGAAGCTGTCAATTGAATGCTTCAAGATGTTAGAGAATGCCCCCTTCCCTTTGGCAGTGTCACTACGGTTTTTGGAGGTGACTTCTTACAAACACTACCAGTTGTCAAACATGGCTCAAAAACTGACATCCTACAGGCCTGTCTGATCTGCTCTCCTTTATGGTCTTTTATTGAACCAAACATCCTTAAACTGGAGAAAAACATGCGAGTCTCTGCTGATTTTGAAGACCAACAATTTGCCACTTGGTTACAAGACGTTGCCAAAGGGTCTTTGAATGATGAAACTGACAACGTCTACCTCCCAGACGATCTATGCTGTCTTCCAAATACAATCAAATGCTTGGTGCAGCATGTATATGAAGGCATGGATTGTCCACAACCAGAAGAATACTTTTGTGATCGTTGCATACTTTGTCCACGAAACAGAGAAGTTCACAAACTAAATGACATGGTTCTCGACAAGTTCCCTGGAGATTACAAAGAACTATGGTCGATTGACACGCTGTATGACACGGATACTCAAGCCAAGTCAAATATCTTCTATCCTCTAGAAGTTCTTCACTCATCTACTCCCTCAGGCTTTCCCACTGCCCAATTAAAACTGAAAATCAGCTGTCCTGTCATTATGCTACACAACTTACAACCAAATGATGGTGTATGTAATGGATCACAAGGAATCGTCACAAGGATCAACAGATGCATTGTGGAAATTCGACTTTTCACAGGACGTATAGTATTGGTACCACGTATCAAACTACTCTCGAAAGATCCTGAATTACCATGTGCCTTTCAATGACAACAATTCCCTCTTTCACTTGCCTTCACTATAACAATCAATAAATCCCAAGGCCAAAGCTTTCAAACAGTTGGTGTTGATTTACGCCTTCCTGTATTTGCTCATGGACAATTGTATGTTGCTCTGTCCAGAGTGAAAAGCCAGCATGGCATCAGATGTTTATTAAATGAAAATGATGAAGATGGGAAAACAAGAAATGTGGTATATCGTGGACTACTTCTTTAATGTGAGACATATCTTTCATCACCTTTATTCAATCCTTCATCTAAACCAACCCCCCCCTCCCCCCCAGGAGCCAACATGATGTCATATGATCTCATCGCAAAGAAAGATGAAGACCATGAAAATCATACTTATGTAGTCCTAACATACCTTACTTACTTCCTCTAAAACGACCTGTGCTCTTTGCCATTGCAGAAACATGTTGAGTGACTATCATGTGTGTCTATATTCTATTTTTCTTTGGTTTGCGCATTACCAGGTTTTGTTGTGGGGGATGCAGAGTGTATTCATTCATCAACGCAATGGGTGACATTTTGAAAACAGCTGGAAGACAGTTGTAAGAGTCCACAACTCCTATTGAATGGCTTCACTGTCTAACTACACATCCATCTGTCTACCCATGTTGGACCAACTTTTTTTAACCAGCAAAGTCACATTACAAAACAGACGACCAGTATCGAACGCATCAAACAGCTATGTATATGATGGCGTAATACAGTACAGAGACCATGGAAATTCCACACATGAAACCATAGCCTCCTTCCGACATGTCTTACAACCAAACGCCAATCTGAAACCAAATGGCACCTATAATATCAGTGCAAAAGTGATTTAATGATTTCTTCATCAGAAAACCAACCTAACTGTTTCAAAAGATCATAGGCTTTCACGGAACTGACAATCCACCCAGCCCACAATATGAAGCTGGTCAATTCAACCTTTCTGGTGAAATAATCAATGTCAGCATCCATCATATCGTTCGACCTTCATTAACCCTTCCTATACAGCTCACTCCATTTCCCCAACATGCAGAAAATGATGAAAATGAAACAACACCACAAATTTCGGGGACAGGACATGTACTATTCACTGACCCTTCCTTGCCTTCTTTCACCCTTTACATAACTCAACCTGTTGCCGGTGGACTCTCAACAGACGACATTGGAATACAATGTGAAGCAGGTAATGAAACTGACCGTGAGGAGCTGTCAGAATCTCTCCCTCCGTGATCTTCTCACATCAATTTCTCCAGAAAACTAACAAATCAAAAAAATATCATAGTCAAGAACATGACTAAAATGACCTGTCTCTCCATCACCGTGCACCGTTTCTCTTTCAGAAATTAACAAACAATAGTTCATACCTATACATACTGATAACTATCAGTTTTTCCTACTATACTTGCCATCCCATACAAATCATCACATTCCTCGTGCACAGAACAAAGCCAACGAATGAGGAAATATGTACATCGGACACCCCCCCCCTATTTACACAAACAGCACCATCATCACCCACTGATGGTCACCCCTATTTGTCCCTGTCTTGCTTACCTCTGTTCATGACAGCTGCCAGAATAGAACTGTGAGGGTTGACAACCCTGAAAAATTATTGGGTAGTACCTGACAAACCAAACAGCTACATCTATGATGCACTGTTTTCTTGCACTGAAGCCAATGACGAATCTGAAGATGGGATTGGCAGCTTCTGGCACTACATCGGATGAGACAGCTCTCAAAAACAAGATGGTACTTATGAAATCAAAGCGAAAATCCTCGGTTTTCATCTGAAATGCAACATGAACAGTGATGCATACAGCGACAATCAAATAAACATTCTGGGTGAAATAATAACTGTACATTTATGACATCTATGAAATAAATAACATTGTCTTATTCCACACAGATGCAACCTATATCTGAGAGCGACGATGACCTAGATGATACAATCCAAATCTGTGTAACAGGTTCTGTCATCTCCTCTGACGCTGAAGCATCCACATTTATTATCCACGGCACACAATACGTCGCCAGAGCAGGATGCACAGATGACATAGCAATCTGTGGTCAGATGAATAAAAATCGGCGATGGTTGAAACCCAATCAACTATTACCTGACCTGAAAAGCATTATCACATTCCATGGCATACTCGACAAATTTGATTCATACACTCCTCCCACTACTAACAAGAAAACAACCTGTGTCATCATCACAGTAGATGACATCACCTATATACTAACCCCTCCAAAAAAATTGAGCAGTACAAATAAACCAGACGTTCGCCAAAAAATTAAAACTCACACGCAAAAATTTAACACCTCACAATCAATGTCCAATCCATCTGCATCTCAAGACTCTCAACATCCTTCCCTTCCTTCTACATCACACAAAAAACTCGGAAAACGCAAGGCAAACAATTCGGAAGAGGAAGTAGATGAAAGCATCAAAAAGTTTGCTTGCCTAAGCAATTAACTTGCGAAAGTCGAAAATCAAACACAAAAGCCAGATTCCAGCTCATGTTGCATTAGCTTCAATTTGTTATATAATATGTCTGTGTACTGTCCATACAATTGACTTCTCCTTTCCTTTACATTCACGATTGAATTCACTCTGCATCCCACACAACAAAACCTGGTAACACACAAACAAACCAAAATTTGAAATCGGACACACATGACAGTGCGTCTACATATCATGACACATAATAGCTGGACAGTACATCAATAGCTTGTGGCGAGGGCCCAAAGGGCCCTCCCGTAATGCTAGTCTATACAATATATAAAAGTGATCCATGCTTTTTTGGCTTAATCACAAGAGCGGACTTCCAAAAGCCCTCATCACATGTGCAGTGTGCGCTCCTCCTCTGCCCCTGGGATTGGCACTCGCATCTGCCTGTCCTCTCCTTAGGCTAGCTTTTCTGCATCCCACATCCCATCATCTGCAAGCACCACTTATGATCACTACATCATTATGACACACGACAAGCATACTTTGAGTTCACCACTGGCAATGGTATAAGTCTGTTTTTGTGGCCGCTACATACAACGTTGGTAGCGCAAACCCCCACCATCAGCATGCAAACCTGCCTGCAAATATAGTTTCCATACATGCAGCTCAAACCCCCTCATGATTTGACATCTACTTCACATCCTCTCCCTCTCACATGGTGACAAATTGGGCAACATTTGTGTCACGAACAAGAAGAGCACGTGACAGTAGGTGACTGGTTTTGAGGCCTGTTTCCTTTAGTAATATTCTCACAGGCTCCTATGCAAAACATCAGTGACGTGAATGACTCACTGGAGCTGTGGTCTTTACATGGTGTGAGTCAATGTGATTTCCAACTTACATGCTAATGTGACAATTTTTTTAAACACTTTCTTAGTCTGGAGATGTGCAACCTGTGACACATTCTGTTTCCATATCCAAGCCTTCCACGTCCCATGAACAAATTCCCCCACACGTAGCCATTCCATGACATAGCAGAAAGCGACAGCACAAATGTCTGATTACAAAGAAGCCAACTCCCCACTCTCTTGGCTCATATCATAATGAGTGTCCAACATGTCATGCCTATCATTGGTTGGAGGAGAGATCTTTGAAGTCTTCGAAGCAACATCCACAATACCACGACTGCTGCAACTTTGGTAGTGTCATCTTAGAGCCTTTGGATGTTATTCCCATGCAATTATGCCACCTGTATGAAAGTACAGACACTGATGCTAAAAACTTTTGTACACACATCAGATTGTATAACAAAATGTTTGCTTTCACATCCACTGGTGGCAGTGGCAATCTCATTGGTGCCATTTACGATGGGCATGGACCACCATGCTATAAAATCCAGGGCAAAATGCATCACCGACTTGGACCCCTGATGGCCGAAGATGGGCAGGCTCCCATATACAGTCAGCTGTATATTTACGACACCGCCCAAGCTTTGCAATACCGAATGCAAAAGAATCCAAAGTTGGATGCCTCTACTTTGCACACATTGCAATATGTAATTGACGATCTTCACCCTTTCATTGACACATACAAACAAGCGTATGAGCTCACACAGACAACAGACCTTCTGGAGTACCACATCCAATTAGACTTACAAACTTCTTCCAACTGTCGAAGATACAATCTGCCTACCACGAATCATGAAATTGCTGCCCTCCTTCCCGGTGACATTGATGCATGTATAAATAGCAGAGATGTAATTATACGTGCACAAGGGGGTGCCCTCCTTCGTACCACAGAATGTCATCCGGCATACCTCACCTTGCATTTCCCACTCTTTTTCCCAACTGATCAACCAGGTTGGGAACCGAACATGCCCTATAGTTGAATACATGCTGATGACAACTCTGACGAAGAACATGATGATAATGACACTGAGGGTCCACAAAAGCGAACAACCATTTCCTTCTGTCAACACCTCAAATTTTGCTTACATGAGAGACCTCCTTTGTTCGAATCAAATCACCTGTTCCGAGGTGCACACCTCTTTTAAGAGTTATTGGTTGACACGTGGGCTGCAAGTGAGCACTGCCATTTGAACTGGCTCCAACAAAATCAAAGCACTCTACAAGCAGACTTATACAAAGGAGTGATGGATGCCCTACATGAGGGATTAGATCTCTCTTCTGTTGGTTGCAAAGTCATTCTTCCAGCCAGTTTCACAAGCAGCCCCCAATTCATGCATAAGAACCTTCAAGATGCACTAGCCTTGCTGCGCGTGTTTGGGGGTTCCAATTTATTTCTCACTTTCACTGCTAATCCTAATTGGCAAGAAATCACAGATGCCCTCCTACCTGGTCAAACATCACATGATCGTCCTGATCTCATAGCCTGCATTTTCCATCTAAAATTTAGGAGTTTACTACGTGACATTATGGACAACAGCATATTCGGTGATGCAGCTGGATATGTTTACACAGTTGAATATCAAAAGAGAGGTCTTCCTCATTGCCATTTAATTCTATTCCTTGAACGTTCTTCACACATCTCCACACCTGAAGCAGTGGACGCCATCATATGTACTAAATTTCCTGATGAGAAACAGCAGCCTCTGTTGTTTGAACTGGTAAAAAAACACATGGTCCATGGACCTTGCAGTGAAGGTCACTCCTCTCCATGCACAAACGAAGATGGCAAATGTACAAAAGGATTTCCGAAACCATTTGAGCCTGAAACAGAAATCACAGGAGAATCGTATGTGAAGACAAAGCGAAGAAATACTGGCAAGCAATACAACATCAGGCATGCGATGCTCGACAACAGAAATATTGTGTCTTACAGTCCCTATCTATTAATGAAATATCAGACACACATTAATGTCGAGTGCACAGCCGGATTTCTGGCCATCAAATACATTTATAAGGTAAGAAAATTGTCAGACTATGTACCTCCTCCTCCACATTAACAATATACATGCACAGTACATTTACAAAGGACTAGATTGTGCTTCTGTGACTGTTCAGCCCAATGACAAGCATGTTTCGAACAAGCTTGATGAAATTAAACTATATGTCAACGCACGTTACATCAGCACTTCCAAGGCATTCACATGAATTATGGGTTGGCCCACTTACAAGGTGTGCAATGTCCTCTGTCCTCTTTTCCCATCCATGGTCTTGGTACTTATGAGTGTCCACAAGGAGTTTCCTGCTGTCAAACAACTTCAAGTTCATCTTGAGGGTGAACAATATGTGACATTCAATACCAACAATCTGGATTCTGTCCATCGAATGTGAACACAGCCACGTGACACACACCTTACTGCGTTTTTCAAGGCAAATCAACAATATGAGCTAGCATGCTCTTTACTTTATGTAGATTTTCCTACCAAATTCACATGGCATCGAGATACATCAGAATGGCGACCACGCAAGAGCAAAACTGCCTTTGGCCAAATGGTTTTCATTCCACCTAATGCTGGCGAGAAGTATTATGCGTGTTTGATTTTATCAGTGGTGACAAACCTGCAATCTTTCGATGACCTATGAAAGTTTAACAGCATCCTGTATCCTACTATTTGGGAGGCCTGCCTGGCATGAGGTTTACTTCAAGATGACGGAGAGTGGCGCCATACATTAGAAGAAGGAAAACACTTGCAAACTGGCTTCATCCTTCAGTCTCTCTTTATTACGATCATTTGTGATTGCATGCCAGTGCAACCTATGCACCTATGGGATCAATTCAAAGAGTACTTATGTGATGATCTTTCGCATCAACTAATGCGATGAGGCATCCATCATACTACTGCTGCCAATGTTTATGACTATGGTTTACATCTGGTCCAAGCAGCACTTCACTCTGATGGGGCAAGAACAATGGAGAACGTTGGCATGATTCCTCCTCAAACAGATTGGACTGCTGTACTTGAAAGCCCCTTCTTACATGAAGTTTTTCAATATGATGTTATGGAGGAGTCACAACAATTTGAGCAATGTTTTGCTATGCTCAACGCTGAGCAATCATATGCATTCCATGCCATTTTTAATGCTACCATTGCCCATCAAGGAAAAGTCTTCTTTCTTGAAGGAGCCGCAGGTGCAGGGAAAACTTTTGTTTACAAAACCTTATGCCATGCAATTCACTCCCACACATTACCTGTCTTATGTGTCGCCTCGTCCAGAATTGCAGCACTCCTTCTCCTGAATGGGAGAACAGCACACTCAAGCTTAAAAATTCCCATTCATTTACTGAACAATTCCATGTGCTGTATAACCAAAAACTGTGCCCTTGCACAGCTTTTATGAACCATCATCCTACTTATCTGGGATGAGTGCTCCATGCAGAACTGATTTGCCTTTGAAGCTGTCAGTCGCACTCTACAAGACATACAAGAACATAATGAGATTTTTGGTGGAGTCACCACTGTACTAGAAGGTGACTTCCTTCAGACTCTCCCTGTTATCAAACATGGAGGGAAATTGGAGGTCATTGATGCATGCCTTCTGTCATCGCCCCTTTGGCCTCAAATACAACCAAATGTACTCAAATTACGGATCAACATGCGTGTTTGTTCTAACATTACTGATGAATGGTTTGCTTCATGGCAATGGCAACTTGCAGAAGGAATATTCAACAATGAAAACGATGACATTGTCATTCCTGAACAATTCCGTTGCTTTCCCAATTCCATTCATACTTTGATTGAGCATGCTTATCCTGACATTTATAACACCCATTCTAACAACTACTTCCGTGAACATTGCATTCTCTGTCCTCGAAACCGAGATGCACACCAAATTAATGAATTGCTTCTTGACTGATTTCCAGGAGATAGTGCTGACATTTACTCCATTGACACTGCCACTAATCCATTCAGTGAAGTGCAATCAGAAACTGTATACCCTTCTGAAGTACTTAATGTGACCACTCCATCCAATTTTCCACTTTCTCACTTAAAACTCAAACTTGGATGTCCAGTTATCATTCTACAGAACTTACATGCACATCACGGGGTATGCAATGGATCATGAGGCATTGTCACCAGTATCAAAACCAGAGTCCTCAAAATCTGACTCTTCTTGGGTGACGTTGTTCTCATTCCAAGAATCAAGCTCATATGCACCAAGCCTGATCTTCCTTTCCAGCTTCATCAATTCCAATTCCCAATTGCTCTTTCGTTTGCAATGACCATTAACAAAGCTTAAGGACAGAGCTTCAAAACTGTTGGCTTGGATTTAAGAGTTCCGACATTTGCTCATGGCCAACTATATGTAGCCATGTCAAGGAGTACAAGCAGATTTGGTATAAAGTGCATATGCAACCCCAAAAATGATGAATTTAAAACGAAGAATGTAGTATATCGACAAGTCATGTTGTAGGGTACAAGTACAAACGATGGTGATTACTGTGTTGATGTATGGAGTCAGGTCCATATGAGTCTGAAGCGGAGCAAATTCCACAAGCAAGAGAGGGGTTTAAGTGTGTGACAGAGAAGAGATGGAACCAGAAACAGTTCCAAAAGTGGCAGCGATGCGGCAAGAGTCTAGACTGTGCTGTCTAAGATGGCAAGACAATACAAGAAGATGAGCGATGTTGCAAGCGCACACAATTGGACCTAACTTCAAACCAAGCCCAAACAAAAGGCAAGTGGAAAAGTGGCAACATGAGTGCTATGTATTAGAGAACACAGGAGACGATTTATATACAAAAGCACCTGTACCTACAAATGAGGCAGTAAGGCAGAGACAAGGGAGGGGGGAAAGTAAAGTAAGGAAAAGTGACATACTAGGGAGGGCAAGCAAGAAGACATGGTGATGATCAAGGCAGCATGGGAAACAATGCAGTGAGGTATGAGATGGCTGAGAAGAGTGATGAGTCATTTGGGGACAATAAAGATAAAGAGAACCAATGCTGATGTGGTAAACTACGGCCCATGCACCATCTAACAAGAGGTTAGAAGTTACACAAAGAAAATAGCCTGAGACAAACCATGATGTTAATGGAGTGATTGACAAGTAAAGCATCTTGAGAATTCAGAAGAGTTGGTGGATGAAGGGGTGATGAGTGATGAAAACAGAATGGCGATAACAAGTGAGTGGGTTTGCTGTGTTGCTTGAATGTTGAACATTGAATGTCTGTACAATTGTGCTCCACTCACAATGCATCAGCAGGTGTGGCATCCCTGCACCAGTCTGTGCACAAACACTCCAAAAAGGTCAATGACCCCCTCCCCCTGCAGCAGAGTTGGCGAAAATGTGGCATGCGCCGATGGACACCTAGATGGACACTGAGCTCCGACCACAGATCACACCAGCCAAATCTAGGATACAATGTCACGTGGCTCTCCTTCTCCCCTTCCCCTTTCCCCCACTTCACCTCTCCACTTTGCTCCAAATGTTACATTGCCACTGAACGTCAGCCTTAACTTAGGCTTGGTGGTGGGGCGTGATACAACTTAGCAATGTGGTCAATACACATGGATCTGAGTCATGTGGTATGTGGGTCACAAGGTCCTAGTGACACTTGGACATGAGACAATGGTCGATGAGTGTTACAGATAGAAAGGGAGAGAGCCCTTAGATCTTGCAAGTAGGAGAGGAAGACTAGTGGCGATTCAAGAAGACCAAGCTGGAGAACTTGGTCTTCAACAGCTACATCTTAAGTACTACAATAGGAGGGCTTTGAAGCGCCTCATGAAACCTGAACCCTAGTACAACTATCCTAGGTTTGAGTCACATTATCATACATGTGATACCAGGCTGACTGATGCATAAGTCCATGACTAATTACCGCTTACCCATGTAGTCATAACCAGTGAGTAAGTGTCTTTGCGGATCTCCAATCTGAGAACGTAACATCACCCCCTTTTCAGGTTGCTATGCCCACATAGCTGAACCTCCTGCGCTGTATGTAATGCATCATCCACAAGTCCATCATCCTGTGCTTTAATCCTTCCCAATGCATCAGACATCTCCAGTCTCCGAATGGCTCCCAACTTAGCTGTGGCTAGACTCCCCCATTGGTCCTCATTGGCAACCAAGACCTCCTCCATCCAATCCAATTTGTCCATGAGCATGCAGAAGCAATGTACTTCTGCAGTCAGTGAGGGATCACCCAGACGCTGGATCATACGATCCCAGTGGTCCCGGTTCTCCGTGTTCGACTTAAGGTCCTCTAGGTCCTGTACCATGTACACTGGTTTGCCATTGAAGGTGTAAATGGGTGTGGCATACAGTGGCTTGCTGTACACCTTGTCGGTGTCATCCCGCAGTCCAATGATGAGGGGATTGGGGCCCATGATGGTCTGCATGTACTGGGCCTGCTGGACCCTGTCGTCGTGAGGCCCTCAGATCGGGTAGGGGATGTACTGATCCCTGCGGTTGTGAATGAATCCCAGGGGTGCTTGTCCCTTGGTGGATGATGAGATGCCATAGCTCCTCTTATAAAGAGGGTAGCCGCTTGTGGTGGCAGTGTAGGGGGTCTCATTCGGGTCGTCAGTGTCCTTCAGCATCCTGACGAAGAGGTGCTCAGCTGGGTAAAGGTCCTCATCCCTCATGCTTGTAGTACAGCTCCACGGTCCTCTCATTGCTGGCATGCTTGGTGGTGCAGTGCTTCCTGGGCTGCGACGTGTGCGCTTCGCTTCACGACAGCTCTCCCAAACTGCTCCTCCTTCCACTCTGAGCATACCTTCTTCATTACGGCCTGTCATTTGACCTGGCAGCTGAAAGGGAATCAGTAAGGCGTGTTCACCACCTTCTTCAGCTGTCCAAAGCTCAGTATCAAGGTCTTCTGTCTTGGTCTGATGGGTTGGGGTGGCTCCCATCCCATCAGGGTCTGACAACCGTCACACCATCGGTGAGTGTGTGTGTGCAGGCATTGCAGCCGCTGCAACATCTGGGAATTGTATCTTGATTCACTCCAGCTCTTCTGGGGTGAGGGGAGCGATGAGGGTGTTTTCATCGGTGATGGCGGGGCAGACATACTTCTTAGCACACAGTTCGTGTGCTTCAGTTTCGGTGATGAGCCCACTGTTGAGCTCGGCAGCAAAGATATGCCTTGGGGTTCCAAGGTAATAGACATTGACATCAGACATGGGTGACAAGGGAGTATGTGTGGGTAGCAGTTGTGAAGAAGAGGGAGTGAGGGACTCGCCAGTGAGGCCTGCACTTATATGTGCTTCTGAGGTGGGGTTTCGATTTTTGAACTCCCTTATTGCCTTGTTGGCATGCACGTCATTCTTATCGACCCACTCGTTGTCCAAGTCTGGGTACCCCTTCCATTTGATGAGATATTGCAATTTACATCTTCTGCTGAATTGCCAAGAGTCCAGAATCTTCTCGACCTTGTATTCCTCCTCCTTATCTATCAGATCAGGAGGGGGTCTAAAGTAATTTGGTCCATGGGTTGTCATCTTGTGGTAGGGTGTGAGAAGATCGATGTGAAAGACGTCATGAATGCTCCACTGCGTGGGAAGTTTTAGTTGATAGTTGACAGGAGACATCACCTGAATGATGGGGAATGGGCCGTGTCGTTTGGGCGCAAGCTTTATCACTGGTTGATTGGTGCGTAGATGGCATCCTTCTAGCCACACAAGGTCTTCTTCCTTGTACTTGGGAGTATCTTTATGTTTAACCCATGACCTTTGTGCCTTGATCATCAATTCTTGGGCATGTTGTCTTGCCCTTTTGAACTGTTCCACTCGTAGAGCCACCTGTGGAATAGGTGATGGCTTATCGGTCCAATCAGTGCAGGGGTTGAATCCGTATAGCACGAAAAAGGGGGACTCTCCTGTCATTTCACTAGGCCAATTGTTATGTGCGAATTCTGCTAGTGGGAGATAAGAGTGCCAGTTATCTTGCTGCTCATCAACCCAGAACCTAAGATACTGCTCTATCCACTGATTGGTGCATTCCGATTGCCCATCTGTCCTGGGGTGGTATGCTGTAGATATGTTTTGTTCCGTTCCCACTGGCATGCTTTTACACAAGCCGCAGATAAATCTTGACGCAAACTTTGGGTCTTGATCACTGATAAATCATTGGGGAAGTCTGAAGCATGGGAACACATGTTGCACAATCAACCCAGCTGTTTCTTCGGCTGTCATGGCCTCTCTGCACAGTATGAATATGGCTGCCTTGCTGCAATTGTGGTCCGTGATTGTGAGTATGGAGTCATATCCCTGCAATATTGGCAGCTTAGTGATAAAATCTAGTGTGACAGTTTCGAAGGGCATAGCTTTGGGCTTAGGGTATATTGGTTGCAGGGGTGCTCGGGTAGGTCAAGTGTTTATTTTGTGTCATTGGCATTCAGCGCATCCTTTGTGTTACGTCCCGGAACCATTCTATTAATTTTTCTTTTATTTTACCCATGTTTAGCCTTTTCTCTGCGACTCATGGTGACTCACAGGCTTGACTCATGTGACCACCTACTATACAGACTCGTGACTTGGTATGTTCTCGTGTCTCTATTGTCGTCGTGACCTCTATTGTGCCATGTGACCTATTATCACATGTTGATGGACTATGACTCATGACTCTATTGTTCTGGTGACATCATAGGCCCCATTGGACTTCTCCATTGTTCCATGTGACCTATTGTACTCGTGACACCA
>WNGR01005456.1_pt1 | contig 13622 bp, 11 predicted proteins | sample 5407581 | NCBI WGS metagenome assembly WNGR01 (sample SAMN13153383, study PRJNA577476) | soil metagenome | isolation source: 80 cm soil or saprolite under Garry oak tree replicate 2 | place: USA:California | collected 2016-06-15 | reverse complement strand
AGGAGTATTTTGTGAGCGGTGCGGGGACACCAGTCTTTCTCATCGCCCCCCGGGGTGCCTCTTTTGACCGCGCTGGCGAGATTCTCTCTGAACTGAACTTCATTGGGGCAAACCCTGTATTCATCAGTGACATGAAACCCCAGAATACACGCGGCGCATATATTCCACTGGCTCCAGGTTTACCGGAGGAATTCACTCCTTTACTGGCTGCACTGCCGCTCAGCCAGTTTGCTTTCCACTTGACCCGCGCATGCGGTCAGGAACGTTTTGAGTTTCCCAGTCCGGAAGTGGCAGAGGAACACTACGAAACGATCCACCGAGTCACAGAAGGAGAGCCAGCATGAGCGACACTCTACGAGAAAGCGATGGAATGCAAGCCACAAAAACTGGACTTGAGATCGGTGTGATGGGCTCTGCGCGTCTCACAGAGAGTGACGAATGGTGGACCCGTGCTCACGAACTTGGTGTACTGCTTGCAGGAAAAGGCTTTGTTGTTGTGACCGGTGGGTATGGAGGCCTCATGGCGGCAGTCAGCCGTGGAGCACATGAAGTGGGGGGCAGAGTAATCGGGTTAACCATGCAACACTGGACCAATGTGGAGCCGAATCAGTGGAATGCTGATCTGCGCTGGTCGAAGAACTATGGAACGCGTCTGAACCATTTCTTGAACTGTGACGGTGTCATTGCCCTACCAGGTGGAGTAGGAACGCTTTCTGAGATGGCAATCGTCTGGGCAGCGAGCCAGACTGAGGGTCACGCTTTGCCGCTTGTCTTGTTGGGTGATTGCTGGCCGCCGATCATTCAAGCTATGCGCGAAAACCTGGTCATAAGCGAAGGAGATCTCAACCTCTTGCGTTTTGCAGCCAGTCCAGAAGAAGCGATACGTGAGATACAAACTGATTTGCAGGAAAAAAAGATAGGTTCAGGACCGTACGGATAATACCAGGCTCTTGCCCCATTCACTGCGAAGAATATACATGGAGGAGTTCTATCTTGAGTTTCAAATCGTTTTATGCCTCCGATATCCATGGCTCAGAAATGCTCTGGCGCAAGTTCATCAATGCTGCTGGTTTTTATGGAGTCGAGGTACTAATCATGGGTGGGGACGTGGCTGGTAAAGCAGTGGTTCCTATTGTGGATCGGAACGCATCTTTTTATGCCCCGGCAGTCACTGGCGAACATGCATATACAGAAGATCAGTTGCCTGCGCTCGAACGGGGCATTCGCGATCTCGGCTTATATCCACATCGTATGACTGAGGACGAGCTAACGAGAATAGGAAATGACCAGGGTGCCTTGGATATGCTCTTTCTGCAGATTATGCGAGAAACTCTTGAACGCTGGCTCAGTCTAGCTGAGGAACGGTTACGAGGAAAAGGAGTACGGCTCTATGTTATGTTGGGAAACGATGACGAGCCTGTGCTCCGTGAGGTCATTGCCAGGTCGTCATTTGTGGTGGATCCTGAGGACCAGGTCGTAGAACTGGGTGAGGGTTTCCAGATGCTCTCCTGCGGCTTCGCGAATCCGACTCCCTGGCATTCACCCCGAGAGATGCCAGAAGAGGAACTACAACGCCATATTGAGGGTCTTGTGAGCCAACTGGACGACCCGGCCAGGTCGGTCTTTAACTTGCATGTTCCTCCCATTCGCACGGCTATCGATACCGCGCCTTTGATCGACGAGAATCTGAGTCCTATTATTCAAGGCGGCTCTATGTTGATGGGACCTGCCGGGTCGGAAGCTGTGCGCGCCTTGATCGAGAAATACCAGCCTTTGATTGCATTGCATGGTCATATTCATGAGTCACGAGGCACGGCCAAAATCGGAAAGACTGTGTGTATCAATCCAGGAAGCGCCTATGGTGAAGGGGTCTTGCATGGCGCTTTGTTTGAACTGGACAAAAGAAAAGGCTTGAAGCGTTATCAACTGACATCAGGGTGATAGAATGAATACACGATCAACCTCGCAGATGAGATTTTCCTATGGCACTGATTGTGCGGCAAGATATCTTTTTAAAAGCGGTGAGGAGGAGCAGTGATGAGCGATTCCATTCATTCAGATAACCAGCATCCCAATCTTTTACTCTCCGAACACGCTCGTAAGAACCGAGCTTTGTGGGAGGCGAGCAGTGATAGGTATGAACAACGTCACGCGTTAGCGCTCTCAGGAGAGAAGGCAATGGCCTGGGGCATGTGGCGCATTCCAGAAGAAGAACTACAGGTACTTGGTGAGGTGGCGGGGAAGGATATTCTCGAATTGGGCTGTGGCGCAGCTCGTTGGTCTATTGCGCTCGCTCAATGTGGCGCACGACCTGTTGGCCTTGATTTCTCCTCGCGGCAACTCCAGTACGCACGACGACTTATGGATGAAGCAGAAGTTGACTTCCCACTGATCGAGGCCAATGCCGAAGACGTGCCATTACACGCCGCCAGCTTTGACATTGTCTTCTGCGATTGGGGAGCCATGACTTTCTGTGATCCACAGCGGACTGTTCCGGAGGCGGCACGTATGCTGCGGCCAGGTGGACTCTTCGCCTTCGCGACTGGCACGCCGATCCAGTTTCTTTGCCAGGATGTCAAGACGGACCAACTTACCGATCACTTAGTTAACGACTACTTTGGGATGCGACGCCTGGAATGGGAGGACGAGGTGAATTTCCAATTGACTTATGGCGAGTGGATTCGCCTTTTCCGGAGGACGGGTTTCGTGGTGGAAGATCTGCTCGAGCCTCAGCCTCCTGAAGGTGTGGCCAGCACCTACCGGGACGAAACCGAGACTGCGTGGGCAAGGCGTTGGCCGATAGAGAATATTTGGAAGTTGAGGAGAGAGAGTAAGTAGGCACTCCATACCTGGACTGCACACCACAATATCTGGCATGGTTAGGTTCCACCAACTATCGGGTGCCGAATGGGAAAGGGACCAGGACGGCGCAAGCGCCCCCACCCTTCATCCACACAGCCCCCGTCCCTACATTTGGGATATCTAGCACCTGATAGTTGGTGGAATAGCATGGTTAATAAGAAAGGATGAATGAACATGGCACTGATACTCTATCCCGATGGGACAAGCAAGGAAATTCACCCTGCTAACGGGGATCACTTCGAAATTGAAGAGTTGATGCCGATTGTTGAGGGACAGATTCAGATGATCCCTCTCCCGGATGGACGCATTATGACGTTCAATGAGGATGGCGGACCTGATACTGCGGCTGGACGTGCTGGCCTCCCTCCCAATGAACAAGCGACCGCATTAGCTGGTTTTCCCTCCAATGAGGGCCCTCTAGGCACACTTCGTGGACTGGGTGTTGAATCGCCAGCTTACGCTGTTGGACCTCTCGGCATGGCATATATTCCGGGGACAGTGCTGGTATCGACAAAGCAGGAAGTATCCTGGACGGATTGAGGTAAGAGAAGAATAGTTTTCTTTTTCAGGAACCATTACCGATAACATTCGCTATGTATGGCCGGAAGCGACAACTTGTCGCATTTGCACAAGTGTTGTTGCACTAGGCGCAAATCCAGGAAGGGCTTGATCTGGTCTTGCAGCACCGGACTGCTATATTGATCGCACATCGCCTCTCCACCGTTCGACACGCGGACCGCATCATCGTGCTTGATCATGGCATGATTGTCGAGGAGGGTAATCACCATGCTTTGATGAGCCATGATGGGCATTATGCTCAACTTTATAATACGTATTTTCGGCATTAGTCGCCGGATTATAGGCCAGGGGAGGGGTTTGTTAGGGTTGGGCAGGGGGATGGTATAGTTTGAGGAGATGAAGCATGAGTTTTGCCAGATCTCACAAAAGGTGCGATGAGCGTTTAAGATCAGCTAAGCCTCCGTAAGAACAGAGATGTTTAGTTCATTATTGATTCGCGACTGGGAGAGATATACTTGTCCTGAACTAACATTATGTTGGAATATTAGCAGCACTTTAATTCTTACAATTAAAGAGGTCCATCATTGGAACATATCACTATGCATCGCTATAAGTTCAGCAAACTATGCCTGAGTAGCAGAATGGCCATCAGCAGTCAAATACTATCTCTGGAGCAATTATGGCATTACGTAACAACATAATCCGTAAAAATATCCCTGGCCCACAACAATGGAACCAGCAGTAGTTCTTTGTGCGTTAATTTGAGCGTGAACAAAGGATCAATAGAAGATAAGACTCATCCAAAGTGTTTTTCACCAATCTGTTCAGTAGTACGACTCTTAAAAGTTTTGTTACGAGCAAAAGCGTAATACTCAGAACCTGCTGTGTGTAAAGCACTACACTTTATTACAGACACTAATCGACCTGTAGATCCGCTTTAGAACGCCAAAACCAACTGTCTCAAGTTACTAGACAGTAGGCTTGAGTCCACATATTCTGCTAGAACTCCCACATTTTAACTCTACTTTCTAGGTACTGATACCACCGGTTAATTATGACATAAACTGTAGCTAATCTAATTGGCCAGCGATCCCCCCCTTTAGTAGATGAAACTGAAGTAAGGTGGCGACTAACACGAGTAACATCATCACGGTCCACAGGTGGTGAATCGAATAGAGGAAGTTGTTCAAAATTCGATCTCTTAGGAAGTTGCTCAAAATTCGATCTCCTAGGAAGATCAAAGAAAGTAAGCTGCGAATATCCTACGTGCCATTTGTAAGTAGTAAATCTGTCGTAAAATTTACAAGCTTCCCAGTACATGCCTATAACTGTACCATCCTGCTTTGACTTTACATCGAGCTTCAGAACATCAGACAACTTGATTCGTTCTATTGAAGGGCTAGCTAATTCACGGCCAAAGACGTCAAAAGACAGACGATCTTCAGGGTCTAGCTTATATAGATAAGTCTCAACATCCCTCAACAGCAAAGCGCCATTTTGCTCAAATGTAAACAAAAGGTCATCGGCTCTTATATCCGACGGATATTTCAAATCTAATCTATAATAGAGCGGCGAAGTAAAAAGAAGTCTATCACTGTCACCAGAAGTGAAAGGGGTCATCTCGAATCCTGCTGCATCCCTTTCTCGTATCCTCCTCAACGAAGATACTCGGGGCAAAAAGTAATTGAGATTATTAAGATCTTCTGCTATACGCGCACAAACCTCATTTTTATTAGAAACAAAATCATTTACGAACTTTTCCACTTCTTGCAATGTCACTATGTGGCTCTTACTCTTCTCCTTAAGAGATTTCTTTGCAAGCGAGTGAAGAGGTCTACCAGTCAATGCATGGAAAAGATCAGTTGGCGAGACATCCATAGCCTCACAAACCCGAAATGCAGTATAAAAAGTCGCTTCTGTCTTTAGATTCTCAATACGACTAATCGTACTTGGGTCTACGCCCGTTTTTTCGGCAAATGCCCTAACATCAAATTCTCGTTCTTTGCGAATTAACTGAACCCATTCTCCGAACTCCATCAAATCCCCCCTTCCTTAATGCATTACATCTGTTTGTTGCAAAGAGTTGTTGCGCAACAAAGACCCTTGACAAGTACTAATGTTCCTGGTAGAATTCCATTGCATAATGTTATTGTACAACATAGTTGTGCAACAGATCAAGGGGTGATCCCCTTTAGATGCTAGTTAGAACGGAGGGATATAAGCAGGAAGCATAAAGGGAAGAAAGGCAACCACTATTCAAATGCGGAACGTGCTTATCGAGCCAAGACAGGAACATTCCGTGCGGTTGCCTCGCAAGAACATACAAACAGACCATCCTATCTGCATGCATCTTGCACGTTGCGAAAAGTAAACCGCAACGCGCGCTCTTTCAAGCAGGCGCGATAACGCCGAGGTGAATCATATCACAGGCTAGTTAACATTGCAAGCGCCCTGTGCTAGATTTCGACTGCCTAAAAAGCGGCCAGCAGGTAGGAGCAGCTACAGATGTTACGCCAGCATTTTTGCAGGAGAGTATAAAATGATTCACAATCTCGACCAGTTAGTCAAGGACCTGACCCCAGTCGTTTTAGTCCTCGCCCCTCTAATCTCATCTTTAGCTGTCTACCTTAAAAAAGGACAGCTCAAAGAGAAACCAAAATCCAGAAAGCGGAAACGAAAACCGCAAGGTTCCCACCCTGAGCAAAGTTAGAGCGCGCATCCATTAAAGCATGACAGGTGTGTATGTACGACATGATACACACCTGTCATTTATCGTTACTCTTCCCAATAGCCAGTCCCCAGAAACTCAGTAGGCCCGTCTGTATCAGCCCTCAAAGGCGAATGTCTCTCATGAGATCTTTTCAAATGGCTGATGGTCAAGGAAGCATACTTGTTCGTCATGTGAAGAGTTGTATGCTCCATCTGACGCTGGACATCTGAGGGGCTACTACAATCAACTAATTATATCGTTGATATAAACCGACTGTACTGATGAGCATGGCAAGACCTATTTCAACAGACTGATTTGTTTATCAGTGTTTGGATTAACCTTATTTAACACCCATAATATATGACTTCTATTCAGACCAAATCTTCATGTAAAGCATATTCTTCCTCAAGCGGTTTAACGATTGTTCGAAAATATTCTTCATTAATCTCATAAAGACTGACAGGACGATTTTTCATCCCGATTTCATATTTTATTAAGAGGTCGAGCAGCTTCTCTCCATCAATCAGACCTATCGGAGCAGCACCGACATAGAGAGCAGCATCAATACAGCCCTGGCTAAACGTCCCTAACGTAATGAGAGTACCACGGAGTGCCTTATAATACGGTAATGCACCGCGTAACTGATCTAGAGTTGGTCTTTGGATACTATCCTGACGTCGTTTCACCTGGACAACTTCTGTAATCGTCGTAATACCAAATTGCACGGTTGCCACAACATCTACTCCATAATCACCACTGGCCTTTGTCACCGTTACGTCTTCATATCCCATCGCTTCTAATAAATCACGTACGAGATGCTCAAAGCGATAGGGATGTATCGTTTTTAACTGCTCTCGAAGTTCTTTCCTTTTTTGGGTGTTAAACGCTTCCACTGCCAGCATGACTTCTCGTCTTGGATTCACTTCTTGGAGAGTAATCTTGGCACTGTGACTTGTGCCACTCGTGATATATGCGAGACCTTCTGCACTAATCTTATATGAGATACCCACACGCTGAACAAAGCCACGCTCAACGACATTGACAAGCCGACGCCGAAGGGTATCTTTTATAGTGATTTCTGTTCCAAACTTTGAATATGTGTGGAGATAATCTCCCCACTCTGGTAAGAGATCACTGCGTTTGGCCTGGCTTTTGGTTGCTAGAATAGTTAGTAATTGCAGAATACCTTCTGCTTCATCAATCTCACGAACTGTTGGGGGATCATTCTCTAAAAACAGTTGGCCTCGTTCTGTGATGCGATAGATGCCGTCTACATCTGGTACAAGCAACGCATACAGGTGTATGAGGTAGAGCGCACCAGCGATATAACGTGGCCCGACAGTGTGATGACTGCCTTGCCAAATGTGTTGAGCAAGTTGTGCATCATTCCCATGCAGACGCTCAGCAATCCAAGTATCAGGATCAGACCAATCGACGGGGTTCTGCGGTGTTCCTGTTTGTTCATCGAGAGCTGAGACCATACTTTTCACTGCTGCTTTAGATACTCCTTGTAAAAGAGTGAGAAGTGTCCGAACATCTGAATAGTGACGAAACCATGGAGTACGTACTTTAAAATTTTCTTCACTCATACCATTACATCCATTCTTGTATTTATTTGTAACCTCTTCTTTCAGTTCTCTTCAACCGTTTCACTCATCCAATCTTCCATCTTCACCGCCTGTGCTAACTCATTAACAAGCCGTACAGTCTCAACGCTCACCGTTATCACTTTTCCAACTAAGCGCACAATGTACTCTTCGTCATCCAGGTTGTTCGGGTCACTCACAATCCCACTACGCTTATCCACACTGACTTGGTACTGGTCAATTACCCAATCAAGAGCCGAGCGATTGCCGAGCCGATATTGGTAGCATTCTTGTGGTATCCCTGAAAGTGTCAAGCTCTCGTTGACAATCACTGCTAAACGATTTAGTGTTAATCGCATTTTCTCTACTCGCCAGGAAAAGGGTACGTCCCTGTTATCAATCCATTGGAGTGGATATTCTTTGGCATGCTCGTAGTTCAGGTGAATATCCATCAATTGCTTGCCAATCTTGACAAAGGTCAAAAATGCTTCTTTTTTATGTAGTAGTGGAACATATGGCAAGTCATGTTTCAGGTTTTCAGCATAGCGTTCGCGGTATTGTGGGTGATGCAGCATCGCATAGACATAGTAGAAGATATCCCATTTCGTCAATTCAAGGCCATATTGTGCTTGAAATTGGGATAATGCCCAATCGGTGATATTTTCGCGACGGGTGCTGCCATCTTCTTTATAGATGTAATAGGGAAAGCACTGAATTGTAGAGTTACCACTTACACCACATTTAACATCGACAATAGTATTGGCTGCGAAAAAAGTTTGATAATCTGCGCCAAGTCCTGTAACACAAATCATACGATTTTCTGACGTTGGGATTGAACTAGGGAAATACAACCCAGATTTACCAAGCTCATCAACTAGTATATCAGCATGATATAGCCATTTGCTTGAAAATGGCCTGTAGACTGATCTTCTGATAGCATCTGTCTTGAATTGAGCATAACGCTCGTTTTGTAAGTCTCTTTTAAGATTGCGGCTCCACTTAATCTTGTCATAGCGTACAGACTCATCAATATCATTTGGACGCCCTGCTCTCACCCATCGAGAGACCTCATTGTTATAATCTTCAATAAAAATTTGGATACGTTTCTTTAGTGCTTGGTAATTGAAGTCATATACCCAATCATCGCGGTTAGTCTTTACCCCGTTAGTATAAGTTTTGAATAGGGTTTTGGCTGCTAGGTTAGACTCTACTTTTCCTTCCTTCGTCCCAAGAGGAATGAAGGTTGTAAATTCTGGATACATATTTTCGGTGAGCCAATTATATTGCTCATCTGGTTGTAGTTCTAACCAATCAATATTACTCATGCTTTTCCTGCTAGCTAGAAATGCCAATTTTTCTGGCGTAAGCCAGAATTCAGGCACTCGATAATAGTAGAGAAGTTTTCTTTCAGACCTCTGTGATTCTCTTATCGCAATCGTAATACCAACTCCGACTTGAATACCGAAGACATTATGCGTTGTACCAGAAAGCTTGGGGTTTCGACGAACATTGCCATGCAAGTCGAGATGGTAAATACGGGTGAAATCCTGTAGTAAGTGCTTACGCATACTATCAAAGGCAATCTGATCAATAAATGAGTTGTTCGACACATAGCAAACTATTCCATCACGTCCCTGTAAACGGTCAACCGCCCAACGGAAAAACTTAACATATGCATCATATAGTTTGTTTGTGAGTGTTGCCCTCGAATCTCTTGCATAGGTTTCATGAATGCGTCCGTCTATCTCCGGATACTTGCGATTTTTGTTATTGTCGTTCTCGCTCTTTTGTCCTGCATTGTAAGGAGGATTCCCAATCACCACCATGATCTGTGCATCTTTTTCGTGTTGTACCCGCTCAGTATTTTCTTCCACAAACATAGACATTTGTCGTCCCTCAGCCAATTCCAACGTATCAGCAAAGCAAATGCCTTCAAAAGGCTCATATTCGCTCATTCGAGAGTAGTATTCGTGCTCGATATTGAGTGAGGCTATATAGTACGGCAGCAGCATAATCTCATTGCAGAAGAAATCATGCTTATATTTGTATTTTAGCCTGTGATTGGGGATGCGATGCAAGAGATTTACAATGTAACTGCCCGTGCCAACGCAGGGGTCAATAATCTGTACACCTGGCTCTGCGATAGACGTGCCGAATTCACGTTGTAATACATCATCTACGCTAGCACACATAAAGTCAACAATCTCTTGCGGGGTGTAGACAATCCCGAAAGTATCCGCTCGTTTGACCGAGTAGCCCTGGAAGAAGCGTTCGTAAACAGTATCCAAAAAGTGCTGACGCTCTAACCAGCCATCAATGCTCCTGGCCGCACCCTCTATCGCCACGTAAAAGCGATCAAGTGACTTCAGGAACTCGTGACGGTTGAAGAAACGACTAGTGAGGGCATCGATAACTTTCTCTATCTCGTCGGCAATCGCATTATGACGGATAAAATCTGGGTTATCGAAAACGGAGGTAAATAGGCGTTCTGTCAATAGGTGCTGAATAAGCATCTCTTTAATGACGTCCGTGTCGATCTTTGGGTCTAACGAGGTTCGGCAGAGTTCGGCAAAGGCATCAAAGGCTGCAATAAACTTCCTATTGGTCTTGTATTCTTTCTCAATAATTGCCAGCACTGCCTGTGCTAGTTCGGGTACGCGCTCCTTAAACTCCTGAACTGCTAGTTCAAAAGAAGCAATATCCGGCTCAGTATACGTCAAAAACTGGGCGAGGAGATCACTGACGTCTGTGGGATTGTGGAGATCATACTCGAAAGCTCGCTTTTTGTTCTGAAAAAGGATAGCTCGCTTTGTATTCTCGAAAATCGTATTGATCAGTGGGTAGCCAGTTGCAATCTTTTTAGCGATCTCTTTATCAAGATCACTCTGTGTTCCTTTTGCTTCCCAGATGCCCCGTTTCAGGTCAAAGCTATCGCGCAGCACTCCATCAGGCCGAATGCCACCCTCTAACGTCTGTTCTGGTATAAGCAACCATTTCACGTGGCGAGCAGATTCAGAAAGGAGGTTGAGAAAGGCTGTTCTGGTAGCGAGTTCATAATCTGCTCGGCCTTTGTATTCTTGAAGCTCTTTATAGTAGCGGTCTATGGCCTTCTTCAGTACAGAGGTGCTCAGTGTTGCAGTGCTTTGCATGTTCCCCCCTACAAACCGGATAGATAAGCTTGAATTGTGCCTTTATGAATTAGGTATTGCTATGAATGGCTTTGAAGCTCTTCTAGTGTATCCTGTAGTAAGGAAAACTGCAATATATTTGACCCGGATGAGCTATTTCACCTTTGAGTTTGCTGAAGAATAGTTGAGTTGGTGTGTCGCAGAATAAATATTATCTCGACTTTTTCCCCATTTCCCGCTCAATCAACGTAGTTGATATATCATTGACAAATGCGAAAGATGGGTATCACGCACTGCTTTCGCCTCGCTCTCCCCCTGGCAGTTTCGTGTTACCCAATAGTTCCAATAACGGTTCCTACCGTAGCACCGCTTACCCGTTGCCACAAAACCTAATCACCTGTATTAGCCGTCCCAATCGCTTTTAGTATGAAGTTGTGACCATTCTGTGAACATGCAGTCATTTTTGTGATAGCTCAGTGAGATCAATATGCTATAAGAAGTTCATAAAGTAACAACTTGTAGTTGACAAATCCATTTTAGAACAGTTGTGAGTAGGTTGTTAATCATAAAGTGTTATCTGTGGATCACATCAATAGTTACTGAGAAAGTGGAGATCAGCCATGAACAAAAATCGAGAAAGTGCCATGAAGCACGTACACGGTCTCAACCTCGTTAGAATGCCTCGCGCCGCGTTGCTTGTGCTGGCACTGGTGATCGCAGCAAGTATCCAGTTGGTCAGTCCGTGGGCAGCGTTTGCACAACAAGGAGTAATCGACCTGAATGCACTGGAGGGCCCGTTCGATACTGTATTTCTCTCGCCGACGGCGACCGGTGCTCAAGCCGCAACCATGCAACATGGAAACAGAAGCTGGGGTATCTTCCTTAGCAACAATTCACAAACATCGGTTACGAACGCAGCCATCACCGTTCAAAGTGGGTACGACCCTTCGCTCTTCCCCGGAGTCGCAGCATTTCCAGTTACGTATACTCAGTCCACCTTGGCACCTGGTCAGCAGCTTGTATCCGGCCTGCCGCCGTCGAATATTCCCGTCGACTTCACCCTTGGCTTCAACTCGACCAGAGCAGTCAGCCCGGTTCTGATCCCTGTTGGCGGTACTCAGCAGACGGTCACTATTACCATGACCTCAATTGACTCTCGATACGCTCCGGCCATCACCGGTTTTCTTGTTGACCTGGATTCTACTCTGCCAGGCGTATCGGTGGTCTCCACGACCAATCCGAACAACCTGGATCAGGGCGAGACAATTGGAACTTCCGTTCCCTTCGGTCTGTTCCAATGGCAACTTCATTCCCCACAGCTTAACAAACAGTACAGCTTCAAAGCTGTGCTTCATGTACCCAATCCATTTGGAGTCCCATTCGTCTATCAACCACAAGGAAGGGTAGGCGGCTCACCATTCACGTCTCTCTGCGAAGCCTGCTCTGGTTCCTCGATAACCATCAAAGACGCTACACTCGACGGCAATGCACCAGGCTCCGGCGGCGCTACGTTCTCAGTTGCGGAAACCAACCATAATTGGAGTTCGCAATACGCCCCCTTATATACCGCTTCCTACCAGGAAGAGGCACCAGTAGCACAAGGAGTGACTATCGATGTCAAACCAGGGGATGGACAGCCGGCCCCTGTTAACCCAAAGAGCACTGGGGTAATTCCAGTTGCTATTCTCTCCACAGGTTCGTTTGACGCAACCACGGTTGATCCTTCAACAGTCAGGTTTGGTGTACAGGGATCAGAAGCTTCATCAACACAAACATCTCTTGAGGATGTCAATGGAGATGGAAAACTCGATATGGTTCTCCACTTTCCCACGCAAAAGACAGGGATTGTCTGCGGAACAACAAATGTGATGCTGACCGGTCAAACAACAAGTGGACAAGCAATCACCGGTACTGCTCCGATTAGGACGGTTAACTGTTGATAAGATTGCCTGAACCACTTCAGCGTGTTTTAAGTCTCATGCCACATTGGGCGGTGAGCTTTTCGCAGTAGGGGTCTCATCGCCCATTATCTCTTTCATGTACATTTGCGTTGCTGCCAGGTTGCTCTGCCTTCAGCGTTCGGATACGTGTGCGGATTACGGGCAGCGCCAATCCGATCAAGGTACTGCAAATATCGCACAATCGGCTCGACCAGCGCTCCCTCATCATCAATCACGACATAGCATCTCTGGTGATCCTGCGTCTCTATTTCGACAATGCGCATAGTCCCTCCTGCGATTCATTCATCTTCCTGGTTGTCTCAATACTACAGTTAATCGGAAAGAACTGTACCTTCTCTACTACTTACACAAGGTAGAAATAAACTTTTGACGACATACCTAAAAGGTGGTCTGAAGATACGTTATGTACGTTCTGGTCACTATGAAAAGTTAATCGAGATAATAAAAAGTGTCCGGCGTTAAGAGGTTAGGAAACGCAACAGTTCTTTCTGGAAGCGGGATTAGTTCTCTTTCGGGTGGGGCATATCTACATGGTCTTCAATGATCGTAACACGCTCGTTTGTTTCATCCATTTTTCCCCATGTATCATGAAAAAACTCTGCTATATCTACTGCGATTTCATGGATATCTGCTTTAGTAGCCATATTCTTTTTCTTTGGCATCCTGAATGGCAAGAGAAGGAAATGTTGATAGCGTTGTACCAGTAGTGCGGCTGCAACAATTATATGTGCTCATAGAATGGTCACGGGAGTCGCTGATCAAATGCTTCCATGATCTTATCTGATGTCGAGCGCGTATCAATCAAAAGTGGCTTGAGTTCATCGAGTGCTCCGCCTAAACGAAAGTGCTCATACTC
>WNGR01005454.1_pt1 | contig 13627 bp, 8 predicted proteins | sample 5407581 | NCBI WGS metagenome assembly WNGR01 (sample SAMN13153383, study PRJNA577476) | soil metagenome | isolation source: 80 cm soil or saprolite under Garry oak tree replicate 2 | place: USA:California | collected 2016-06-15 | reverse complement strand
CGCCGGCGGCGAGGGTGAGCGGCACCTCGTAGATCGTGACCATCGCGGATACCGCGAAGATCTGCACGGCGCTCATCGACGCCGCCACCAGCGCGAAGTAGCCGAACGCCATCATGATCGGCGGCACCAGCAGGGGACGCACCTGGGCGAGGACACCGGACCCGCCCGCGGACGCGCGCGCCTTCGCGGGACGATGGACGTCACCGAGCACACGCTGGCGGGAGAGGAACAACGCGGTCACCACTCCGGCCGCTCCCACGCTCGTCACGGCGATCCGCCAACCAAAGGCTGCCGTCAGCCCACCGACGACCATCGGCGCGAGCACCCACCCCAGGCTGCCGGAGCTACTGTGCGCGCTGTAGGCGCGGCCGAGCCGGCGAGGATGGACTCTCGCGTTGAAGATCGAGTAGTCGGCGGGATGAAAGACGCCGTTGCCGCACCCGGCCGCGGCCATGGTCGCCACCAGCGCCCAGTACGATGGCGCCATCCCCGCGAGGGCGATGGCGGTCCCGAGGAGCGCCAAGCCGCCCGCCAGCATGCGCCGGGGGCCGAAACGATCCACGAGAAAGCCCGAGACCGGCTGGCTGATCGCCGAGGCCGCGCCCCAGGCCGTGATCAGACCACCGAGCGCGGCGTAGGAGACGCCGAGCTCGACGCGGAGGAGTGGAAAGAGCGGGGGAAGGACGAGGCTATAGAAGTGGCTGAGGAAATGGCCAACACAGACGATGGTGATGATGTGGGCGTCGGAGGCGGTGGACGAGACTCTTCCGGGTGACTCGAGCGCGCCGGACGATGATGACACGCGCACGATGATACCAGATCGAGCCGGAGGCGAGCACGTCGGCGGATGGCACCGACCTTGGACTGAAGCTGGCGCAGCTACGGCAGGTGCGGAAGGGCGCTACGGCGTCGCGATCTGCTGCAGGTACCAGTCCGTGTAGCGGATGACGTTGTACTCGCGCTTGGTGGAGTACGGCCCCGGCGTGAAGGCCGACGAGTTCACGCCCGCCTGGTTGTTCTCGCAGAGGTCCCAGTCCTGCTCGCTCGTGAGCTCCCAGAAGGGCAGCAGGGTGGCCAGCGCGTAGTCCTTGCCTTCCACGGCGTCCGCGTCCACGAGCCAGGAGACCTGGACGCGCGTCTTCTGGGGGCCGGCGGGCGCGAGCCGCGTGGACACGGAATGATCGCTGCTCGAATGGTTCCAGAAGTTCGGCATGGTGCGCATGCGCAGCGTGCCGACGTCGCGGATCGGGTAGTCGCCCATGACCGGCGCCACCGCCCGGCCGTCCATCGACTCGCTGACCCACCCGGGGACGAGCGGCGTGCGGTTGATGGACCACCAGCAGTCGGCTGACGGGAAGCGCACCATGCCCGCCTCCTCGTAGTCGATGACGAGGCCGTGGGCGCGCAGGCGCGCGGAGGTCGCGCGAGCGTGGGCCTCGATCTCCTGCTTGAGCCGGGCATCGTCGATCGGCGCATTGTCCCAGTTGGCCTTGACGTACTGCGGGTGGCTCGTGTTGCAGTGCCAGCACTCGCGGTTGTTCTCCCACACGAGCTTCCAGTTCGCGTTGACCTCGTAGCTCCGCACCGCGGCCACCTTCGCCCGCTCGAGGCCCTGCGGCTTGAGCATCGCGGCGAACGACTGCTCCGCCCCCTCGAACGCGATCGGGTCCTCGGCGAGGCAGACGAAGATCAGCCCCGCCACCTCGCGGACGTGCGCCGGGTGCAGGCCAAACTCACTCCGATCGAGATCGTCGTCCCTGTCCATGCCGCCGCACACCAGGAGCGCGCCGTCTCGGGCATAGGTCCACTGGTGGTACGGGCACACGATGCGCCCGAGATGTCCGGACTCGTCCTGACAGACACGCATCCCCCGATGGCGGCACGTGTTGTGGAGCGCGTGGATCTCGCCATCGTCTCCCCGGATGACGACGAGGGAATCGGTGTCGATGTCGAACACGAAGTAGTCGCCGGGGCTCTTCACCTGGCACGTGTGGCCGGCGAAGAGCCAGCCCCGGCGCCAGATGCGCTCGAGGTCGAGCCGGTAGATTCCCGGGTCGGTCTGGAACTCGCGCTGGAGCGCGTGGCCGGGCTTGTGCGCGGCGATCAGGCGGTCGAGCTGAGCCTGCGCATCGGCGAGATGCTCGGACGGAAAGAGGTTCGGTGCCATGACTCGGAATCGATTATAGCCCGACTCGCGCCCTCGGCCATGGACACACCGAGCGGAGAGGGCCGGCTTTGCTACTGCCGCAGGCGCGCGCCCTCGGGATCGTACAGCACGTCCGGCGCGACTTCCGCGCCGCAGCGCTGCCCGAATACCTCGACCTCGAGCCGTGTCCCCACGCCGGTCAGATCGAGGGGCAGGTAGACGTAGCCGATATGCTTTCCCACCGTGTAGCCCCAGCCCCCGCTTCGGAGCCGCCCCCTGACCTGCCCGCTCGCGTACACGGCCTCTCCGCCATACAGGTCCGCGTCGTCCGGGAGCGGCGTGGTGAGCGTGACCGTGCAGAGCTTTCTCTGACTGCCGTCCGCCTTGATGCGGCGCAGGGCCTCGCGCCCGATGAATTCACCCTTTCCGAGCCGGACGCAGAAGCCGAGACCGGCCTCGTACGGGTTCTCCGCCGGCGTGAGGTCGGTGCTCCAGTAGCGATAACCCTTCTCGAGCCGGAGCGAGTCCACCGCCTTGTATCCCGCGGGCCGCATGCCGAGCGCCCGGCCGGCGCCCAGCAGCGCATCCCACACGCCGACGGCGTGATCATTGCGGACATAGCACTCCCACCCCAGCTCGCCCACGTACGTCACTCGCTGCGCCCAGACCCGCGCGCCGGCGATGTCGATCTCCCGGGCGCTCATGTACGGGAAGGCCCGGTTCGACACGTCGCTCGACGTGACCGCTTCGAGCACGCGCCGCGCCTCCGGGCCCCACAGGCCGATGCACGCGAATTCGTCGGTGACGTCGCGCACGTCCACCGTCCCGTCCTCGGGCTGATGCATCCGGATCCAGCCGAGATCGCTCGCGACGAAGTTGCTGCCCGTGGTGACGCGGAAGCGCTCATCGGCCCAGCGGGTGACGGTCAGGTCGCTCTCGATCCCCCCGCGCGGATTCAGGAACTGGGTGTAGACGACGCTCCCGACGGGCCGGTCGATGTCGTTGTCGGCCAGTCGCTGGAGCAGCGCCAGCGCCCCCGGCCCGCTCACGTCGAGCTTGCCGAACGAGGTGAAGTCGAACAGCCCGGCGCGCTCCCGCACCGCCCGGTGCTCCTCGCCCACGCGCTCGAAGAAGGCCGGGCGCCCCCAGCTCCATCGGCGCTGGTCCGCCCCCGCGCGGCGGCCGGGCGCGCCGGGCTCGAAGTAGTTGACCCGCTCCCAGCCGTTCTTCTCGCCGAAGACCGCGCCCGACTCCGCGAGCCGCGCGTCGAGGGGGCCGAGCCGTCGGGCCCGCGCCCACTCGTTCTCGTCGTGGGGATAGCGCAGCGTGTAGTAGTACTTGTACGACTCCCGTGCCCGCTCCGCCGCGTACGCGCGGTCCTCGTACACGGGCCCGAAACGCCGCGCGGAGAGCTCCGTCACGTCGTACGGTGGCTCGCCGTTGACGAGCCACTCGGCGAGGATGTGGCCGATGGCGCCGCCCGCGCCGAAGCCCGTGTGCGAGAGCCCGGCCGCGAGCCAGAACCCGGGCACGCCGGGGACGGGGCCGAGGAGGGGACGGCTGTCCGGCGTGATGCCCTCGGGGCCGTTGACGAGGTGGGCCAGCTCGGCCTCCGCGAGCATCGGCACGCGACGGATCGCGCCCTCCAGGATCTCGCGAAACAGCTCCCAGTCCGACGGGAGCAGCTGCTGCGTGAAGTCCCAGGGCACGCCGCCCACCGACCAGGCCACCGGATCCTTCTCGAAGCCCCCGATCAGGTATCCGCCGACCTCCTCGCGCATGTAGACGAGGTTCTCCGGATCGCGCAGGCAGGGTGTCGTGCGGGGCAGCTCGCGGCCGGGGAGCGGTTTCGTGGCGAGGTGCTGATGGATCAGGGGGGTGATCGGGATGCTGACCCCGACCATCGCCGCGATCTGCGCGGCCCACATGCCGCCCGCATCGATCACGCACTCCGTCCGGATCGCGCCGTGATCTGTCTCGACGGCGCTGACGGCGCCCCGCGGCGTTCGCGCGATGCCGGTGACCCGCACGCCGGTGCGGATCGCCACGCCCATCCGGCGGGCGCGGGCGGCCAGCTCCATCGTCGCTCCGCTCGGGTCGAGCCAGCCATCGCCCGGGAGGTACATCGCGCCGTGGAGATCTGCGCCTGACATGTGCGGGAAGATTCGCCGCGCCTCGTCGACGGAGATGGTGTCCGCGTCGAGCCCGATGGCCTTCGCCATGCCGACCTGACGCCGGAGGAAGCTCCACTGATCGCGGCTCGAGGCGACGCGGAGGCTGCCCACCTCGTGCCAGTGCTCCACGGCGCCCGGTTCCGCCTGGAGGCGCCTGTAGAGGGCGATGCTGTACTGCCGCATCCGCATCAGCGTGGGCGAGGTGTGGAAGTGCGTCACCATCCCCGCGGCGTGCCACGTGGAGCCGCTCGTCAGCTCGCCCTTGTCGACGAGCACCACGTCCGTCCAGCCCTGCTCCGCCAGGTGATAGGCGATGCTGCATCCCGCGATGCCGCCGCCGATGATGACGGCCCGCGCCTGATCCGTCAGACCGCCCCCCTCCGCCAGGCCTGCGTGCGGCGCTCGAGCCATCGGGCGAGGGCGGCGTGGAGCGCCCGGGCCCCCACGTTCGTGTAGAAGATCATCATGGCCATCGCCGCCGCCGAGGCGATCTCGCCGGTGTCGTCCATGTTCAGGACCGACACCGAGGCGAGCTCGGTCTTGGGACCGTAGAGGAAGACCACCGCCGACACCGTCGTCATGGCGTTGACGAAGAGGTAGATGCCGATGTCCAGGATGGCGGGCAGGCAGACGGGCACCGTCACGCGCCAGAAGGTCTTGTAGAAGGGCTGCCGCAGCGACGCGGCGACGGTCTCGAACTCGGGGTCCATCTGCCGGAGCGCCGTGACCGCCGTCAGGTGGCCTACGGTGTAGAAGTGGACGACCGTGCTGATCACGAGGATCGCCATGGTGCGATAGAGGCTGTTGAGCGGGTTGGCGGGGTGGTTGAAGAAGAAGATGTACGCGAGGCCGAGGACGAGACCGGGCACGGCCATGGGGAGCATGGCGAGGAACTGGAACACGGCGCGCCCGGCCAGGAAGCCGCGGCCCTTCTCGACGAGGTACGCGCCCACGAACACGACCACGGTGCCCACGACCGCGGTCAGGAACGAGAGGCGGATCGAATTGTAGTACGAGCTCCAGCCGCCGCCGCCCTTCTGGTCGAAGTCGTAGTGCGCCAGCGTGAAGCTCAGGTTGTAGGGGAAGAACTTCACCAGCGCCGCGTACTGGGAGACCGCCATCATGCCGAGGAGGAGGACGCCGATCACGACGCAGTAGGCCAGCATCCCCCTGTCGAAGGCGCGGTGCGGCCTGGGCTGGTAGGGCACGGCCCGGATCGAGAGCAGCGCCACCTGGCGGCGACGGGCCATGCGATCGACAAAGAAGGCGAGGGCGGCGGGAAGGAGGAGGATCGTGCTCACCACCGCGCCCATCTGGAAGTTCTGCTGGCCGATGACCTGCTTGTAGACGTCGGTGGCGAGCACGTTGTACTGCCCGCCGATGACCTTGGGGGCGCCGAAGTCGGTGATCACCGTGGTGAACACGACGAAGGTGGCGCTGATGAGCCCGTAGCGGGCCCCGGGCAGGGTGACGCTCGTGAAGATGCGTCGCCGCGTCGCGCGGAGGGCCACCGCCGCCTCGTAGAGCCGCGCGTCGGCGAGCGAGAGCGCGGCCACGATGATGAGGAGCGCGTGCGGGAAAGTGGTGAAGGCCTCCGCCATCACGATGCCGATGGGGCCGTAGATCTTGTGCCCGAACAGGAGTCCCTTGATCAGCCCCTGGTTCCCGAACAGGTAGACGAGGGCGAGGCCGGGCAGGAGGGAGGGGACGAGGATCGGGATCAGCGCGATCGTCTTGAAGAGCCCCCGCGCGGGCATGCACGAGCGCGTGAGCGCGTACGCGTAGACGAAGGCCAGGGGGACGGTGATGACGGTGCTGAGGATCGCGACCCAGAGACTGTTCCCGATCGACTGGAACAGTGCCGGCGTCGAGAAGTACCGGAGGTAGTTGGCGGCGCCGACCCATTCCCCCTTGGGGCCCTCGACGCTCTTGGCGAGCATGAGCCCGAGCGGCAGCGCGAGGGCGATCACCAGGTAGAGCGCGATGATGCCGATCAGGGCGCGCCTGCCCCACTCGTCGCGGCTCAGCTGCGGACGGACGAGCGAGGCGGCGAGGTCGCCGGCGCGCGCGGTCGCCGCGTCAGCGATGGGCGGTGCCCTCGGGGTAGATCCGGATGCGGTCCTTGGGCAGGCGGAACGGGACGATCTGGTTCTCGGCGATCCCGAGCCGGCGGACCACGTCCACCGACAGATCGGCGCGGAGCCGGGCGTCGCCCAGCGAGCCGTCGGCGAGCTCCGCGCGGAAGAACGAGCCGAGGAAGACCATCGCGCCCACCCGCGCCTCGAGGGTGTTCGGCTCGCCCGCGCGGACGTCCTGCACCACGATGTCCTCCGGACGGATGGCGAGCGTCACCGGGGTGCCCGGCGCGAAGCCGTCCGCCTCGCAGCCGAGCTCGATCCGCCCGAGTCGCACCACGCCGTCGCGCACCATGGCGCCGGCGACGAAGTTCATCACGCCGATGAAGTCGGCGACGAACGGGGAGGCGGGGGCGCGATAGATGTCGAGGGGCCCCCCGATCTGCTCGATCACGCCGTGGTTCATCACCACGATGCGGTCCGCCATGGTGAGGGCCTCTTCCTGGTCGTGGGTGACCATGACCGTGGTCACCCCGAGCCGCCGCTGGAGCTGCTTGATCTCGTGGCGGAGGTACACGCGCACCTTCGCGTCGAGCGCGGAGAGCGGCTCGTCCAGGAGCAGGAGGCCGGGCGAGGTGGCGAGCGCGCGGGCGAGGGCGACCCGCTGCTGCTGCCCGCCCGAAAGCTGCGCCGGGTACTTGGCGCCCTGCTCGCCCATGCCGATCATGTCGAGCAGCTCGCGCACGCGCGCCGCCACCTGGGCCTTCGGGGCCCGCGTGTTCTCGAGCCCGTAGGCGACGTTCGCGGCAGCGGTGAGGTTGGGAAACAGGGCGTAGGACTGGAAGACGATGCCGAAGTCCCGCTTGGAGGGGGGGAGGGCTGAGATGTCGCGGCCGGCCTGCTCGATGCGGCCGCTCGTCTGGATGTCGAGGCCGGCGATCGCGCGCAGCAGGGTGGTCTTGCCGCACCCCGACGGACCCAGGAAGCAGACGAACTCGCCCTCGTGGATCTCGAGCGAGATGTCGGCGAGGGCGGTGAACGCGCCGAACTGCTTGGTGAGGCGCTCGATGCGGAGGTACGCTCTCACCTCCGCGTCTCCCTCGCCCTCCCGCTGCGCGCGCCCGCTACTTCTTGGGCTCGGACTTCGCGCCGTAGCGCTTCTCCCACTCGGCGAGGATCTTCGCGCGGTTCAGCGCCGCCCACTGGAAGTCGTTCTTGATCATGTGCTCCAGCATGTTGCCGGGGACGAACTCGATGGGCTGCGACATCTTGGTGATGGCGACCACCGCGTATCCCTCGTTGTAGAGCTTCATGGCCTTCTCGCTCACCGACCAGTCCACGAGCGTCCTGGCCGCCTCGAGGTTCTTCGTTCCCTTGACGATGGCCGTGGCCTCCATGTCCCAGCCGGAGCCCTCGGACGGGAAGACGATATCGATGGGCGCCCCCTGCTTCTTCTGCCGGGCCGCGCGGAACTCGAAGGAGATGCCGATCGGGTACTCGCCCGCCCCCGCCATCGTGCACGGCTTGGAGCCCGAGTGCGTGTACACGCCGATGTTCTGATGGAGCGCGTCCATGTACTTCCAGCCCTCGGCCTCGCCGAAGAGCTGGAGCCAGCTCGTGACGTCGAGGAAGCCGGTGCCGGAAGAGGCGGGATTCGGCATGACGACCGAGCCCTTGTAAACCGGCTTGGTCAGGTCTTTCCACGAGGTCGGCTTGGGCAGGCCCTTCTTCTGCGCCTCCACCGTGTTGAAGCAGATGGCCGCGACCCAGGCATCCATCCCAACCCACGCGGGCGGGTTGTCCTTGTCGCGGAACTGGGCGTCCAGCTTGTCGACGCCCTTGGGCGCGTAGGGCAGGAGCAGCCCCTCGGGCTTCAGGACGAGGAGGCTGGTCGCGGCCAGGCCCCAGATCACGTCGGCCTGCGGATTGGCCTTCTCGGCCAGGAGCTTCGCGGTGACGACACCGGTCGAGTCGCGCACCCACTTGATCTCGATGTCGGGATGATCCTCGTTGAAGCGGGCCGCGTATTTCTTGAGATCGTCGGCCTCGACGGCCGTGTAGACGGTCAGCGTTGTCTTCGCGGCGACGACGGGGCCGCCGGCGAACGCAACCGCCGCCACGATGACGGCGACGCCGAGGAGAGCGGAGCGGGCCCTGACGAGTGTGGCGAGAGCCATGAGATCCTCCCTGTGGGGCTTCCGAGTTCGACCGCACTCCCCGGACGCGAGCGGCTGATTCTAGCGTGGGCCCGAGGTTTTGTCACGCGGAGAAGGTCGGGGACGGAGGGCGAGCGTCCATCTCCACCCGGCGTTCCGGCTCGGTTCCGCCGCGGTACGGGCGGCGGCACCGCGTGGGGTGCCGCCGCCCGGTTGGAAGCTCAGTGGGAGTGGCCGGCCGCCTTCTGCAGTTCCGCGACCGGCACCATGCGACCGTGCAGGGGAAGGATCTGGTCGACCGCGAGCCCCTGCTTCGTGATGTTCTCGACCAGGTTCACCGTGAACGCGCTCGGCGGCGTCATCGGGGTCGCGTTCGGCGCCGGCGGCGTGTACGCGTCCGCCTCGATCAGGAACTTCTCCTTCGGCAGGTACACCATCAACAGGTCGTCGGCGTGGAGACTGCCTGCGATGTGACGGACCTCGACGGTTCGCGTTCCGTCGGTGAGCGAGCGCCGGTCGCGGACGCCTTCCACCGCAGCGGCCTTCTTGCCCGACTTCGCGAGGTGATCCGGGCTCACGGTGGCGGGCGCCGCGACGACCTTCTCGAAGTACGTCTTCGCGAGGTCGTGGGTGACGAGGGTGACGCCCTCGCCCGCGAACGCCCGCACCCCACCCGAGTGATCGAAATGGTGATGGCTCACCACCAGGTACCTGATGGGCTTGCTCGACAGCTTGCGGATCTCCGCGAGAAGGGCGAGCGCGCGCTCGTCGTTGAGGGGCGACTCGACGACGATCAGGTGGTCCTTCATCTCGATCACCACGCTGTGATGCGAGCCACCGGTCACGTACCAGACGCCGTCGGCCACCGACTGGGTCGCCACCCGCGCATACGGGCTGGCGGCCTGGCGGACGTTGTCCGGCACCTGGATGTCGGCGGCGGCGTTCGGCCGCACCTCCGTCACCGTGAGCTCGAGCGCGGGGAAGCCGCCGTACGTCTGGCGGATCTTCGTGGGGAACTTCACGCCGCCGAAGTCGCGGTACTCCGCGTAGCTCACGGTGACGGGCATGTCGCCGAGCACGGGATTCGACATCGTCGCCTCGATTCTCTCGATGAGGCCCGCCGTGTCGAGGAACGCCGTGGCCTTGAAGCGGCCGGGGACGCCGAACACGATCGTGCGTCCCTGCATCATGCCCTTGCCGGCCAGCGCGGCCTGGACGACGCCGTGCGGGGTTGACCAGAGCTGGAACTGACGGTCGGCGAGCGTGATCGGGGCCGGCACCGCGGCGTCGCCCGTGACGTTCCAGGCATGGTCGCCGCTGAGCGCGAAGATCAGCTTGTGCTCGCCCCGGATATAGACGCCTCCGCCGCGAGGGGGCTCGAGCGCGCGCGTCTGGAGGATCTCCTGACGGAACGACGCCGTCTCGTAGTTCACGACCCGCGTGAAGGTTCTGATGTTGAACTGCGGCCACGGCATCCCCGGGGTCGCGCTCTGGCCGACCTGAAAGGTCACGCCGCTGCCCTGGATCTCGATCGACTTGAGATTCGTCGCGCCGAGCGCCTTGGCGACGCTCTCGAGCGCCGCGCGACTGTCCTGGGCCTGAGCGGCGACCGGGAAGAGCAGCAGAACTGCCGTCAACAGGGGGACGAGGGTACACATCGCGACCTCCTCGCAGGTGTGTGGGTGCGACCGCCGTTTCTGGGCGGCGAGACATTACACCGCCGAGCAGGGCTTGTCGAGTCGCGTTGAAAACGCTGGAAGGCCCTCGAAGGTTTCCGCGACGGGGCATTGGGGGCTATTTGCTCATCGGACGCCTTGACGCCGCCACGCCCGCCGGAGCAGGATGACGCGGATGGCCTCCGAGCGCGGGTTCCCGCCGACGTGCAGCGCGCGGCACAGATCAAGGGCCGCGGCGTGATGATGACCGGCCAGCTCGCCGGACCCGAGCCAGCGCGCGCGCCATGCTGAAGCGGGGCCTGCCCCGGTGGCTCGAGTGGACGATGGACCGCGAGCAGGCGCGGCGCGCGCCCTTCTTGGCCCACTCGCCGCTCTTCGCCGGGCTGCCGCGCCGCCTGCTCGGCCGGCTGGCCACGCGGTTTCTCGAGAAGGCCTACTCCGCGGGGGAGGTTGTCTTCCACGAGGGCGACCCCGGGCGCGCCCTCTTCGTCGTCGTCGAGGGCACGGTGGAGATCACCCAGGCGACCCCGGGGGGCGAGCACCTCGTGCGCACGCTGGGCGCGGGCGACGCCTTCGGCGAGCTCGCCCTCCTCGACGAGTCCCGGCGCTCCCGCAGCGCGCGGGTCGCCGCGCCGGCGCGGCTGCTCATCCTCTACAAGACCGACTTCGACGCGCTCATCGACGGCGAGGCCCGGATCGCGGTCGTCGTCATGCGCAACCTCTCACGGCTCCTCGCCGCGTACGCGCGGAGCAACCCCGTGGTCGTGAGCGAGCCCGGGCCCGGGCCGGGGGCCGCCGAGCCGACGTGAAGCCGAGCTGGCTCGTGATCGCCGGCGTTGCCGCGCTTGCCTGGCTGGCGCGTGGCCTCGCCCTCCCTGTCTTTCTCGCGATGGCGTTCGCCTACCTGCTCAGCCCGGTCGTCGCGTGGGCGGACGCCCGCGCCATCCGCCGGAGTGTGGCGGTCGGTGCGCTCTTCGCCGCCATCATCGCCGTGCTGCTCGCCGCCGGCGTGCTCCTGGGGCCGCGCATGCTCACCGAGGCGTCGGCGCTGGTGGACCGTCTGCCCGGGCTCGCGAGCCAGATCGACACGGGCCTCGACGGCGCGGTGCGCGAGCTGTTCGAGGCGGCGCCCGTGTTCCGCCGCGTGCTCCCCGAGGGCGGGGGCTGGGCCCGCCAGTTCGTCCTGAACCGTGCCCCCGGGGACCCGAGCGACCTCTTCGAGCACGCCGGGCACCTCTTCCTGCTCGCGATCCTCGTCCCGTTCTTTGCCTTCTTCCTCCTCCGGGACATGCCGCGGATCGTCACCGCGGCCATGGACCGACTGCCTCCCCAGCACGTGGAGACTTCCGTGGCGGTCTGGCGCGAGCTCAACAGCGTCATCGGCCGCTACATTCGAGGCGTGGTGCTGGACGGTCTCGTGGTGGGTGCGCTGGCCGCAGTGGGGCTCTGGGCGCTGCACGTGCCGTATCCCCTCCTGCTTGGCGCCTTCGCCGGCGTCGCCAACGTGGTGCCGTTCATCGGCCCGCTGCTCTCGGCTGCCGCCGCCGGGCTCGTGGTTCTGCTGACGCCGGGGCAAGGGCTCGCGGGAGTCGTGCGTGTGGCGGTGCTGTTCCTGGCCATCAAGGTGCTCGACGACACGGTCATCCAGCCGTTCACGATCGGGCGGAGCGTCCACCTCCACCCGGCGCTCCTGCTCGGCTCGGTGGTGGTCGGCAACCACGCCCTCGGCGTGCTGGGCATGATCGTCGCCGTGCCGGTGGCCACGGTGCTCCAGGAGACGGTGCGCCTGCTCCTCGAGCACCGGCGCGTCCTCGCGCGGCGCAGGTGGAAGCAAAGTTAGGCGGGTTTCCTCCACCGTCAGGCGCGAGCCACGGCGACATGGATACGTGCCTCCTCGATGTCGGTCTCTCGCGCCATCCACCCTGGGGGCGGAGACCCGTGGCGCAGCTCCACGGCGAGCGTCTCGGCACAGATGTAGACCGAATGCTCCTCGATCGCCTCCGTGGCTTCCCTGTCAGCATCCACCGAGATACGAATGCGGTCCGCGACGTTGAGCCGCGCTTCTTTGCGCATCATCTGGATGTGGTGGACCAGGTGACGGGCCAGGGCCTTGCGCCGAAGCTCGGGAGTCATCGTGGTATCGAGAGCCACCGTCACGTCTCGGTCGGCAGCGGCCGCGAAGCCGTCTCGACCTTCCACGGTGATCTTGAGATCTCCCCACCCGAGCGCGATCTCGATGTCGCCCACGGGGAGCGTCACGTGACCGGTGGCAAGCAAGCTGTCGCGGACCGCTTTGCCGGCACGTGCGGCGAGGGCGGCACGGAGGGCAGGGACGGTATTCGGCGGTAAGGTCGAGGTGTCGCGCATGTCGAGCTCTGCCGTGACCACGATCTGGTCGTCGAGGCTGGCCACCGTCTCGAGGCGCTCGACGTTCAGCTCCTCGAGGACATCGCGCTCGAAGAGCCGCGCGCCCCGAGCCGTGTCGGGGGGCGCCACCAGGAGAGCCCGACCGAGGGGCTGCCTCACCTTGAGCCGCGCGGCGCTGCGGGCCGCGAGCCCCACACTCAGGACCCGTCGTGCCGCCTCCACGCTGGCTTCGAGATCGGGCCGGACGAGCGCGGCGTCGGGTTCTGGGAAACTGGTCAGGTGGAGGCTGATGGGTGCGCTCGGGAACACGGCCGGCACGAGGTTCTGGTACACATGCTCGGTGACGAACGGCATGACCGGCGCGAGGAGCTGACACACACGCACGAGCACGTGATAGAGCACCTGGAATGCGGCCTGCTTCTCATCATCGAGGATGGCCTTCCAGAACTCGCGGCGCCGCCGGCGCACGTACCAGTTCGAGAGATCGTCGTGGATGAAGGCGTCGACGGCGGTAACGGCACGCCGGACCTGATAGGTGTCGAAGGCCTCCCGCACTTCGGCGATCGTGGCCTGCAGGCGGCTGAGCAGCCACTGGTCGAGGGGTGCCGAATGCGTGGGAACGCTGTCTGGTCCCAGAAGGGCGGGTCGGTCGAGGTTCGCATAGGTGACGAACAGGCCGTAGACGTTCCAGAACGTCAGGAACCGCCGCTTGACGTCACGGGCTCCCTCGAAGCCGAAGCGCATCGGCTCGGTGATGGCCTGCGACGCGAACATGTGACGGATCACGTCGGGGCCCATCTTCTCGAGCGCATCGTCGAGCCAGATCGCGTTCCCCCAGCTCTTGTGCATCTCGCGGCCATCGGAGGCCAGGACCCGTTCGTGCGCCAGCACGGTCCGATAGGGGCTCTGGCCTTCCAGGGCGGTGGACATGAAGAGCAGCGCATAGAACCACCCACGGAGCTGCCCCACCGCCTCGACGATGAAGTCGGCGGGGAACCAGCGCTCCCATTGCTGGCGGTCCTCGAGGTAGCCC
>WNGR01005816.1_pt1 | contig 13629 bp, 13 predicted proteins | sample 5407581 | NCBI WGS metagenome assembly WNGR01 (sample SAMN13153383, study PRJNA577476) | soil metagenome | isolation source: 80 cm soil or saprolite under Garry oak tree replicate 2 | place: USA:California | collected 2016-06-15 | reverse complement strand
AGCCCAAGCCTGCCCATCGAGGTCAAGCTCGCGACTGATCTGCCCGCCAAGCTGACGCTCAACCCACAGCTCCCCGAACTGCGCGGCACGTCGAAGTCGAGCTTCGAGTTCCAGCTTGGGATCAAGAACGACAGCCCGAAGAAAGTGCTGGTGAGCTTGTCTGCGCAAGCGCCGCAGAACTTCGATGCCACTTACACCGAGCAATACGGCAGTCAGGAGCTCAATGCCCTTCCGCTCGATCCAGGCCAGTCGAAGGACGTCAAGCTCAAGGTGAGACCCCCGAATACCGTTGCGGCGGGCAAGTATAAGGTGGTCGCGAAAGTATCGGCCGATGACGCGACCGCGACATCGGACCTTGCTCTCGACATCACAGGTCAGCCCAAGATCGATGTTGCCGGGCGGGAAGGCGTCCTCAGCGCCAAGGCTTCCGCGGGTCAGGAGGCGTCCATCCCTGTAATCCTGAGCAATTCGGGTACCGCGCCGGCGGAGCAGATTGAGCTGTCGGGATCGGCTCCCTCGGGCTGGAAGGTGAGCTTCGAGCCGAAGGCCGTCGATCGCATCGCCCCCAACGAAACCAAGGAGGTACAGGCCCTCGTCACGCCGGCCGCCAAGGCCGTGGCCGGCGATTATGTCACCACCGTGCGCGCCAACGCGCGTGGTGAATCGGCATCGCAGACCTTCCGTGTTGCGGTCACGACCTCCACGATATGGGGCATTGTCGGCATCGCTCTGATCGGTGGCGCGCTGCTCGTTATGATAGGCTCGGTGGTGTGGTTCGGGCGCCGATGAACGTCATCGAGGCGAAGAACCTCACCAAGCGCTACAACGGAGTAGCCGTCGTCAACGGCATTTCGTTCTCGGTGGCACGCGGTGAGATTTTTGGGCTGCTCGGGCCGAACGGCGCCGGCAAGACCACCACCATTTTGATGCTGCTGGGGCTGAGCGATATTTCGGACGGGCAGGCCCGCGTCCTCGACCATGATCCGGTGCGCGAGCCGCTGGCGGTGAAACGGCAGGTGGGTTACCTGCCCGACCAGATCGGGTTTTACGACAATCTCACGGCCGCGGAGAACCTGCGCTATACCGCGCGGCTGATGGGGTTCGAACGCTCAGAGCGCGAGGAGAGGATCAAGTCGTCGCTCGGCCATGTGGGCCTTGGCGAGATGGCAAACAACCGCGTCGGCACCTTCTCGCGCGGCATGCGCCAGCGGCTGGGGCTCGCAGAAATTCTGATGAAAGAGGCGCAGATTGCCATTCTCGACGAGCCCACCTCCGGCCTCGACCCGCAGGCAACCACCGAGTTGCTCAACGTTATTCGCGACCTCAAGAACCGCGGGGTGAGCGTGCTGTTGTCTTCGCACTTGCTTGAGCGGGTGCAGAGCGTTTGCGATCGCGTCGCTCTGTTCAGTCAGGGAAATATCGTGCTCATCGGCACCGTGCCCGAGCTGGGACGCCAAGTATTGGGCGGCGGCTTCCGTGTTGAAGTAGAAGCGCAGGGGCAGGGGCTCGAGGAACGGATCGGGGCTATTCCTGGGGTGCAAAGGGTCGAGCCGGCCGGAGCGAACCGGTTTTTGCTCCTGGCCGACCACGACGTTCGACCGGAAGCGGCGTCGGCGGTGGTCGCGGCCGGTGGGCGGCTGCTGCGCCTGTCGGTCGAGGAGCCGAGTCTCGAAGCGATCTACACGCGTTATTTCCAGACCCACGAAGGAGAGCTTCATGCGGCGTGAAGGCTCGGCCCTGCACGGCTTCGGGGTCGTGACACTGAAGGAGATCGCCGATCATTTCACCAGCATCCTGGTCGTGGTGCTGGTGGTGCTGGTGACGGCAACCGCGATCGCCGTCGTACGCGGTGCCATCGATCAGATCAAGGAAATCACCGCGGAGGACCCGTTCCTGTTCTTGCGCCTGTTCACCCGCGGCGGGCCGCTGCCGCTCGTGGCGCTGCTGTCGTTTTTGGTGCCGCTGATGGCGATCGGGCTCGGCTTCGATGCCGTCAATGGCGAGCACAACCGGCGCACGCTCTCGCGCATCCTGGCGCAGCCGATCTATCGCGACGCGCTCCTGTTCGGCAAATTCGCCGCCGGGCTGTTCACCTTGTCGGTCAGCCTCATTGTGCTCTGGCTGCTGGTGATCGGGCTTGGGTTGCTCGGACTGGGTGTGCCTCCCAACGCCGAGGAAATGGCGCGCGCGCTGATCCTGTTGGTGGTCACGATCGCCTATGCCGGCTTCTGGTTTGCGCTCGCACTCCTGTGCTCGGTGCTCTTCCGCTCGGCAGCGACGGCCGCCCTCGTCGCCCTCGGGCTGTGGCTGTTCCTGACTATTCTCTGGCCGCTATTCTCGCCGGCTCTCGCCGATGCGGTGACGACCGCCGGGGATATCTTAGGCGTGCTCGACACGCGCCAAGCATTCGCGCGGCTATCCCCGAGCGTGCTGTTCAACGAGATCGTGGCGGTCGTGCTCGACCCCTCGGTGCGCTCGACGCAGCAATCCATGCTCGCCTCGCTGGGGCTCGCTTTGATCGAGCGCGGGGCTATTCCGGACGCCCCGATCCCGCTCTTGCAAAGCGTGCTGATCGTCTGGCCGCAGATCGTCGGACTCGTAGCGGGTTCAATCCTGCTGTTCGTGATCGCCTATGTCGTTTTCCAGAGGCAGGAAGTACGAGCCTGACGCGTCCGAGGGCAGGGCGGCTGGGACTTGGTTTTCTGCAGCCGGATCCAGGGAACGTAAAGCCCAACCCCTGCGCCGATCAGCCGGTAATCTTCTTCCAGCTCGCCCGCGCAAGCGTGGTGACGCTGTCCAAATTTTTGGCGACTACGTCCCAATTGACCATGACCGGCTGCGCAGTGGCGACCGAAGCAGTATCGGCGATGTAGGCGCCACCCACCGTGAGGGCGCAGCCGAGGATAATCCCGATGATCAAGCGCATTCGCGTCTCCCCCAGAGCCGGGCGTGAGAGAGCCGGTAGGTCATGAACGCGGCGCCATTGTGTTGCCCGGGGCGCTTGCCCAGGCTCCTGGCGGACGGCCCGCGTTTCTGATCGGCCCCGGACGTTTCGTCTGTTTGGGCGCGGAGTTTGGCCAGTGACCTTCCTCCAGCATGCCCGCCATGATGTCGCAGCCTCAGCCAGGGATTCCAACTCAACAATGCCTCGCAACCCATTGAGTTCGTAGGCTATTTCATCGTTGGCAGTTCGCGAGATGGATCCCGAACGAAAAACGGAATTTTAGAGGCAACAACTGATTTTCACTGCTATATTGGCGTCGGATCGGGGGAAGCACCGCTCGACAAGAGCAAATCGGTTTCGTTCGAAGTCAGGAGAACCGCGTTGCAAGAACATAGGTTTCAGATCGGTGAGAACGTCTACTTCACGTCGCGTCCGATCGGCCACATGGTGGCCAACAGCATCTACCAGGTCGTGAAGTTGCTTCCCTCTGACGGGTCCGACTACCAGTATCGCATCAAGAACCCCAATGAGGCGTTCGAGCGCGTTGCGAGGGAAAGCCAGCTCGAAAATTCGCGCTGAATTGACTTTGCGTTCTTAGCCGGAACGCATTCAACAAGATAGCAACCGGCCTTACGCACGCGCTCAAGCGTGCGTAAGCGCGCGCGAATTCGCACGGGCCAGCGATGGGGTGCGGTTCGGCGCGCAAAGCTGCGATGCGGATTGGCGGCGAAGTTCCGCGAGCCAAGCAGGGTGGCAACCGGTGCTTCCCTGAGCCATACTTGCCTCTGGAGTGCTCCCGAGATGCTCGATCGCATGGGGGAATGGGCAACAGCCCTCGATTTGACCGTGTCGCTGCCGCTATGGGCGGTTGCCGGCAGTGTCGTGCTGATCGCCTTCGTTTGCGCGGTTGCTCTTCGTCGTGGCACCAGTGATGGCAGAAGCGTACCTGCAGCGGTTCTTGTGCTGCTCGTTGCTTTGGTCGGCTGGTGGGGCGCGCGGGACTATTTTGCCGGGCGCGATCGCGCCGCCGAGCAGCGCGCGCTCCAACACCGCGTCTTTGAACTCGCGATGCGTGCAATCGTGCCAGGCTCGGCGCTGGGATGCCTCGATCCAATCGCAGCCGAGACGGTGGAGGTTGCGTGCGAAAAGGCGCTATTCGCCAGCCCGGAAGCAACCGTCGCAGCCGTCACCTACGTTGCCGCGCAGCTTTCTGTGCTCGGTTCCGCTGCCGAGACTGGCGATCGCGCAGGAAACCCCGCGCTGCTCGCGCTGCGGCGCGCGGTCGAGGCCGATCGCTTCGGCATTGTGGCGCATGTGCTTGCGGTCCGCGACGGCTGCGCGCCGGACCAGTGCAGCGCCTTCGGATGGCTGCGTGATCCCAGTCGGATCAACCTCAACCTCGCGGAGCGGCCGTTCGAAGCTCGCCTCAAGAGCGCCTCGACCAGCTGGCCCGCCGCGGGCACTCGCGGGCTCGCGAGCAATGCGCCCTCTCCGGCACTCAGCCCGGCGATGAGAACGCCCAACAACCTCTATTTCCCATCGGCAGCTTCGATCCCGCCCGTCAACATCATGACCGCCGAGCCGCTGCCTGCCCAGCGGCAACCGCAAGATACGACCGGCACGGCCGCGCCCGCGCCACCGACCGCGCCGATGCCGCCGCGCCGGCCGCCGCAAGCAGATGCACAGGCGCGGCCGTCACCGAGCGCCGCTCCCGCGCGCCCGGCGCCGACGCCACTTGCTCCCTCGCAATAAGCCAACCCATCTTCTGAGGATAAGCTCGGCCTCCGATGGTAAGGGTGGCAAGGCGCGCGCTATGATTTCGTCACACTCGGTTCCGGACCATCAAACGTGGCGCTTCATCTGATCAAACTTTGCGTCGGCTGCGACTCCGTCCATGATCTTGAGGAGTGGATCCGCGAGAAGATCAAAGAGCGCAGGAAACGGGGCCTCTCGCGCGAGCACATGCACCGGACACGCATGGCGCCCAAGCGCGCTGGCGAACTGCGCGGGGGCGGCTCGCTCTACTGGGTGATCCGGGGTGAAATCATGTGCCGCCAGCGGATCCTCGATGTGCGTCCGTTCGTCGATAAAGAGGGGGTGGGGCGCTGTCATTTGGTGCTGCAGCCCAAGCTCGTGCTGGTCGAGCCGCGCCCGTGGCGCGCGTTCCAGGGCTGGCGGTATCTCGCGGCCAAGGACGCACCGCGCGATCTCGACCGTGCCGCGCCATGCGCCAAACACATGCCGGAGGCGCTGCGGCGCGAGCTCAGAGAACTTGGCCTGCTGTGAGCTAACGTGCGCGCCCCGCGGTCGTCGGGCATCGCCCCGTATGCTAGACAATAACTGGAGGGCCGAGCGTCACCAGGCGGAGGACAACATATGCCACTCAGACCATTCACCATTGCAATCGCGGCAGCCGCCACGGTCGCGCTGAGCGCGAGTGCTGTGGCGGCGCAAGAGGTGGTCAAGATCGGCATGAGCTTTTCCATGACCGGTGCCGGTTTTGCGGCCGCGGGCCGGCAGGCCTCAGCCGGCGCGCGCCTCTACATGCAGCACCACGGCAACACCGTCGCGGGCAAGAAAGTGGAAATCATCCTCAGGGACGATGGCGGTGTCGCCGACAACGCGCGGCGGCTCGTCCAGGAGATGATCGTGAACGATAAGGTGCAGATCATCGCTGGCGGAATCACGCCGACCGCGCTGGCCTACGGTCAGCTCGTCACTCAGGCGAAGATCGCTACCGTTGTGATGATCTCGGGCGCCTCGGTCACGACGACCGCGTCGCCGTACTTTGTGCGCACCAGCTTCATTCTGGCTCAATCCTCTTGGATCATGGGCGAATGGGCAGCGAAGAACGGCAGCAAGCGGGTGGTGACGCTGGTCAATGAATGGGCGCCGGGTACCGAGGCGGAAACCGCGTTCAAGCAGCGCTTCACGGAGCTCGGCGGGCAGATCGTCGAGTCGATCCGTATTCCGCTGGCAAATCCGGACTTCGCGCCGTTCCTGCAGCGGATCCGCGACATCAACCCCGACACCGCGTTCATCTATTTCCCGGGTACGCAGGCGGGCATCTTCGCTAAGCAGTTCGCCGAGCGCGGTCTCGCCAATTCGGGCATCAAGATCATCGGGCCGGGCGACCTCACCGACGACGACGAACTCAACAATATGGGCGATCAGATGCTGGGAATGGTGACCGCACACGATTATTCAGCCGCGCACGATTCCGTATTGAACAAGAAATACGTCGAGGACTTCAAGAAGGCGAACAACTTCCGCCCGAATTTCGTGTCCGTCGGCGGCTACGACGGAATGCATCTCATCTATGAGGCGCTCAAGAAAACTCAGGGTAAGACCGACGGTGACGGTCTTGTCGCGGCAATGAAAGGCATGCGATGGGAAAGCCCGCGCGGAATCATGTCGATCGATCCGGAGACCCGCGACATCGTGCAGCCCATTTACATCCGCAAGGTTGAGAAGATCAACGGCGAGCTCTGGAACACGGAATTTGCAAAGTTCGACGACGTCAAGGATCCGCTGAAGGTGAAAAAGTAACGCCGGCACTCGCGTCGGATCCGATACCGTATAGAACTGGGCAAGCGGGCCATGTGCCGCCTACGGCACGACTGCCGTCCAGGGATGGGCGATAGAGAGCCGAAATGCTGGGCGCCATCCTGGCCATCCTGTCGGCGGGGACTTTTGCCTTCAACAATGCCGCTGTCCGGCGTGGCGTCGTTACGGGCACGCCGGGTCAAGGCATGGCCATTACAGTCCCGATCGGGGTGGCGTTGTTTCTGCTGGCCGCCGTCCTGACGGGCGAAATCACTCGTCTCGCGCAATTCCCGACGAGGGCGGCCGCCTGGATGGCGGCGGTCGGCCTGTTGCATTTCCTCCTCGGGCGGTACTGCAATTACAGGGCCAATCAGGCGGCCGGGATGAACCTAACCGCGCCGGTCATCCAGCTGCAAGTCATCGTCACGCTTATCCTGGCAGTGATCATTCTGCACGAACCCTGCACCGTCCTGCAGATGATCGGAGGCCTGTTGATCCTGGTCGGCTCGCTCATCACACAGCGACAGCCGGCTCGATCGCGCACTGTGCACGCGGTATCCGAGGTCGATGTGAACGGATCCGGCTTGACGCCGTCGCACGGGATCGAGACGCCGCTCTTCGTGCCACGCCGCGTTGCCGGTTACGTCTTCGCCTCGTTGGCGGCACTCGCCTATGGCACGTCCCCAATCATGGCGCGTTCCGCCCTGGAACATCGTGCGCCCGCGAGCGGCATACTGGCCGGCTTGATCGCCTATGGCGCGGCGACTGTAGTAGTTGCCGTCGCGCTGCTCTGGCCGCCTTTGCGACAAAACGTTACCGCGCTCAAACGCGAGAATGTCCTCTGGTTCGTCAATTCGGGCGTGTTCGTCGCGCTGGCGCAAGGCTTGTTCTATGCGGCGGTCGCGGTTGCGCCGATCATGGTGGTCATGCCGCTCTTGCAGCTGTCGTTGGTGTTTCGACTGAGCTTTTCGAAGTGGCTCAATCCCGATCACGAGATTTTCGGACCCCTGGTTACGGCGGGCGTGGTCGTCTCAATCCTCGGCGCGTGCCTCGTCTCGATCAACACCGACGCGATCATGGATGCGCTCTCCGCCCCCGAGATCGCCGCGCGTGTCCTGCGCTGGCGAATTTGATCATGCCGCAACGTTGTCGATTAGCCGCGTCTTGCCGATTCGGGCGGCGACCAGCAGCCGGATTGGGCCGTCTTTGAGCGAGGAGATGGGCTCGAGCGTGTCGGCATGGCGCGCTTCCAGATAATCGAGGACGAACCCGGCGCGCTCGATGGCGGCAGCGCCCTCGTCGAGGACGCGCGCGGGGAGGTCTCCACGCGCGATCTTGCCGGCGCAATCCTTGAGTACGCGGTAAAGCGCGGGCGCTGCCGCGCGTTCGCTCGCTGAGAGATAGCTGTTGCGCGAGGACAACGCGAGACCGTCCGGCTCGCGCGCGGTGGCAACCGGCACAATCTTCACGGGCATATCGAGATCCTTGACGAGTCCAGTCACCACTTTGAGCTGCTGGTAGTCCTTCTCGCCGAACATCGCGAAGTCGGGGGTGCATTGGATCAGCAGTTTCGCCACCACCGTAGCGACGCCGGAGAAGAAATGCGGGCGAAACTTGTCCTCGAGCCCGGCGGTCGCGGGCCCGTCCGGGACGATGCGGGTGACGAAGCCGGGCGGGTACATCACCGCCGCGGCCGGCGCCCAAACGAGGTCGACTGCCATCTCGCCGAGCACGCGAACGTCGGCATCGAAGCTTCGCGGATAACTGGCAAAATCCTCATTCGGCATAAACTGCGCGGGGTTGACGAAGATGGAGACGATCACGCGCCGCGCCCGCCGCCGTGCGGAGCGCACCAGGGCGAGATGGCCGCCGTGCAGCGCGCCCATTGTCGGCACCAGCGCGATACGCTCGCCGGAGGCACGCCAGTGAGCGGCGGTGCGGCGCAGTGTGGACAGCGTGCGCACGATTCGAATAGGCATGGGGCGGAGTTTGGCTGGGACCGCAGAGCAGCGTGCAAATTAGCAAAGCCTGGGGTGCGAGGCCACGCGGCGTCTCATCCGTGCTGGACTGCGCGCTGCTGCGGCGGGGGCATTGCACCGGAGAGCGGATATGGCCACCTTAACGGGCGGGTCCACCGCTGATTGAAGCGCCTGCTGCCATGGCCAATGATCGCCCTGACCGGCCAGCAACGGATCGCGGCCGCGCCCCGGCGGCGACGGATACGCGCGCCGAGATCGATGCTTTTCTGAGCCGTGTGAAGGAGCTCGCGCCGACAACACAGCCTGGCCGACGGGGCCGCCTCATCTTCGCGCTCGACGCGACCATGAGTCGCCAGCCCACCTGGGACACGGCCTGTCGGCTGCAGGCCGACATGTTTCGCGAGGCGGCGGCGATCGGCGGGCTGGACGTGCAGCTGGTCTATTACCGCGGCCTCGGGGAGTGCCGCGCCTCGCGTTGGGTATCGCAGGCGGAACGGCTGGGCACGCTGATGGAGCGCATTGAATGCCGCGGCGGCCACACGCAGCTCGGCAAGATCCTCGCTCATGCCAAGCGCGAGACGCAAGACGGAAAGGTCCAAACCCTTGTCTTCGTCGGCGATGCTATGGAAGAGAAGCTCGACGACCTGTGTCATGCGGCCGGAGAGCTCGGGCTTCTCGGCGTGCCCGCCTTCATGTTCCAGGAAGGCTTCGATCCCATCACCGAGCAGGCCTTTCGCGAAATCGCGCGCCTGACGCGCGGCGCCTATTGCCGTTTCGACCCGGGCGCGGCTCATCAACTCGCAGAACTCTTGCGCGCCGCGGCAGCCTATGCCGCAGGCGGGCTGCGTGCGCTCGCCGACCTCTCGGCGCGGCGGCAGAGTGGCGCCACCAAGCTGCTCGAGCAGATGAGGCCGTAAATGGCCACCATCGTTTTCGGGCTCGTCGTGCTGGCACTGCTGCTGTGGGCGTTCAATGCCTTCACTAAGGTGAACCCGCAGACCGCTGCCGTGATGCTGAAAACGGGAGGTGGTTTGGGCGCTCTCGCCGTTGCGGGCGTGCTGGGGGTTCGCGGGCGCCTCGATATTGCCATTCCGCTCGGCCTCACCGGGCTCGGGCTGCTTGGCTGGCTGCCGTGGAGCATGCCCGGGCTTATAGCGCGCACGCGCAAGAGCGCCGGCCAAGTGTCGCGGGTGCGCTCGGCTTTCGTCGAGATGGAGCTCGATCATGACAGCGGCGCGATGCGTGGGCGCATCCTCGCGGGACGGCATGAAGGAGCGATACTCGACGCGCTCGACATCGCGACGCTGACCGGCTTTCTCACCGACATTGACGAGGAAAGCCGTGCGCTCTTGATGGCGTATCTCGACCGCCGTGAGCCCCGCTGGCGTGAACACGCGCAAGCTGACGCGACTGCGGGCGCGGATCGCAGGTCGTGGCGGGGCGGCAAAATGACGGAGGAGGAGGCCTATCAGATTCTTGGCGTGCAGCCGGGCGCGAGCGCGGAGGATATCGGGCGCGCCCACCGCGCGCTCATGAAGAGATTGCATCCCGATCAAGGGGGCTCGACGTATCTCGCGGCCCGCGTGAACGAAGCCAAGGACGCGCTTTTGCGCCGCCAGCGCTGAATTCCTTTACCCGCGACATCGGTGGCTTGTACGACGCGGCGTCCCGTTCTTCGTTCGACGTCAGTTCTTGATGGTCACGCACTCCACATCGTTTTTCTTGAGATATTTGCAAGCGGCTTCCGCCTTGTCCTTGTCGAGGCCGGCAAAGCGGGCGCGATAGTAGGTGGTGCCTCCCTTGTCGATCGTTTCGGTGAAGGCTTCCGCGCCCGTGAGCATTTTGGACGCCTTGCTTTGGACGGTGGAGAGGCGCTGCTTGGCGGCTTGCTCGGCGGGGTACGCGCCGACCTGAATGATCCAACCTGGGCGGTGCTTTGCCGCCTGCATGGCGGGCTTTGTTCCCGCCGCCAGTTTGGCAGGCGTGGTGGTTGCGTCGATCGTGCCGGCAATTGGCTTTACCGCCTGCGGCTTTGCCGCGGCCGGCGCCGCCGTCGCCGTCGCGGATTGAAGCTTCATCGCAGCGGCGCTTGCGGGTTCCGCCGGCGTCTCGACCGCTGGCGCCGGATCAGCTTTGGTCGCAGTGGCCGATATGGACGGCTCAGCTTTCCCAGCCGGCGTTGGGATGGACGGCGTCGGTTCCGCCTTCACAGCCGCCACTGATGCTTGTGGCCCGGGCTCCGACTTCGCCGCGTCCGCCGGTGCGGACGCTGGGGCAGGGTTGATCGCTGTTGGCGCGGGCGGCGCGGCTTCCACTGCAGCCGCTGGGGTCGGCTCTGCGGCCTCAGGCTTGGCCGCCGCCGCAGGCAGCGCCGACGCGACGGCAGCGACGGGCGCAGGGGCGCGGGAGGACGCGACCTGCAACGCCATCACAGGAGCGGCCTTCGTTCCGGCCCTGACCGCGAGCGTCTTGACCAGCACTGGCTCGATCGGTTCGGTTGACCCGATGACCACGCGCGCTTGCGTTAGCATTGCAACTGGCTCTGGATGCGCAGCTTCCGACGATGCTGCGGCCGTACTCAAGCGCGCAGGCACGCTGATTGCGCTGGCGACGGCAAACCGCGGCTCGGCCTTAGCCTTCGGCTCTGCTGTGGCTTGCGTCTTAGCAGCCACATCGGGCTTCGCCTCTGCTTTCGCAACCACTTTTGCCGCTGCATTGGACTCGGCTTTGGTCACGACCATCGGCTGGGGCTTGCGCTCCGGCTGGGCCGCTACGACCGCCTCGCGGGCCGGCCGTTCGGCGGCCTCCGCAACCATCGTCGCCGTATGCTTGACCGACGCTAACGCGATCTTCTCGTTGATCAGGTCTCGCATGCGAGCATCGCGGCTCGCGCCGCTGCTGCCGCCCATGACGACGGCCACGAGATAACGATTGCCCCGGTGTACCGAGGTCACCAGGTTGAAGCCGGAAGCACCGATGTAGCCGGTCTTGATACCGTCGACTCCCTCGACCTTTCCGAGCAGATGGTTGTGGTTGGCGATCGATTGGCCGCGGAAAGTGAACGAACGGATGGAAAAATATTTGTAGTAGCGGGGGAAACGTTCCTGGATGGCGCGTCCGAGAACGGATTGGTCGCGTGCGGTCGTCACTTGGTCGTCATCGGGCAAGCCGGACGCGTTCTTGTAGACGGTGCCGTTCATGCCGAGCGCCTGCGCCTTGCGCGTCATCAGCTTGGCGAAATCGCTCTCGCTTCCCGCGATTGCCTCCGCCACTACGACGGCGGCGTCGTTTGCCGAGCGCGTCACCATGCCCTTGATCGCGTCTTCGACGACGAGTGTGCTGCCGGGCTTGAGGCCCAGTTTGGTCGGGGCCTGTCCCGCGGCTTCGCTCGAGACCTTGAGCGCACTGTCGAGCTTGAGCTTGCCGGCCTCGATCTGCTCGAAGAGCAGGTAGAGGGTCATGATTTTGGTGAGCGAGGCGGGATGCCGTCGTGCGTCCGGATTGGTGGCATGCAGGATGGCGCCGGAATTCGCGTCGACGACGATGTCGGCGTAAGGCGCCGCCTGGGTGGCATCATTGGTTAGCGTGAGAAAGGCAGCGACAAAACCGAACAAACCCCAACGAAGCCCATCACGGGCTCCGGTCCGGATCCGCAGCATGGTATTTCCCCCGTCCTCGTCCCCTTCGCGCTCCGTGCGAAGCGCTGACACCCCTGTCGTGCCGAGGCAAAGCGATTGGACGAGTCAAAAAGGGCGGTTTTCTGAAGTTTTCCCGACCTTTTTGGCCTCCCCTTGCTTCTGATTTCCAACCAGACGGCGGATGGCTCTGCCGCCCGAGCGGCACGGGAAAGATCTTAGCGTGAGGCCGATTGCCAATCCGTTAAGTTGCGGATCGGGCTGGTATATTGCATTGCAAAAAGGCTCCCTTGACTTTTTTGTGCAGTGCAATATATTCCCGTCGATCCGGCGGGCGGGCTGGAGGCAAAGGTCAACACAATCGGCGAGCTGCCGGGAGAGATGTAATGGTCAAGAATATCGATGACATTCAGAAGTTCGGCAAAGACAACGTGGACGCGACGATGAGATCGCTGGGCGCGCTCTCGAAGAGCCTGCAGGCGATCACGGTCGAATTCGCGGACTACTCGAAGACGGTGTTCGAGCAATCCGCGGCTGCAACCGAGAAACTGATCGGCGCGAAGTCGTTCGAAAAGGCGATCGAGGTGCAGAGCGACTATGCGAGAAGCTCGTATGAGAGCTTCGTGGCGCAGGCGACCAAGCTCGGCGAGCTTTACGCCGATCTCGCCAGAGAGGCTTACAAGCCGTTCGAGGCGCAGTTCGGCAAGGTGGCCTCGGCGAAGTAATTCTCTCGCTTCGGCGGACATGAACGAGCCCGGCTGCCTGGCCGGGCTTTGTTTTGTTGCGGTGCCTGCTTACGTCCTTACAGGGGTGCACTGACCCTCCGGCGGCGTAACTGACGCGCCGCGCGCCGCTCGCGGCCACGGGCGGGTAATCGCATGCGGCGGCCGAAATATCACAGCCGCGGCACCCAGGGCTCGCTGCCAGGCTCGACCATAGATCGGTTTGGGCACCGGCATGAGGGCTCTGCGCGTGCGCGCCACGAACAAAAACGCATACCAGGCCGAGAAAGTTGCGTTCCGCAGCCTGCTGCCAACCGTTGTTCCGGCGGCCGGCCTTCTCGGCAAGAGAACGGGAAACCGCGCGTTAGAAATCCGCAGATTTCCGATGAATTTGCCCCGATTTGTCCGCAATTGAGTCGGTCGATTGACGCGGTATGGCCGCTCCGGCACGGGATTTGCCAAACGACGGGATTTGCAAAACGAAATGCGTCAAAATTCGCGACGATTCGCGGGCATACGCGACCTGGAACCGGCGCGGCGCTGTCCTTATTATGATGCAGCGACACCCAAAGCTGCCATCTCCTTGTCCGTAGACTGCTAGCGATGAATCCGCGACCGACCGCAATGACTGCAAGCATGGCAAACCGGCCCCCGCGGCTTGGGGAGGAGGACAATCACAAACGGCGAGCGGGCGCGCCCGGGACTGCGGTCATCACCAAGACTAAGCGGGAGACGAAGCGGCCCAGCCTCTACCGCGTGCTGCTGTTGAACGACGACTACACGCCGATGGAGTTCGTGGTCCA
>WNGR01005450.1_pt1 | contig 13632 bp, 10 predicted proteins | sample 5407581 | NCBI WGS metagenome assembly WNGR01 (sample SAMN13153383, study PRJNA577476) | soil metagenome | isolation source: 80 cm soil or saprolite under Garry oak tree replicate 2 | place: USA:California | collected 2016-06-15 | reverse complement strand
GCGACGCCGAGCGGCACCGCGGTCAGCGCGTCGGCCGCGTTGTGCAGCGCGTCGCCGAGCAGCGCGACCGAGCCGGACAGCGCGACCACCACCGCCTGCGCCAGCGCGGTGGCGGCCAGCCCGGCCAGCGAGATCCACAGGGCCCGCAGCCCCTCGGCCGAGGATTCGAGCACCGGGTCGACCGCGCGGTCGTGATCATGGGAGTGCGGCCCGACCGCGTGCCGCAGGCGCGTCCAGAGCCCGCGGTGATCGTGCTCGTGCGGGTGGGGGTGCCCGTGGTGGTCGTGCTCGTGGCCGCTCATCTTTTCAGCATGACTCGGAAATCCCGTTGCAGCACATCGACATCAGCCACCCGCGTGCGGCTGCGAATTCTTCGCAGCTGCGGGCCGGCGGGCGGAGGCGGATAATCGGGTCATGGACAACGGGGACAGGCTGACCACGACTGCGACGGCCGAACGGATGGCAGGCGCCGCCTCGGCATTGCTCGCAGCGCTGACCGAGGAACAACGGAAACAGGCCTGCTACGGGTTCGGCGACGAACGGCGCTCCTGGTCGTACCTGCCCGCGCGGGACCGGGACGGGCTGCCGATCGGCGTGCTGGACGCGGGGCAGCGCGCGCTCGCCCACGAGCTGATCGTGACCGGCATCAGCCTGCCCGCATACGCGAAGGTGGTCTCGGTGATAGCCATGGAGCACGTGCTCCGGGCGATGGCGCCCGAGTCGCTGGGGGGCCTGTTCGACCCGGACCGGTACTGCTTCAAGGTGTTCGGCTCGCCGGGAGAGGCGGCGTGGGGCTGGCAGTTCGCCGGGCATCACGTGTCGCTCAACTTCACCGTCGTCGACGGCCGCTACGTGTCCCCCACCCCGTGCATGCTGGGCTCCCAGCCCGCGTCGTTCGGCATGCTCGCGCCGCTGGCCGACGACGAGGAACTCGGCTTCCGGCTGGTGAACTCGCTCGACGCCGGCCAGCGGCATGCCGCCATCATCCACCATCGGCCGCCGCCCGACCTGGCGGCCCGGATGGTGCCGAAGATCGGCGAGACCGAACGGCCGGACCCGGTGTTCGCGCCCGAGCCTGACTACGTGATCAGCGAGGAGGAGCGGGACATCCTGTCCTACGTCCGGACCAGCCCCAAGGGCATCCCGGCGTCGGTGCTGAGCCGATTGCAGTTCGACTCGCTCACGGAGCTTGTCGGGGCGTTCGTGCGGCGGCTGCCGGACGAGGTAGCCGGGGCGCAGCTGCACGACCTGGAACGGATGGGCATGGACAGCCTCACCTTCGCCTGGGCGGGCGGCACCTCACCTGGCGACCGGCACTACTACCGGGTGCAGGGCCCGACCCTGCTCATCGAGCACGACAACACGCAGGGAAACGGCACCCACGTCCATTCGGCGTGGCGGAACCCGGCGGACGATTTCGGTGACGACGTACTGGCCGAGCACTACCGCCTCCGTCACCGCGGTCCTGCGGCCTGACGACGCGGGCCGCCCGGCCGACCCGGGTCACCTGCCGCTGGGCTCGAGCCCCGGCGTTTCCTGCTGCGACGCAACGCTCCAGTAGCCGGCCAGATCCCGGTACATCGGGGAGCTGGCCAGCAGCGAGGCATGATCGCCGACCTGGGCGCGGACGCCGTCGAGTACCAGGACGCGCCGCGCGCGCAGCGCCGAGCTGATCCGGTGCGCGATGACGATCAGCGTGCCGGGCCTGCGCGCGAAGGCGGCTTCGGCGCGCGCCTCGGCGGCAGGGTCCAGGTGGCAGCTGGCTTCGTCGAGGATGGCGATCGGCGCGGTCGACAGGTAGGCCCGCGTGATCGCGATGAGCTGCCGTTCACCTGCGGAGAGGGCGGCCGGGTCGATGACCGCGTGGTATCCGCCCAGCCGTGACACCAGGGGACTGAGGCCGAGCGCGTCTGCGGCGGCATCGAGTCCGGCCCTGGGCAGCGGGTCGGCGGTGCCGCGGAGGTACAGGATATTCTCGGCGAGCGTCCCGGTGAAGACGTACGCCTCCTGCGGGATGAGCACCCGCAGGCGGGTCAGTGCCGCGGCCGGGTACCGCGCCATCGGCACCCCGTCAAGGAGAATCTCGCCGGCCGTGGGCCTGAGCATTCCGGCCAGCAGCCCGGCCAGGCTGGATTTGCCGATGCCGCTCGGGCCGACGATCGCGAGGTGATCGCCTGGCGCGATGTCGATGCTGAGGTCGGTGATAACCGGCTCCGCCTGCGCGCTATAGCCGAACCCCACGCCGCGGAGCCTCAGGGCCCCGGATTCGCGGCGGGCTGCGTGGCGGCCGCGGGCAGCGTGGCCGCCGCGGACGTCGCGAGCGTCGTGGCCGTCGCGGGCGTCGCGGCGGGCGTGGGCGCCACGGGCGGCGTGCGGCGCCGGCGGGGAAGCGGCTCCCGGGGGATCGGTCGGCGGGGTGCTCGCATCGACGATGCGATCCAGCGTCACGGTGAGCCGGACCAGGCCCGCTCCGACACCCTGAGAAAGCGTGTTCAAGGTGCCGCGCAGGCTCCCGCCGATGTAGCCGATGGCGCCGATGATATGGGCCGGGGCGACGCCACCGTGCAGCATCGACGGCGCAGCAGCCAGCACGAGCAGCAGCGGCAGCCAGCCGCCTGCCGCGAGGCACAGCAGGCGGGCGGAGCCGGTCCTGGCGACCGACCTGGCCGCGTCGGCCTGCTGGCTCACCACGGCGTCGAACTGCGCGAAAACCTGCACCTCGGCTCCGCTCGACGTAACGTCGCGCAGGCCAGATACCGCCTTGGCGGCGGAATTGGCCACCGCCTCCTCGCCCACGACGGCCCGCCGCTGCCGCGCGGCGAAAGGCCGCAGCAGCAGGCGCAGGATCAGGACTGTGACCAGCAGCGGCGGGATCACATAGGGCAGCGTGGCGGGAACGAGCGTGAGCAGGCCCGCAAGCGTGCTGCCCGCGGTGAAGGCGAACGTGCAGGCCACGGTCAGCAGACCGGCGAACGCGTCCCTCACGATCTCGGCCTGGTGCGTCATGCGGGCGACCGCGTCGGTATCCGGCGACCTGGTGGTGTCCATCGAGCGCGCCAGGGAGCCCGCGACGATGAGCTCGACAAGCTCGTCCCGCAGCGGCTCGACGACGGCGCCGAGCCGCAGGTATGACTGCCGGGTGCCGAGCGCGCCGACCAGCGCGGCCAGAGCCAGCAGCCCGAGCCAGCACAGGCCGTCCAGGGTGCGGCCGGCCAGGAACGCTCCGGCCGCCTCGGCGAGGACCCAGCCTGAGGCCAGTGCGGGCAGCGACTGCACCGCCGACCAGACGGCGAGCCAGGCGACATCCCGCGGGCGGCGCCGCAGGCTGCGGATCAGCATGGGGTGCCCGGTCCGGCTCCGAAGATCGCGCGGTACCGCGGGTCGGCCCACAGTTCACGGTGCGGGGCCAGGGCATACAGACGCCCCGCCTCCAGCCAGGCGACAAGATCGGTCCGGGCCGCGGTCGTGGCCCGGTGCGCCACGATCAGCCGGGTCCGGCCGCCCATCTGATCGGTGAGGACCCGGCTGACAAGCATCTCGGTGGCGGTATCCAGGCTGGAGGTGGCGTCGTCGAGGATGAGCAGCCGGGCCTGGCCGGCATGGGCGAACGCGCGGGCCAGCCCGAGCCTCTGCACCTCGCCGCCGGACATGGGCGTCTCGTCGAGCGGGGTCTGGATGCCGCCGGGCAGCCGCGTGAGGAACGCGGCGGCGCGGCTGTCTCTCGCCGCGGCCAGCACTTGTTCACGGGTCGGCCGCGAGCTGCCGAAGCTGATCGCCTCGAAGGGAGTCTCGCCGAACAGCGCGGGGCGTTCGAAGGCGTACACGACCGCATCGCGCAGCGCGCGCCTGGTGAGCTCGGGCAGGAGGAAACCATCCAGGATCACCTCGCCCTCATCCGGGTCGATCAGCCGCCCGGCCAGACCGGCCAGCGTCGACTTACCCGCTCCGGACCTGCCCACCACGGCGACCGACGCACCGCCGGGAACGGTGAGATCGAGCCGGTCAATCACCGCCTCACCGCCGCGCCAGACCGTCACCTGGCGAAACCACAGCTGCCCAGGACCGGGTCCAAGGCCGGCCGCGCCGTACACCGGGCGCGCCTGGGCGAGCAACCCGGCCGCGCGACGGGCTCCGCCCCGCGCGCGGCCGAGCCGGTTCACCTGGCCGATACAGGCTCCGACCCCCACGGCGATCACGGCGTACTGGCTCGCGGCCACCAGCTCACCGGGCGTGATCTTGTGCTGACCGAGCTCGAAGCCAGCGACGGCGAGCACGATGACCTGCAGGATCGGGACGATGACCATGCCTTGCGCGGCAGCGCGGGCCTGGATCCGCCACGAGGCATCACCCCGGCCGCGCAGGTCGGCCAGCGGGGCCAGGATCCGGTGCTGTTCATCGCCCTTGGTGCCCGCCGCGGCGATGGTGCGCGCACCCGCCAGGGCGTCGAGCAGGCGGGCCGCGATCGCTCCCTGAGCGTGCTGGTAGCCGGCGCTGACATCGGAGGACTCGCGGACGAACCTGCGCAGGACCAGCGCGAGTGCGGGGAACCCCGCGCCGAAGGCGACGGCCAGCCATGGGTCGATCAGGCCGAGGGCGAGCACGCTGCCGAACGGCGCTATGACGGCGGTGACGGCCATGACCGCGCTGGCAGGCGCGGCGCCCGCGTCGACCGTGCCGCCCACGATACGGCTGACAGTGTCTCCGGTGCTGAAGGACCTGAGCAGTCCGGGCCCGCAGCGCAGCACGTGGCCGGCCTCGGACCTGCGCAGCCAGGCCGTGCCGGCGGCGCTAGCCGTTCCTGTGGCCAGCTGGATCGCGGCTCCGGACACGACGATCACGGCGATGAGGAGGGTGCAGCCGACGAGCCACCTGGCCGTGCCCTCGGCGGGCGCGGACCTGATCCGGACGGTGCCGAGCACGGCGTCCACCGCGCGGCCGATGGCCGCGGGCAGCAGGATCTCGGCGATGGCTCCGGCGACCGATGCGCAGCCGAGCAGGATGAGCCACCAGCCGCCGCGCCGGGCCAGGCGCAGCAGCAGCCGGTCGGCGTCCGCGCGGAGGCGACGCGCATCCGCGTCGGCAGGTCCAGTCATCTGTGGCCGCGTCCCGGTCCATGGCATAGCTCAATTTGGCGTTGCCAGTCCCGGCGGGGAGCCGGGGTCAGCCATACTCCCCGCCGGTTACTTTTTCCTGGTCAGGCTAGAGACACAGAGTGGTGCTGAGCACGCTGTCGCACAGCAGCAAGCTCAGCTCACTCCCGCGGCCTCCGCCGTTGCCGCGCGAAGCCGACTCCATGCCCTGCATGTCGAGAAGAGCCATCATTCACCTCCTGTCATCGCTCGTGCTTTCTCGGCTCCCTGTGAATGCCTTCCAGGGAGGTCTACGGGCGGGCCGAGGAACGGCAGCGCGGCACCCTGAGGAGCCAGCGCGGCCGCCACGGCCAGCAGGACACCGGCGGTGCCGGTGCCGAGATCCATCGAAAGCCGGAACAGCATGTCCCCCGGGAAGGCCAGGCCACCCTCGTACCGGACGGCATGCCATGCCAGCCTGCGGATGTGCGCGCCGGCGTACCAGTCGGTCCCGACGTGACCGGCCAGGTAGAGGATCATCCCGGCGCGGCCGTTGAACAGGCCGGACTGGGCGAAGTACACGGACTGCGCGCCGATCCGGATCGCGGCGGCGGCCCCGGCCAACAGCGCGCTCTGGCGGTGCGGGAGGAACCGGTCGATGACCATGCCGATGCCAGCGCTGCCGGCGTCGAGATAGGGCAATGTCCGCCAGCCGTCGTCGACCTGAAGCGATCCCTTGTGATCGGTGACGCACCGGTCCAGGTCGGCGGCGATGGCTGCCTCCGCCGCGTCCAGGTAGGCCGGATCGTGGCAGCGCTCATAGAGCTGGAGGAACAGCAGCGCCTGCCCGGAGGTGCCCCTCATCAGCCCTGCTGCCCGGTCCCTGCCGCCGCCACGGGCCTGGGCCCTGTGAGCCACGATCTGGCCAGCCTTCAGGCCCGCGTCGACCAGCGATGGTTCCCGGGCGCGGTCGCCCACGGCGAGCATGGCCAGCGAGAACCCGGCCAGGCCGCCGTAAAGGTCGGAGCCGAGCTGGTCCCACCGGTTGCCGAGACACACCTCTGCCGTCCGTAGCGCGGCTTGCGTATGGCCGAGCCGTGACAGCACGTAGGCCAGGCCGGCCAGCCCGTCGTACAGGCCCAGGCGGCTGCCCCTGACCGGGTTCGCGGCCCGTTCGATGAGCCATTCCTCGTATTCAGGCACCCGCACGCCGGCCACCTCGGACAGCGCGTACAGCACGCCGGCGGCGCCGTGCGCTATGGCGAGCCCTCCGCCCGGAACAGTGAACTGCTCGATGTCGCCCGGGAAGAGCCGGTCGGTCCGGGATGGCGTGGCGCTGGCGCGAATGGCGCCGACAAGAGTCCCGCTGAGCGAGTGCCATGCTTGATCGCGGCCCGCGCTGAACCACTGACATTCCGGATATGCGGCGGTCTCACCATTCGTTCGGCTCTTCCCCGCAGGCCCCTTGCCCGGGTGATCCCTCCTCGCCGGGCCGGCGATTTCCCTCACCGCCTGTTCGAGAAACTCGGCCGGCACCGGAAAATGCTCCGCTATCACCGCTGCGATCTGCGCCGCCTTGCTGTGGTCCAGCGCGAAAAGGGTCGTCAGCGGCATGAACATCGCCAGCCGGATACAGGCCGTGCTATAGGCGTCGATGGCGAATCCGGTCCGGTCCCTAGGCGCCACGAATCCCGGATTACCGACGGTTAGCCTCCTGCCCTCGCTGACATGAGTGGCAGCTTCGAAGTCGATGAGCACCACGGTGTCATCGGGGCGCACCATGATGTTGAACATGTGCAGATCATTGAAGATCACCCCACGCTCGTGCATGGTGTCAGTGGCTCGCTCGATTTCGGCACAGATCCGCAGGGCCCAGGACGTGTACGCGGTGACCGCCGCCGGGTCTGGATCCGGCACGGTCAGCGGATAGCGATGGGCGTAACAGGAATTGAGCGGGACTCCCTCGATGAATTCCTCGGCCAGGAAGTGATGCCCGCCGATCTCGAAATAGCCGCGGACCTCCGGCGCGACGCCAAGGCCGGAAAGCCGCCGCAGCGAGTCGTGCTCCTGGCGGAGCCTGACGACCGCGTCCGAGCCGTCAGCCGCCAGGCCCGCGTGCGGCCGGGCCTCCTTCAGGATCACTCGCTCTGCGGTCCGCTCATCATGAGCGGTGTAAACGCCGCCCCCGTTGGAGAAGTGGAGTGCGCCCTCAATGCTGTAGGGAAGTCCCTCGACGGTCATCGACTCGCGGGCGGCGAGGTGTGGCGTGAGGAAGCCTGGGAGGCTGACCCAGGACGGTACCGCGAACACGGGCGACCGCAGGTCGGGCACCAGTTCGCCGGAAGGGTTCTCGATCGCGGGTACCATTTCGCCACGCGAATCGAGGCAATGTCGTTCGGTGAAGCCGCCGTAACGTACATAGAGCGGCCCTGCGCCATATCTCAGGTCGCTCAGAATATAGGGACCAGGAGCACCGTTAAGCTGTTCGTCAAGGTCGCCGAGGATAAGCTCGAATGCGGTCTCGTCTGGTGGATATATGGTAATGACTTTTCCGCTCGAGCCGCGCGGCGCATATTTAGCGTTACATATGAGGACGGCCAAGGGGCCAGAAAGGAATTTAAAGGAGATCGCCCTCGGCACGCAGTACTGCCATACCCGCGTCAGCGTTTCTGCAGCATTGTCGAGACACGCTGACACGTGGATCTTCCAGCCCTGATGGGGAAGCGCTGTGCCTGGCGGGACATTGACGAGCCAGTCACCGAGGCGCACACGGCGCCAGCCGTCCGGCAGCGGACGGCGAGAGATCTCAAAGCTTTTCTCCGGCGCGTGATCACTGTAGGAAGAATCGTAAAAAAGAGGGCTAGCCAAGCAATACTGTTCATACCTCTTATCCACATACGCTCCCAAGCGGGGGATCTTCTTACCTAGTCCTGTCAACCGTAACGTGTACAAGCATTTTGCTTCGCAGGTGAGTATGGCACCCCGATCAACATGCCGCGCAGCGCCACCTGTCTAGGTGAGTATGGCACCCCGATGAACGCACCGCAAATTGAAACCCGTCAACGTTTTCGCGACATGTTTGACGTTATATCAGAGTAGTTGCAACGCCTTTTATTTACATTTTCCAATTATTCCGGCTGGGTCAGGCTCGCGCATTTCACCCGATCTGCCGACCGCCAGGGCATGGGGCCGGGCGGGCGACTCCGACGCCCTCGCGTGCCAGGTCAGCGGTCCTGGGCTCGGTTACAGCCGGCCCGGCTCCGCGGCGACTCGGATGGCATCGACCCGGTGGCGGGGACCTGTGGCACAGCAGCAACCGGGTAGCGCGGCGTGCAGGGCGCGCGCGACGACGATTCCGTCATGGCCGGGAAACGCGGGTCCGCGCTGTAGGTTCGAGGTTCACCCACCCCCCGGCTTCGTCGATCACCTTACCGAGGTAGCCGCGCGTGCAGCGGATTCGGCGGGAGCCTCAGCCGGTACGTTACTAGCGGCAGCCGACGCGGCGGCGAGCCGTGCGCCGATCCGCCGGGCCCGGCGGCCGTGCGCGATCATCCAGGCGATGATGGCGGCGGCGACCACGTAGGGCATCACCTTGGAGACGGTCAGCGCGGTGCTGGTCGAGGTCGTCTCGACGATGATGACCCTGGCCGCCGCCTCGGCCAGGTACGCGACGCCCCAGACCACGGTGTAGAGCCGGAAGGCGTGACGGAAGCCGGGGTACTGCCAGAGGGATTCGAATTCCCGTCCCTTCGGGGTGCCGGCGCCGATGAACTCGATGGCGAACCGGTAGATCAGCGGGCGGCGCGCCCAGAGCGAGCCGAGACACAGCAACCCGAATACCGCGGTAGGCACCGAGCCCTCGACCAGCACCAGCCGGGGATCGCCGCTCAGCAGCCCGAGTACGGTACCGGCCGCGATGCCGGCCAGGACCAGGACGCCGATGGTGTCCGCGCGCCGGTGACGGATCAGGCTGGCGATCACGCCCAGGGCCGGGAAGGCGCCGCTGAGGACGAGCGCGGTCACCGCGCTCTGCCCGGCCGAGCGCAGCAGTGAGTAGGCCACGAGCGGCCCGGCGATGTCGAACACCACGATCATCGCCAGGTCCAGGAAGCGGTTGCGGCCGTGCTGGTCCCCGTTTGTCATACCTCAACGTTACGAACCCATCCGCGCTCGCCCTAGTGCGACAGATCCTGACATCGGCATGACGGATGTCACCGGGCGACAGGGGGACAGCCCCCGGGGGATTTCACCCCGGGCGGACCTGAGGGCCGTGGCTGTGGGAACCCGGGCAGGCAGTTTGCTCACGCATCATAAACGTGAACGGGATGTGTGGCCCCCTGCCCCCGTCTCGTCCGGGGTGTGTGGCCCCCTGCCCCCGTCTATCGGGGGCAGGGGGCCACAACCCCCATCGGCAGACGGGCGTGGGGATGCAGCTGTGACAGACGATGCCAGAGGTGCTAATGGTGTGGACGGCAGTCGATTGGTGGACGGCAGTCGATTGGTGGGCGGTGTGAGCAGCGGCGGGCGGCGGTCAGACGAGTATCTGGCTAGAGGAGGGGTTCGGTGAGGTTGACCGTGTTTCCGTCCGGGTCCAGGATGTGGGCTACGCGCTGCCCCCAGGGCATGTCGTTCGGCGGGCCGAGGACTCGGCCGCCGAGGGCCTCGACGTGCTCCAGCAGGCTCTCCACGTCCCCGACGCCCAAGTCAGCGACGTTCACGTTGAGCAGGATCCGCTGGGGGACGGTAACGTCGGCGTCCCCGTCGGCCACCACGCCGAGCTCGGCGTTGCCGAGTTGCAGGCCCACGTAAAAGGCCGGCCCGTCCTCCGGCATGCGAGAGATCTCCACCGCGCCGAGCAGCGCTTTGTAGAAGGCCAGCAGCAAAGGCAGGCTTGGGGTCACGATGACCGGCTGAAGCGTGGCGGGCATTCTTCCTCCCGCCATCACCTACCCGGCTCGCTGCCTGTCATGTGCCGAAGGGTGAGTCTGGGATGCGAGACTGGGGACGGTCAGGGCCTGATCGCGGGCACCGGCAGCCATTCGCCGGTCAGGGTGGAGGCGTACCGCCGGCCCGAGGGAGTGGTCCACACCAGGATCCCGGGGCCTGGCCGGTCGAGTTTCCAGCCTCGCGGGACCTCGGCGCGGCCGGCCTCGATGTCCGCGGCCACACGGGCCATGTGCGCCATGGGCCACTCGTCGTCATCGTCGTCCTGCTCATCGAATTCGTCCCACGCGTCGCCGTAGTCCTCTTCGGCATCGTCATCGAATTCCCGGCCGATGGGGCCGTGACCACACAACCCCCAGTCCTGATCATTAGATTCGATCATGGCTCGACTCCGTTCTGAAAGATAGAACTTTTGTTCAGAAGGGAGCGTAGCGACCATCAGTGTCATTCCGGCGCGGCCGGTCAGTTGCTGGCCGGGTGCCAGACGGTCTTGGTCTCCAGGTAGGTGAGCATGCGGTCCAGGCCGGGCGCCAGGGTCCAGTCCTCGTCACCGGGCTTGACCACCCGCTTGAGGTTCTCCGCCGCGGTCGCGGCCAGGTCGTCGGCGAGGGGACTGGCCGCGCCGGACAGGTCGATCGCGTTCACGTCCATGTGCGAGGCCAGCCAGGGCGCTATCTCGGCCGTGCGTCCGGTCAGCACGTTGATCACGCCGTCGGGCACGTCGGAGGTCGCGAGCACCTCGGACAGCGACACCGTGGCCAGCGGGCAGCGCTCGCTGGCCACCGCAACCACGGTGTTGCCGCTGACCACCGCGGGCGCCACCACCGAGACGAAACCGAGCAGGCTCGAGGCCTGCGGCGCGATCACGGCCACCACGCCGGTCGGCTCGGGCAGTGAGAAGTTGAAGTACGGCCCGGCCACCGGGTTGGCTGACCCGCGCACCTGGGCGAGCTTGTCCGCCCAGCCGGCGTACCAGACCCAGCGATCGATGGCCGCGTCCACCACGGCCTCACCCTGCCGGCCGGTCAGCCCTTCGGCCGCGCGGACCTCGGAGACGAACTGAGCCCGGCGGCCCTCGAGGAGTTCGGCGACGCGGTACAGCACCTGCCCGCGGTTGTAGGCGGTGGCCGCCGACCAGCCGCCGAACGCCTTCCGCGCGGCCGTCACGGCGTCCCGGGCGTCCTTGCGCGAGGCCAGCGCCGCGTTGGCCAGGAACCTGTCCTTCTGGTCGGTTACCACGTAGGACCGGCCGCTCTCCGAACGGGGAAAGGCCCCGCCGATATACAGCTTGTACGTCTTGCGCACGGCGATGCGAGCAGCCGCGGCTCCGTTAGACCGGGAAACAGGGTCAGACATCGAGGTACGCCTCCAGCCCGTGCCGACCGCCTTCCCGGCCGTAGCCCGACTCCTTGTAGCCGCCGAAGGGCGACGTCGGATCGAACTTGTTGAACGTGTTCGCCCACACCACTCCGGCCCGCAGCCGGGAGGCCATCCACAAGATCAGCGATCCCTTCTCGGTCCAGACGCCGGCTGACAGCCCGTACGGCGTGTTGTTGGCCTTCTCCACGGCCTCGGCGGGCGTCCGGAACGTCAGCACCGAGAGCACCGGGCCGAAGATCTCCTCGCGCGCGATGCGGTGCGCCTGCGATACCCCGGTGAAGATCGTGGGCGGGAACCAGAAGCCCTTCACCGGCAGCTCGCACGGCGGCGACCAGCGCTGCGCGCCCTCCGCCTCGCCGACCTCGGACAGCTCGCGGATCTTGGCCAGCTGGGCGGCGGAGTTGATGGCGCCGACGTCGGTGTTCTTGTCCAGCGGATCGCCGAGCCGCAGGGTGGCCAGCCGCCGCCGCAGCGACGCCAGCACGTCGGAGTAAACCGACTCCTGCACCAGCAGCCGCGAGCCGGCGCAGCAGACGTGACCCTGGTTGAAGAAGATGCCGTTCACGATGCCCTCGACCGCCTGGTCCACGGGCGCGTCCTCGAACACGACGTTGGCGGCCTTGCCGCCCAGTTCGAGGGTCACCTTCTTGCGCGTGGGCGCGCAGGCGCGGGCGATCTGCTTGCCGACCTCGGTGGAGCCGGTGAACGCCACTTTGTCGATGCCGGGGTGCTCCACCAGCGTCCGGCCGGTCTCCCCCGCGCCCGTGACGATGTTGACGACGCCCGGCGGCAAGTCGGCCTGCTGGCAGATCTCGGCGAACGCCAGCGCGGTCAGCGGCGTGGTCTCGGCGGGCTTGAGCACCACCGTGTTGCCGCAGGCCAGCGCCGGGGCGATCTTCCAGGCCAGCATCAGCAGCGGGAAGTTCCACGGGATGACCTGGCCGGCCACGCCGAGCGGACGCGGCGCCGGGCCGTAGCCGGCGTACTCCAGCTTGTCGGCCCAGCCGGCGTGGTAGAAGAAGTGCGCCGCGACCAGCGGGATGTCCACGTCGCGGGACTCGCGTATCGGCTTGCCGTTGTCGAGCGACTCGAGCACGGCGAGCTCGCGCGCCCGCTCCTGGATGATCCGGGCGATGCGGAACAGGTACTTGGCCCGCTCCCGGCCCGGCATGGCCGACCAGCTGTGCTCGTAGGCCTTGCGCGCGGCGGTCACGGCCCGGTCCACGTCGGCGGGGCCGGCCTCGGTCACCTCGGCCAGGACCTCCTCGGTCGCCGGCGAGATGGTCTTGAACGCGCGGCCGTCCACGCCGGGGCCGAACTCGCCGTTGATGAAGAGCCCGTAGGACTCGCGCAGCGAGACGATGGACCGCGATTCCGGTGCCGGCGCGTACTCGAACTTAGGCATGTCAGTCCAGGGTGAAGTAGTCGGGACCCGAGTAGCGGCCGGTCATCATCTTGGTCCGCTGCATGAGCAGGTCGTTCAGGAGGCTGGAGGCGCCGAAGCGGAACCAGCGGGGGTCCAGCCAGTCCTCCCCCGCCGTCTCGTTGACCAGGACCAGGTACCTGATGGCGTCCTTGGCGGTGCGGATGCCGCCGGCCGGCTTGACGCCGACCTGGCGGCCGTGGCTGTCCCGGAAGTCGCGCACGGCCTCCAGCATGACCAGCGTCACCGGCAGCGTCGCGGCCGGGGTGACCTTGCCGGTCGAGGTCTTGATGAAGTCGGCCCCGGCCAGCATGGCCAGCCAGGACGCCCGCCGCACGTTGTCCAGCGTGACCAGCTCGCCGGTCTCCAGGATCACCTTGAGGTGGGCGCTGCCGGCTTGGCCGGCGGTGCCGGCGGGGCCGCAGGCGTCCTTGACCGCGGCGATCTCGTCGAAGACCAGCTGGTAGTCCCCGGCCAGGAAGGCGCCGCGGTCGATCACCATGTCCACCTCGTCGGCGCCCGCCGAGACCGCGTACTTCACGTCGGCGAGCTTGACCTCCAGGCTGGTCCGGCCGCTCGGGAACGCGGTGGCCACGCTGGCCACGTGCACCCCGCTGCCCTTCAGCTCGGCCGCGGCGACGTGGGCCAGGTCGGGGTACACGCAGACGGCGGCGACCATCGGCGCGGTCGGGTCGGCGGGGTCGGGGCGCTTGGCCTTGGCGCACAGCGCGCGGACCTTCCCCGGCGTGTCCTGGCCCTCCAGCGTGGTCAGGTCGATCATCGAGATGGCCATGTCGAGCGCCCACTGCTTGGCCG
>WNGR01005448.1_pt1 | contig 13634 bp, 8 predicted proteins | sample 5407581 | NCBI WGS metagenome assembly WNGR01 (sample SAMN13153383, study PRJNA577476) | soil metagenome | isolation source: 80 cm soil or saprolite under Garry oak tree replicate 2 | place: USA:California | collected 2016-06-15 | reverse complement strand
GCCCAAATGTTTACGCAAACTCCCATACGGCACCTTCCTACGGCACTTCGGGATAAAAACAACGTGGTACTTGCACTCCCACTTCGAGTGACTTAAGCTGTCATACTCGTCCATCCGGATTCTCCTTGTTCGTGTGCTTTGCGGCTCACGTCGAAGAGTTTCCTGGATGGACCCCCTGAAATGTCACACTGCTACTGCCTCCCCGGCAGAGCCGGGGGAACTCCCTACTGGATTAGGATCAACGTGCCACCATCCGCAACCCCGCATGGCGACGTCGAATGATTGGAGCCGACGGCGCGAACCGGCGAGGGATAGTTCCTCCGATCTTTCAACACACGCACGATGTCATCTACTGAGTTGGCATCGACTACGACCTGCGGATGCGACACCATGTTTCCGAACCAGTTCGTTACTGTAATGTCAGACACTGGGCTTTCTCCTTGAGAACAGAAGTTAATCTGCTGCGGCCCAGGTGCTATCAGGACTGTATTCAGAAATCACGGCCGCGAGTGTGGGAGTATCTGGGCCGCTCAGTCAATCCTACGAAGCTGAATGAAATGTAACGGCATGGTACATCGCTCTGAGAGCGTCAGCAACTATATATGTTTACGTCGTTACCGAAGCTCCTGGCTGTTCTAAGATGCTCTTTATGCCAACCGCAGACACAGCAAAAATACTTGCCGCACGTAAAGCTCTCGAGTTCATCGAAGAGGGTATGGTCGTGGGCTTGGGATCCGGCTCAACCGCAACACAGTTTATCAAGCTGCTGGGTGAGCAGGTGAAACATGGCTTGAAGATTCGCGGGATCGCTTCATCAATAGCGAGCGAGGAACTCGCGACATCGCTGACCATCCCGATTGTCGACTTCAATATCTGCCCCGAAATTGACGTAACCGTTGATGGAGCGGATGAGGTCGCCCCCAGGCTTGCGTTGATCAAGGGTGGGGGCGGGGCGCTGCTACGCGAGAAGATTGTGGCCAGCGCTTCCAGGCGTTTCATCATTGTGGCCGATTCCAGCAAGGTCGTCAGTCAGCTCGGGAAGTTTCCTTTGCCCATCGAAGTGATTCCAATGGCGTCCCCCATCGTCATGGGAAAATTGTTGAACCTGGGAATCCATCCTAAAGTCAGACGACTGGAGGCTGGCTCGGAGTTCATTACAGACGAAGGAAATGTAATTCTCGATTGCGAATGCGGCTTGATAGACGATCCCAACAAACTTGCTGCGTCCATCCGGCAGATCGTTGGAGTCGTCGAGCATGGTCTATTTCTCGATATGGCAGACACCGCTCTCATCGCGAACAAGTCCGAGGTCACCGTGATGACCAGGTAATACGTCTCGCGCGCGATGGGTGAACTTCTCAAAAGATGGTTCAGTAATTCACTGCCCACAGACACCACAGACACGCTAAATCCTCTCGAGCTACGGTGTTGCAGGGCTATTTGCGCGATGAACAACATCGCGCTCGAAATGGGCGAAGGAGATATGCCGGGCCCCTGCCATTCCACGGCAAAAGCATCCTCCCCTGTCTTCTGCGTCATAGCGACGGTGCAGATGATGCGGGCCTTTTTCATCTCCCCTACTCTAAAACATAGAGCTTCCCCGCTACAGTGCGGAGACGAATATCATGACGTTCAAGCCCATCTCTCATAGCCGAGGCAGCTGCTGAACGTCCCAACCTCCACCCAATGCCTTAATGAGCAAAACGCTTGCCTCCAGGCGTCGCCGTGTGATGTCGATGTCGTTGCGCTCGTTTTGCAGTGCAGATGTCTGCCATGTGATGACCTGGAGATAGGTATCCACGCCACCTTCATAACGTGTCTTGAAAAGATCGAGCGATTGCAGCGCCGACTCAGTCGCCGCATGCTGCTGCTGAGCTTCACTCTCAAGCAGGCGCAGTGCCGCCAGATTGTCTTCAACCTGCTGAAACGCCGTGAGCGCCGCCTGCCGGTAGTCGGCAACAGTCGCGTCATACTGCGCACGTACGATGTCTGAGCTGGCACTACGGCGGCCATGATCAAAGATGGTCTGAGATAAGACTGGCCCCACGGCAAAGAAGCGGCTCGGCCAGCTGAACCAATTCAGCACGGACGTCCCAGTAAATCCTGCAGAGGCCGAAAGGCTGAGAGTTGGATAGAACGCTGCCTGAGCAATACCTATCTGCTCATTGGCGGCGGCCATGCGGCGTTCTTCCGCAGAGATATCGGGACGACGCTCGAGCATTTGAGATGGCAGCGCCCCGGGAATATCTGGAAGAGCAGGCTGTTGTACAGTCACCGGTGTCGATATGATGCTCAACTGCGCAGGAGGTTTACCGATGAGAACTGCGATCGCGTGTTCGAACTCCGCGCGTTGTATGCCGAAGTCCGTATCCTGCACCTGGGCGCTCTGAAGCTGGGTGCGCGCTTGCGCAACGTCAGACAGTGGAGCGGCTCCTCCATCATAGCGGTCCTGTGTGAGTTGGAGAGCATCCTGGTATGCCTTGACAGTCTCATCCAGCAACTTCTTCTGTCCATCGGCACTTCGAAGACTGAAGTAATCGATAGCCAGCTCCGCATGAAGACTGAGACGCGCAGTCTCCATGTCCGCTGCGCTGGCCTGGGCCTGTTCGCGAGCAGCCGTGACACTGCGGCGGATGCGGCCCCAGAGATCGACTTCGTAACCGAGGTCGATCGGCAGAGTAAAAGAGCCGGAACCATTGTTCGCGATTGCTTTGTTGAAATACGGTTGATTCGCGGAGTTTCGAACCGCTCCGACGGATGGGTTGACGCTCAGCGTAGGTGCTTGGTCAGCACGATTGAACCGGATGTTTGCCCTTGCAGCTCGAAAGTTGGCTTCAGCCGCCTTCAGCGTCTGGTTCGCCGGATCAACTTGTTCTTCAAGAGCGTTGAGCTGGGAATCATTGAACAACTCCCACCACTTTCCTCGCAGCGTCTGGTCGCTCGGTTGAGCCACCTTCCAGCCACTCATCTCTTTGAACGACTCTGGAGTGGCCTCCTTGAACTCCGGCGCCAACGGTGCTGCGGGACGAGTGTATTTGGGCCCAACCATACAGCCGCTCAGCAAAGCGCATACCAACGCTGTCGTTGTCAGCGAAAGTGTTTCGCGCCTCATTATGCGGCCCCTTTCAGCTGGGCAGCATTAGCTTCAACCTTCGTTCCACTGGTAAGTGAATCCGAAGGATCGAGGACAATGGTGTCACTCTGAGTGAGTCCGGAGGTGACCTCTACACTGCTGCCGAAGTCGTGACCGATGGTGATCGGGGTAAGCTGCACAACACCATTGCGGACAACCCCGACCCGCAGACCTTCCGCGCGGAAGAGCAGAGCGTTGCTTGGGATAGTCACAGTGTGGGAGGCCGAAGGCAGTTTAAGGTGTACGAAAACGTAAGCTCCGGGAAGCAGTTGGCCGTTCGCATTATCGACGTCTACCTGAACATTCAGCGTTCGGCTCATCTGATCGATGGAGCTTGAATTCCTGGAGATCGTGCCCGTGATGGCCGCGTTCGGATCGGCGTCTTGCGTGATGGAGACCTTCGCGCCGTCTCGAATGCTATCAGCGTAGACCTCGGGTACAGCGACAAAGACACGCAGCCGGCCGACCGCTGCAAGGTGGAACAACTCGTGCGGCGTCGTACCCGAGCCAGTACCGATCAGTGCGCCTATGTCCGTGCTGCGAGCGGTAATTGTCCCATCGAAGGGTGCGGTTACACGTTCGTATCCCTGCAGCTCCTTGAGCCGACGGACGTTGGCCTGGCTGGCAGCGTAGTTCGCTTGCTTGGCCGCATAGTCGCTCATCACCTGATCTGTCTCTTGTTTGGATACGGCGTGTTTTTCAAGCAGACTCTGCCATCGGACGCTGGTTGTCTGCGCAAGCTGCATGTTCGCCTCTGCACTCTTCAGGTCCGCCTCGGCCTGCTGCAACTGCTGGTCCAACTCGGGTGTCTCAATCTCGGCGAGCAACTGGCCCTTGCGTACGTGTGAGCCGATGTCGACGTACCAGCGCCTGAGATAGCCGTTCGTGCGCGCGTAGATAGGTGTATCTGTAAAAGCCTGCGTGTTACCTGGCAGAACTATCTCCTGCGCTGCCGATCCACCCGTGGGGTGCGTGACGTTCACTGAGGGAATCGCTGCCTCGGCAGTGGAGCGCGTTAGTTCATCTTCGGCCCTGGCACGCGAGCGCACACCATAGAAGATAGCGAGGCCAAGCAATACAATCAGGACGATTCCACCAACCGTCTTGCCCTTCCCTCTCCGCGCTTCCTCCTCCGGCGAATACGAAGGCGTAGCAGTCGACGGATGCGACTCTACGACAACGTGATTCACCGGGGCGGCATACGTTCCTGTTTCAACCGTTTCCTGCGTTGTTGTATTTTCCATATCCGAAGACTCCCTGCGTTACGCAAAATGCGGTTCAAGCCTTACCCTGGCGCGTGCCTCCCGGCGAGCGCTGGCGTTATGAATCAGTGCAAAGACACACGGGACGAAGACAAGTGTAGCTACGGTCGCGCAGAGCAGCCCGCCGATAACAGCACGTCCCAGCGGGGCATTCTGTTCGCCGCCGTCTCCCATGCCAAGTGCCATGGGTACCATACCGATGATCATGGCAAGCGCAGTCATGATGACCGGGCGAAAACGCGTCGTGCCGGCTTCGATCGCCGCGCGAATCGCATCGCTGTGTTCTTCCAGTCTCGCCTTTGCGAAAGATACGACCAGGATACTGTTGGCCGTGGCGACACCCATGCACATGATCGCGCCCATCAGTGCCGGTACGCTCAGCGTAGTGTGCGTCAGAAACAAGAACAGTACGATGCCAGCCAACGCCGCCGGAAGAGCCGTGATGATAATGAAAGGATCAATCCAGCTCTGGAAGTTGACAACGATCAGAAGGTAGACAAGCACGATCGAGAAGACAAGGCCGCCAAGCAGCCCGATGTAGGAACCCCGCATCGTCTCCACTTGTCCCTTCAGGGTTACGAAGGTACCCCTTGGCAGGTTCTTCTTGTTGTTGCTAAGGATGCGCTCAACGTCACGGCTGACACCGCCGAGGTCGCGCCCCTGCACTCCGCCATAGATATCGACCACACGGCGAATGTTGTAGTGGTTCACCACACCCATCTCGTGCCCTCGATCGATGTAGGCAAGATCGCCAAGAATCTCCTGCGACTGCGGAGCGGAACTCCCGGATGCTGGCACCGCTGAGGTACGGTTGATAGGGATATTCTGCAGGCTCTGGATGGAATCCATCTTGTACTGCGGTGTCTGCGCCACGATATTGTAGTTCACGTGATTCTTCCAGTTCAGGAAGAACATAGGCGTCACCTGGAAGCTTCCACTCAACGTATTCAACACACTGGTGGCAACATCACGCTCAGAGTATCCCCCCTGGGATGCCTTAGTGCGGTCAACGCCAATCTGAAGCGTCGGATAGTCAAAAGGCTGTTGGATGCGGAGATCAGTGAGGCCCGGCACCTGGCGCAACTGAGCAAGCAACTTGTCAGCTGTCTGTTTGCTGGCCTCCACATCATTGCCTTCTAACTGGATATCAATCGGGGCGGGAAGACCGAAGTTGAGAATCTGTGTGGTGATGTCGGCAGGCAGGAAGTAGAACGTCGCCTGCGGAAAGGCGCGCGGCAGCTTTTCCCGCAAGGCGCGGACGTATGCCGCGGTAGGATTGTGGTCTTCCTTGAGAGTGACCATCACATCGCCGTCAAAGGCACCCAGTGAGCCATTGGTTAGATGCTGCGTGTTCATCGCGCTATACGGAAGCCCGATGTTGTCGAGAATGTTGTCCAGCTCTTTTGCTGGAATCTCGTGACGGATGTCCTGCTCAACAAGATCGCAAAGCCGTGCCATCTCTTCGATGCGCATTCCCGAAGTGCCACGCACATGCAGGATAAATTGCCCGCTATCCGTGTCCGGAAAGAAGTCCTGACCAAGCCATGGCACGAGGAGGAATACGCAGAGGCAGGCCCCGAGGAAGACAGGGACAAATACTTTACGCCGAAAGACCAGGCGTTCCAGGGCACTATGGTAGCCCAACCGCACGCGCTCGAACTGACGATCGAATCCGCGCTGGAAGCGCGTAAACAGATTGCCTGTCGTGCCGTGCTCCTTGTGGCGCAGCAGATACATAGCCAGCGTAGGAACGAGTGTTCTTGAAAGGATGTAGGAGGCGAGCATGGCGAAGACGACCGCCTCTGCCAAGGGAACGAAGAGGAAGCGCGCCACTCCTCCGAGGAAGAACATCGGCAGGAAGACGATGCAGATGCAGAGTGTCGATACCAACGCCGGAACTGAGATCTGCGCGGCACCTTCAAGAATGGCGTGCCGCAGTGGCTGGCCTTCTTCGAGAAAGCGCTCGATATTTTCAATCGTGACGGTGGCGTCGTCGACCAGAATGCCTACGGCGAGCGCAAGCCCGCCCAGGGTCATCGTGTTGATCGTCTCCCCCATCAGGCTCAAAATCATCACCGAGGTGAGAATCGACAGCGGGATGGAAATCGCAATAATGACGGTCGATCGCCAGCTTCCCAGGAAGAGCAGAATCATGATCGCAGTGAGCATTGCCGCAATGACAGCTTCACGGATTACCCCCTGCACCGCTCCGCGCACGAAGATGGATTGATCCGAAAGCGGGGTCATCTTCAACTCAGGCGGCAGCGTACTTACCACTCGCGGAAGAAGCTTGCGAATGCCAGAGACAATATCCAGCGTCGAGGAGTTACCGTTCTTCAAGACACTGACAAGCACGCCGCGGTGCCCATCCTGGCGCACAACATTCGTCTGCACCTGAAAGCCATCGCTGACACTGGCCACATCGCGCAGATAAATCGTGGTGCCGTTGACTTGTTTGAGCGGGATACCGGACAGCTCTTCTACCGTACGAGGAGTTCCATTGGTCCGCACGTCGTATTCGCTCTGCCCAATCTTGATCGTACCCGAGGGCATCACGACATTCTGCTGCCCGACTGCATTGAGCAGGTCGCCCGGCGCGATACCCTTTGACTGCATCGCCGCTTGATGCATGCTGATGGTGATCTGGCGCTGCTTGCCACCGTACGGCAAAGGAACAACAGAACCGGGAACCGTAATAAGCTGCGTACGGATAAAGTTGGTGGCATAGTCGTTCAGCTGCTGCTCCGACAGTCCACGACCGGAGACGCCAAGCTGAAGAATGGGCACACTCGATGCGGAGAAGTTAATGATCTGCGGAGGAAGAATACCCGGCGGCAACTGACGCAGCAGATATTGGGATGCCGCCGTCACCTGAGCATTTGCTGTATCAAGGCTGGCGCCCGGTTGCAAAAACACCTTTACGACCACCGTACCGTTGTACGTCGTCGACTCGACATGTTGAATGTTGTCGACGAGAGTCGTGAGCGCCTTTTCGTATGGAGTTGTAAGACGCCCTTCAAGCTCCTCCGGGTTTAGTCCGGTGTAGGTCCACCCGATGGAAACAACAGGAATATTGATATTTGGGAAGATGTCCGTCGGCGTCCGTAGGATGATGACCGGACTCAAGATGAGGATGAGCAGCGCAAGAACGATGAAGGTATAGGGCCGATTGAGCGCTGTTTTTACAATCCACATAGAAGAACGGCTTCCTTTCCCTCGTAAGTTGCCGCTGAGGTGAGCTGCTTGTCTTTGGTTTAGCGCTCCTATTGATTGGACACGTCAAAGCCCGGAGAGTTTCACGCGTATATCAGGTGACGGTAATCGGAAAAACCGATAATCTAGAGCTGTGGAACTGCGCCATCTCAAATATTTTGTCGCTGTAGCCGAGTGGAAAGGATTCAGCCATGCCGCTCGCAGACTCTATATCTCGCAGTCGGCAATCAGCGAGCAGATCAGCGATCTCGAGAGAGAGATCGGCGTCCAGTTACTGCATCGCAACCGGAGACAGGTTGCGCTCACCGATGAGGGGAAGGTCTTCCTCGAGGAAGCGAAGAAGCTGCTTTGCGCTGCAGACCACGCCGTACAAATGGCTCAACGATCCATGCGGGGAGAGGTCGGGACCCTCCGCATAGGCTTCTTCACCAACGGAATCGGCGTCTTCTTTTCACAGCTCATCCGTGAATTTCGAAAGAGTCACCCGGACGTGAGGCTCTCCCTCTTTGAAATGTCTGCCCGTACACAGATGGAAGCGTTGGCCAACAATGAGATCGACATCGCATTTACACGGCAGCTCGATGCGCAGTTCGCGGCGATTTTAACCTCCGAGCTCCTCTTCGAGGAGCCAATCGTTGCCGTCTTGCCATGCGATCATCCCCTCGCCGGAGGCCCCGTGAACTTGAGTACCCTGGCATCCGAACGCTTTGTCTTGATTGATCGGGAGTCATGGCCAACCTTGTTCGATTCCATCATTACCCTGTGCTCCAGCGCGGGCTTCTCGCCCCAGATTGCGAATACCGCCGCCAGATGGCCGGCTGTACTTGCCTTGGTCGAAGCTGACGAAGGCGTTGGATTGGTGACAGCAGGCGTACAGAGATTTCGCTTCAGCGGCGTCTCCTTCTGCCAGGTCACGCCGACTCGTTCGATTGGCGTCGCGCTGGCATGGCGAACGAACGAAAAATCAAGGATTGTGGAAGCGTTCCTCAACCTGGTCCGTAACCAGAAAGAACGGATTCGCGGGTCTCAAGGTAATCCGAACCAGTAACGATCGCAAACTCGCCGTTAGTCCTTGGGTACCGCTACTGCGCTACCCGATAGCGGCGCGGGATTCCACTCCGAAGCCCATCTCGACGGGAACGGGCCCATAACAAGCCTCAGCGAGGCGCCCGCCACAATGTCGTCATAGCGTATTATAGGAGCTGTGAGCGGCTTTCCGTTCAACGTTGCCGACTGGATATAGACATTCTTCGCGGAGTTCCCTTCCGCAGACACGGTGAAGTTCTTTCCGTTCGCCAACCGCAGAGTCATCTTCGTGAAAAGTGGGCTGCCGATCATATAGTCGCCCGACGCAGGGTTGACCGGATAGAAGCCAAGCGCGGTAAAGAGATACCATGCCGACATCTGCCCGCAATCATCGTCGCCGTCGATCCCCGACGGAAGATTCGCATACTCGGCTGCGGCGATCTCCCTCACCTTTGCCTGCGTCTTCCACGGCTGTCCGCTGTAGTCGTACAGGTAACCGTAGTGATGGCTCGGCTCGTTGCCGTGTACGTTGTGCCCGCCGCTGAAGTGCTCATCCAGCTTCGCGTTGTAGTTGTCTCGTCCGCCCATCAGCGGGATCAAGCCTGGAATGTTATGTAGCCCCGCCCAGGTGTAGACCCACGCGTTTCCCTCGGTCCACCCATCTTTCGGATCGGCCCAGGACCCGTCCGAGTTTTTACCCTGCATGAGGCCAGTTTTCTTGTTGAACAGATGCTGGTAGTTGAGAGAACGATTGAGAAAGAACTTGTACTCCCTGGTTTTGCCCAACGCCTTCGCCACCTCGGCTACGCACCAGTCATCATAGGAGTCTTCAAGGGTACTTGACGCCGCCTCTGCTGTCTTATCGACAGGGATGTAGCCGAGAGCCTTCAGGTAAGTGAGTCCCGCACGCGCTTCATAAGGAGTGTGCGGCTCACGGTCTCGCCATAGACGGGTCGTGTCACCTTCAGGCGGTGTCATTGCGTCTTTATAGACAGCCTCCCAGGCTAGGTCGTAGTCGAAACCCTTGAAGTGCTTATTCATAGCCTCCGCAACGAGGGAGTCGGCATGTGTGCCAATCATAATATTGGTGTAGGAAGGATTAGGCCACTTCGGCATCCATCCTCCCTCTTGATAGTTCTGCAGCAGAGCCTGAATCATACCGTCAATACGCTCGGGAGCCAGGAGAGTCAGCAGACTGTGCTCGGCTCGAAACGTATCCCATATGGAGTAAGCGGTATAGGAGACCCCTTTATGAATAGTGTCGTCAAAGGCGCTGTAGTAGCGTCCCCGCTCCGAAAAAATACGCGGATAAAGCAGTGCGTGATATAGAGCCGTATAGACGATTCGACGCTGATCCTCCGTGGCTCCTTCCACGGAGATTCTCGCCAGCTTCTCATTCCAGGTCGCGCGCAATTGTCGCCGCGCGGTATCGAAGTCCCAGGCAGGCATCTCAGCCTTGAGGTTCTCGCGGGCTTGCTCGATGCTGATGAATGACGTCCCTACGCGTGCCTCAACGATCTCGCCCTCGGTAGTTTTGAACGTTGCATACGCTCCGGTCGCAAGATCCGGCTGCTGCGCAGTCCGCCCATAGATTCCCGAGCCACTGAACGTCTTACGGAACTGGACAACGAAATAGCCCTTGAAATTCGGTAGCTTCAGTGGCCCCAGACCGGAGTCCATGCGGTCTGGGTTGTAGCCTGTAATCTCTCCCGCTGCAGCATCAATGTGGACCGATCCGGCAACTCCAGGACGAGACGCCTCCACAAGGACACGAGAGGAAGCATTGGCTGGGAAGGTGAAACGCAGATAGGCGCATCGCTCCGTCGCCGTCATCTCCGCGCGGATTCTACGCGAACCACCCGCATTCATCGACACGGAATAGTAGTCCGGCCGCACGATCTCATCCGCATGAGTAAAGGACAGCTTGCGATCTTCCGGCCGTGTCTTGAGATCTTCAATCTCAGGCATCAACGTTACGTAGCCGTAGTCGCCCATCCAGATAGCTGGCTGATGCGTGCCCATGAAACCCGAGATGGCCGGGTCCCCATATTCGTATGAGACGACAGACACTTTGTTCTGACGGGTCTGGGGTGTCCAGTCCGTCATGCCGAACGGCGTCGCGACGAAGGGCATCGTGCCCCCATAGCCGATCGGCCCATTACCGGTGCCAATGTAGAGGTTGACCAGATCGACCGGCTCCGTTTGGCCCCTGGCAGTGAGAACACCAGCTATAGCAAATGGGACGAGAACGATCCCGGCAAACCACCGTCGCAGGGCCATAGAGCAACCACAGATCATGCGTCTTCTTATCTTCAATTTTCCGCCGCTTCGACTTCATCGATTAAGACGATCATTGAGACAATACACGAGATTAACCAGATTGAGCGTTATCCCATTTTGCAGATGCACCTGAGCCACATGCAATGACACGCAGCAAACGCTTGAGAGAATGGCCGGCAAAAAGGAAAGGAGGAGAACGAGTGGTGGGCAGTGAGGGACTCGAACCCCCGACATCCTGCTTGTAAGGCAGGCGCTCTAACCAACTGAGCTAACCGCCCGTTCCAGTTCTTTCGAACCAAACTCAGTGTATGGGAGTGCTGCGTGAGATGCAATGTCGAGGGGGTTGAAGACGCATCTCGAAGTTTGGCTCGCAGTTGTCAACATACTCCGGGGCGGATATCTTCATACTTTGTGTTTTGCAGAAGAGATGCCGGCTAACCTGAAGAACGGCCAGCCCCTGTAACGTTAGTTGACAGCCTACGAATCTACCAGTGAGGGAGAAGCATGGCTATTCGTTTGCACTTTTAGGGCGCCGCACAAACCGTTACGGGATCGCCACACCATCTCGAATGCGCTGGCCGGAATATCCTGCTTGACTGTGGCCTCTTCCAGGGCCACCGCATGGAAGCCTTCGACATCGACTCCCATCTTGCTCTGCCAGCCGAGCAGATTGCAGATCAATCCGGCAGCGGGTTGAGTGCGGTTGTCCTGTCGCAGCGCACATCGACCACAACGGCAACCTGCCCTCGCTGACGCGTCAAGGCTATCGAGGCCCCATCTACGCCACGGCATCGACGATCGATCTCTGCGACCCCATGCTGAAGGACAGCGCACACATTCAGGAAGGCGATGCGATTTTCATGAACCGCCGCCGAGGACGCAGGAAGTTGATCGGCCTACCCCCTGGTGCAGAGCCCGTGCAACCCCTCTATACACAGGAGGACGCCGAACAGGTGAATCGGCAACTCCAGCCGATGATGCTGCATGAGCCGCAGCTCCTTGCAGGTTCCACCAGGGATGCCGGGTTCAGCGCGACTCTGTCGAATGCGGGCCACATGCTGAGCTCGGCCTGTGTTCTGGTGGAGGCTATCGAGAAAGGGCAGAAGACGCGCCTGCTCTTCTCTGGCGATGTGGGCCGCAAGCGGCTGCCGATCATCCGCGATCCCGATACCGCGCCAGTTGCAGACTACCTGATCATGGAGAGCACCTATGGCAACCGGTTACATCAGCCTATCGGACCGGTAAAGCAGAAGCTCGCAAGGCTGGTCAAGCGCGTCTCCGCACGCGGCGGCCACATCATCGTCTCCGCGTTTGCCGTCGAGCGCACGCAGCAACTGGGTCTGCTGCTCCACCAACTCATCGACGAAAAGCAGATTCCCGATCTGCCCATCTTCGTCGACAGCCCGCTCGCGGTGAATGTCACCGATGTCTTCCGCAAGCATACGGTGGACTGGGACCAGGAGGCCTGCGCCTTCTATAACAAGAACAAGGACGCCTTCGGCTGGGACCGCCTGCGCTACATCCGCACGGTGCAGGAGAATAAGGCGCTTGATGATCTGCGCGTGCCGTTCATCGTCATCTCGGCATCAGGCATGTGCGAAGCAGGCCGCATACTGCATCGTCTGAAGAACGGCATCGAGGATCCACGCAATCTCATATTGATCACCGGCTACCAGGCGGCAAACACCCTCGGAAGGAAACTCGTCGACAAATTGCCGGAAGTCAACATCTTTGGCGAGCGGATGCGACTGCGCGCCGAGGTCGACTCAATAGGCGAACTCAGCGGCCACGCTGACCAGAACGAACTGCTGGCATGGATGGAGCCAGTGACGAAGAGCTTGAAGAAGGTCTTTCTGGTACATGGCGAACCACTGGCGCAGCAGGCATTGAAGGAGGAGATCGAACAGCGCTACAGCTTTGAGGTCATTTGCCCGAAACGAGGAGATCGGATTGAAGTTAGCTAGCTCCAACATACGTCTTCTGATACACTCATCCTGTCGCTGAGTTGAGCCGGGTTGGAGATCGCCTCGATCCCGAACGGGAGCTTAAGGCAGCGACAAAACAGAAGAATGGTTGAGAGAATCCCTCAAAATCATTCATTCTACGTGACAAATTTACGTCTGGGGACGTAGCTCAGTTGGTTAGAGCGCTGCCCTGTCACGGCAGAGGTCGCGGGTTCGAGCCCCGTCGTCCCCGCCATAAACCAAAAGAATCATAGGTTTATGACCCCGATAGCTGCTTTACCCCATCCCTCGGGATGGGAAGGGATGATTCGATAATCCCTTCATCCTTCAGACCCAACAACATTTCTACCTGCCTCCCACTTGCGCTTCGCTTGTCTGAAGAAACTGCGCGTGTGTAGAGGTCCATTGTGATTCGTGAGTTGGCATGTCTCAAAAGCTCTTGAGCCACCTTTACATCCACTCCCAAACTGCGGAGATTGGTTGCTAGGCTATGCCTGAACGAATGCCAGCCGATCACCTTTCCCTGGACACCTGCACGAATGAGGGCAGGACGAATGATCTTCTTTAGCACCATGTGAGGTGTTAGAGGCTTGGTTCCGTTCAACCGCTCAGACGGAAAAAGAAAATCTCCGTCCCCGCTGTAAGCCGTCTTCCGTCTCCAGTCCATCAGCAAGGCGCAAACCGATACATGCAGAGGAACCGGCTTTCCACTTGCGTCAGTCTTCACCTTTCCAAAGCGATTACGTACACAGGACC
>WNGR01011219.1_pt1 | contig 13636 bp, 13 predicted proteins | sample 5407581 | NCBI WGS metagenome assembly WNGR01 (sample SAMN13153383, study PRJNA577476) | soil metagenome | isolation source: 80 cm soil or saprolite under Garry oak tree replicate 2 | place: USA:California | collected 2016-06-15 | reverse complement strand
AGTAGCACAGTGTGAAGAGGCTCAGGTAAGCCGCGAGGTTCTGCACTCCCAACCATGAAAGCAGAACTACGGAGCTTGAGAGCAGTATTGCCAACATCATAAGAAAAGTGTTCTCTCGCCGCAACTGACTAGTTCTCCCTTCAACTCATTCAAGTAGCTGAAAACGGGCAATAAGTCTGTCTCCCGTCTTCCTCTCTTCAAGCAGAGTCACAGGCTTATCGTGCATCGCCGTGATAACGCATGCGGCAATGCTTGAGGGAAGGCTGCCCAGCGACCTCCGGTATCTCTGTCCCTGGATATCGGGGTATGCACCCTTCATTCCCACGACTACGATGTTTCCGGCCTCCTGCACCATTACTCGAGAACAGATCTCGGTAGATTCAACGAGAATATACCTTAACCTCTCCTCAAGGGAGAGGCCGTCTTGGAATTCGGGTATCTTGCCCAGTTCCGAACCCACCGGGTAGACGAGCATTGCCTTTTGGCCGTTGCCGGAGAGGCTTTTTGGAGCCTGCCTCATCTCGCTCAGACTGACAGCCCGGGGATCGGGAGTGAGTGGTACGTAGGCGAAGATTTCTCCTCCTTCCACTGGAGGTATGCGGTAAGGGGAACGACGTCGACTATGAAATATGAATATAGAGTTAGCGCCGTACCAGAGGAGACGAGTACTATGGCTGAGACGCTAGTCCCTCTGGTTGAGACGAGTTCTCGAAGCTCTTTCCCCTGCCTCTTCAGCTGATGAAGAACCGCTCCAACGACTATGGCTGAGTTCTTGCCTGTAACGAAGAATGCGATCCGGAATACCGTGATGACCAGTAGAGTTCCGCTTATCGCGACAACAGTCAGGGGGCCAAGGAGGTACAATCCTATCGGAAAGTTGCTTGAGAGCCAGCTGCGTAGGTATGGATTGGACTGTTCCTCGCGAAGTAACCAGTACAATAGTCCAACAATGACGATGGTCTGTATATCGATGAGGGCTTCGCTTAGTCGATGACTTGCCACGGGTTTTTCCTGTTCTAGGACTAGCGCAATCGTGTTAATACCTTGTCGGCGCGGAATCCGAATTCAGGTCGACCGAATGACATTGCCTTTAACGCCTTGACAGGGGCGGCCATCCTTTCCAACGGTTCAGCGAAACGACTGCAACACCTAACACAAGGGGTGCCACGAGAAGCGATACGAGGAGTGGATTGTCTTCGACAAAAAGACGTAATGCATCTAGCGCCCCTGGCTTGATAATCCGAAATGAATCGGAGAAGCTGCCTGCGAAGTCGGTTTGAGCAGTGAGTTCATCGATGGTAATAGTGTACTTGACGAAACCGTGCTCCATCCCAGGGGTGTTGCTGCTTGCCATGCTCTCAAAATAGGGAGCATTTGGGCTCGTATAGTTAATTGGGTAGAATTCTTGTCCGAACGTTCCCGCTATTACGAAAACCGGGCCATGGCCCTTCGTGTAGGTTCCCGAGGAGCCGTCGTTTGCCACGCAAGCATCTGAGAACTGCTTAACAATTGCGCAGGTCAGCTGCTTGCTACGTTGATAGTTGTGGTCATGCGCCTGCAATACAAGATCGACTCTTTTCTGGATCAGGAGATTCATCAGGTCTCTCCCCACGATGCAGGTCGGGTATATCCCCGCCGAGATGCAGGGTTTGTGCATCGCGACTACGACCCAGGGGATTCCAGCCGTTCTTGCCCCATCTATCACGCGGGACAACCACCCGTAATGGGAAGACCCCACGCTGTATGAGTAGTATCCGCCGTTGGTAAAGTTCAGATTTGGAGATACCATTATGATTCGTGCGAGAGGACTGGAGGGTGGATAGTCGAAGTAGTATTCTTTCCCATATATCCCGTTGGATCCCATCTTGTCAGGTAGACAACCCACAAAGCTATCGATTAGCCCTCCGTCGTTCGGCGCTGTCTCCAGCCCGTCATCATGGAAGCCTGATACTAGTTCGAAAGGAAAGTTTTGACCCATGTAGGACTCGACTATACTACACCACTTTGCCTCCTCGCCCACGCTCTGATAGCTCAGATCTCCGAGCGCTAGGTAGAAGTTCACTCTCGAAGATGAGAGAAGGCGGAGCGAGGAGTTTGTATTAACACCCTGAGAGTGATCGCCTGCTGCCGCGAACTGGAAGGATGGACTGGCCGCAGACGCCTTGTCATTTGTAGGAATCAGGAAAAACGAAAAGAGAAAAATCGTAACTAGCAAGAGGGATGTTGTTTTCCTCAAGGATTCAACCTTCCATCAGAGTCTCGTATGCTTCGAGCAAGCTCGGGCGAACCACCGGATAGCTGAAATGCTTGAGAATGCTATCTCGTGCGCAAATTCCTAGATCGTCCTTGTTGGGAGAGGTCAACGCTCGGATGACCCCGTTACAGATATGGTCCGATGAAGCCGATTCGATCAGGAAACCGTTGACTCCATCTTTCACAACCTCTGGGACACTTAACACCGCTGTCGAGATAGCGACTCTTCCGCATGCCATAGTTTCCAAGATCGCAAACGGCGGATCGGCAAGCTGCTCGGGTTCGGGACCCACGTAGGGAAAGATAACCACGTCAGCCGAATTGTAAGCGGCGACTCTTTCGCTCTCCGGAAGATCCTTCCTTTCCAATACAACATTTCCATCGACACCGAGGCGCTTAGCAAGCGCTAAAACCTGTTCACCGAGCCATACCGAACTTCTAGTGCTAGTCAGTATATTGAGTCCGACATCAAAGCCTTTCTTGAGCAATAATCTAACAGCTCCCAGAACGTTTCGCGCTGGAAATCTAGACGGCCATAGAGGTCCTATGTAGAGGACCGTGTATGCGTGTGAACTGCTAGGGGAAGCATCATTGCGGTGTGCATTAGATGTACGATATAGTTCGCAGTCGATTGGGGGCCTCAGCAGGAACTTTCTGATTCCATGCCCCAGATCTCTCTCCCAAGGATCATTCCAAGGACTTGTAAACGCATACGCGCCAACGAAAAGATTGTTCACGAACCGTCTAAGCGGGCGCACCAATCCATCATTTCTGTCGTGAGGAGTGAAAATTTGACGAACAATTGCTCCATGGGCTCCTAGCAACTTGTAGACAGGTGAGAATATCATCGCGCTGGCTCCGACAACGTGGATAATGTCGTGCGAGTCTTGACTCGCCAGTATTCCCAGCTTGATCGCATTGACACTGCTCGTTCCTGAAGGGCTTATGGCGAGCGTAGTCCAACTTGGCTTGAGGCATCTCGCCTCTTCTGGAATCTGGGTTGTAATGAGTGTGCAGTTGACGCTTGGTGAGAGGCATTCGATCAGTCGCCTTGTCAAAATGGATCCGGCGTGGTTCCAGGGCGGGTGCGCATCGTCTCCAACGAAACATACTTCCAAATCTAATCTCTCACCGGGAAGAAACCATCCCTGATACAAGGCTCCAAATGTCCTGATGGATTGCATCAGGTGATCGTCTCCCGTTAATTACTTTCACCCCGGCTTTGTTGCACAGGCTGAGGAAGAGTCGAATCCTCTCCACGTTATGCGAAACAGTAGGCAGATCCGCGATCAGAAAAGCCCGGTCTGGCCGTGGTAGAAGCCTGAGAAGTTTGAAGCCGAGCCTCAGACTGTTCGGGGAGTCGTGTAGATCGGACATTCCATCGACTAGTAGGTCAAGCGTGTACCTGTCGCAAATGACAGTTCGCCCAAGCGCGAGTGGAAGGGATATCTTCAAACTGGTCTTCAGGAAATTTTCCAGTTGTGTCGCAAAACACCAGAGAGATGCGACCCCCTCGTTCTTGTGGTCCTGAAACTCCACAATAGACAAGAAATCTTTCTTGTGAACTCTTAACTGGCCACTCCAGCGAAGAACTTGCAGGAGAGGAAGCGATAACAGCGGGCTCCACCTAGACCACATCCTAACAGTTGGAATTCCGTTCTGCTTTAGCCGATTCTCCAGCAACTTAACCTGGGTAGTCTTCCCGCTTCCATCTATGCCCGAGAAGGATACCAGGAGCCTGCGTCTACGCATCTAACCAATCCCCATAGAACAAACCTAACGCAACCTCCCCGCAGCGAATATGGAATCGAGGATCTGTCCGTCAGAATCGTCTGCAACCTTCAAGCCCAAGCGGCTTAGCAGGGTCGGTGTCAGGTCGAGAATCCCGGCATCTTGAGTAATCCCCGGTCTGACTCGCGGACCAGCTAACGCCCAAAAGCCGTCTCTGACGTGCGTAGCGGAGAAGTGCGAGTTCGAACTCCATGTTTTCCGCGACCCCAGTCGCGGGTTGACCTGAATCTTCTCATCTCGTTCGAAAAGTTCGACGCAATCTCCGAGGTGGAACACGGACTGGACTTTCTCGCCTGAAGTCGGATCTGTGAGGTCGCTCATCAAGTTACAGATCTTGCGGACTATTTCCGAGCGAGCTGCGGAATCTGATAGTTCCGCAGGCCTCTCTGGATGGGAATTCACGTAGATGGCTGCTTCGTGTCCACCTGTAGAGAAAGCCAGGGTTCGAGTCCAATCAATGCTTCGAACGAGGTCCACTAGGACCCGTTCCATCTCTGCTGAGAGTGTTAGCTTGTTTGATATGAAACCTGGAGAAAGATTGTAGAGGGTCCTCACAATGTTTGCGGGTACATGTTTTATTGCGAGCTGTCGAATCTTCCGATATGATCCATTGCTCCTCGCCATGTCGCCGCCGTTATCGTTGCATGATAGTAGCCCTTGAGACCTCAAGAACTCGTTGATGTAAAGAGTGCTCGCAACCGGAGCTGATCCATGGTCTGACAAGACCAGGACGTACGTATCTTCCTTCGTTCCTTGCGTTAGTTTTCCGATTGCTTCATCCATCTTGACATACCAGTCCAGTACGACGTTAGAGTACTTCGACTGAGGGTCTTTCATGTACTGCCAGAAGTCGTGCTGAACCATGTCGAGGCCTTGAAGGGTCATGACGAACAGGTCTAGAGGAAACCAGTCGAGGAGCAGCTTTGCCGACTCGACGCTCTTCCAATGCAGCCGTTCGACCTCTGAGAGGTAGGCTTTCTCTCCGCCTTTCATCTCTGACGGCTTCGCCAGAGGTACGTCAGCCTCGTAGCCTCCCAATTCTGAGTCCAATTTCTTCATGAGGTTAGCTGGATACGACCAAGCCTTCCCTGGCTGGACGGGAAAGCCGGAGACCATGAACCCGTTTACCGGGTAAGGAGGATATGTCCCGGGAACATTGAAGACGCCGACCTTAAGCCCGGCTTGAGAGCAAATGTCCCAGATGCATCCCATATCGGGCGTCGTCTTGCCATGCACTATGCGCAGATCTCTGCCTATGTAGAGGAAACCCAGATTCCCAATTTTCGCCGGATTCTTCCCTGCTGCAAAACATTGCCACGCAGGGACGCTTGAAGGTGGCACGATGGATTCGAGAACCCCGTGAACCCCATTCTCAGAAAGACGCTTGAGATTGGGAAGCCTATCTATCCACTTGTCAATGAGATGAGGAGAGGCAGAATCCAGGCCTATTATCATCGCCTTCAAAGCTGAGCACCTAGACTCGATCTCCCTTGGTTCTGGCGGGAGAACGCAGCTTCAATCTCGTGAAGTATGTAATTCCACACAACCTCAGGAGGGTTGTCAGTGCTAACCCTCGTAAGTCCGAAAACTCGAACGAGCTTGTTGTACTGTTGCTTCTCATTCATGATGTATTGCAAAGTATGCTCGGGCCGATTAGCGAGAATTCTCTTCTCACTCGCATCGAAGACAAAGGAGATGTCAGGCCGAGGAACCAAACGCGAGAGGAGATTTTCCAAAGGCAACCTCATCCCATTATCCCAGGAACCAGCGATGAGGTCGTACAGATACCTGTCGGCTACGGTGTTGTAGCCGAGGAGCCCACGGGCCCTTATTCCGCCCGCCAAAAAGGGAAGATAGACAAGTAGATAGTACAATGATGAAATGACGCGTACAGGCTCTAACTTCTCAAAATCGGCCGTGTCCTTGAAGCCAAAGACCCTTGCTACCCTTCTCAGTACAAAACCTAGCGGGTCAAGGAGATCTTGATGCCGAAGATAGGAGAATTTTAGACCTTGTTTATTCAGAAGGTAGTAGCACTTACCTGCGTTGGTGGACTTGCCTGTTCCATGGGTCCCGCTAAGTGTCACCAGCAAGATTCGCGTTCACCATACCTTCTTGAGAAGCCGATCGCTTGAGACTGCGTTGACAAAGTTCAAGAACACGAGTGGAGGAGCGAGCAAGCATCTAACCGCACTTCGCCAGCGGCCCCTCGCGGTATCGCGCCCGGCTTTGAGGAGGAATACCATTACGAGCGCAGGGACCGGAATCCGATAGGGCAGAACCAGCCTGTCCCTTCCCAGAAAGGCAAGTCTGTCGCGTCCGAATCTTCTTTCAGCCTCTCTTTTGAGATTTGTAACGTGCGGAAAATCGACCTCGCACGCCTCTAGGAACCGCTGTAAGGTGGAGAGATAGAAAAGGAAAGCATCCTGGGTCCCGGTTCCCTCAATCCCCCTGATTATCTCGTGACTGGAACAATTGCGGGTCATATTGGCAAAATCGAGGATGTCAGAGAGTTTCAGGAAGTTGTGACGGAACATCGCGTGGATCACTCTTATCAGAACTCCATCAACGTCAGATGCTAGCCAAACCTCACGACCGTTCAGATTCTCTTTTCTGCGAGTTTTCAGAACGTCTTCCGGCGCCAGGTATTCTTCTCCGAGCTGACTGATGGTGGGATAGATTTCGAAATCATGAACGAACTTCGGTAGGTAGCAGCTGAATTTGCCTACAAGTTTGTCGCAGTGTGTCAGATCTTGTGGGCGTACTTTGTAGTTGGTCACCAGTAGATCCTTTGCTTTGCGAAATTCAGATGGCGAAGGGATTAGAAAGTCTAGGTCATGGCCGATGTCAGGTAATGAGTCGAAAGATTTTATCACTACGAAGGGGATTCCTCGCTCCTCCAAGGCGCGGCTCATTTGATCGAACAACTCCCACGCCTCAACTGCCTCCACCTTGGCCTGCTCTCGGACTGGAGGAGGAATCTTCAGCTGGGAAGCTGTCCTGAGGACTACTTTGTTGAGCCTGGCTAGCTCCACGAACTTTTCAGAGTTGAATGGCAGGGGCTCGTTTCGGAGGAGGACCCGAGCCAAGGTGATGGAATCAGCCTCTTTTCGGGCGGTCTTTACTATTCCCATCGATTCGAGAAAATCCATCCTCATATGACCAACCCTCTCAAAGCAGCGACCCGTAGGTTTCGAAAGTCTTCATGGCCACGTCATCCCACGACAGAATCAAATCGGAGGCCTTACTCTTGGACGAGTATGATTCCGGGTTCTCCAGAACCAGGGACATAGCGTCCACCAATTTTTCCGTCTCGACTGGAGGCTCGACAGGAGTAGCCAGCCCGGCGGTTACAAACTCGGATAAAGCGGAGGAGTTCGCCACTATGGCAGGGGTGCCAACAGCCGCGGCTTCCGCAACCACGATCCCATAAGCTTCAAGATAGGATGGAAGAACGAACAGGGTGCTCGACTCGTAGAGCTCGTATAGCTCCGGCTTCGTCAATCCCTCGAGCCATTCCACGCTTGAACCTAGCTTGAGTTGCCCTGCTTGGGACAAGAGTTCTTCCTTGGCCGGTCCTCTTCCCACTATAGTGAGTTTGAGAGAGGGGTGCTTTGCCTTCAAGACGGCAAACGCCGTCAAGATCTTGTCCACATTCTTGTACTTCTCCAACCGGCCGACGAAAAGGATCCTGGGAGATGCAGGCGGAGACCATGAATACCGAGAGAGAAGTTCAGAGTCCACACCGTTAGGTATCACGGTGATCTTGCGCGCCGCACTGGGAAAGGCCTCGCCCATTATTCCCGCTTCGAACTCGGACACGCAGATAATACAATCCACCCTGTCCATGACCATGCCCAACACCGGCCGAGATGCTTCGAAGAATAGCTCTCCAAGGCTGGAGCTGAATTTTCCATGAAAATGGGGAGTGAAGACAATGGAGCTACCACTCTTGCTTTCAAGGATTGCCGCTAGTGGACCTGGAACATCGTGTATGCTATGCAAGTGGAGAATACGCGAACGACAAGATCGAAGGATCTTGACAAAACTCGCCGACATTGGAAAATGATAGTTTCCCCCCGGTGCGAAGGATCTCACTCTGAATATCGTCGAACCGTTCCCTAGGCTCTGGGTCGAGGGAAGGCTCCCTGAGGGGTCTGTGGTCACAACAGAAACCCTGCGAAACCGGCCAGATGCCCTTGTGGTGAGCTCTGAGACATGAGTCTCCACCCCTCCAATATACGGAGGATATCGGGGACTCACATATGTTATGCTCTCCATGACGCCCTCTGGACCCTAAACCATAATGGAGGAGTTGAGGCAGTAATAAACTCTGAAACGAAATGCGAATGGAAACAAAAATCTAACCGGATACCAATGTATAGTCCTATATCCAAAGGTGCATTTGGTAATATGCCTGAATTTGAAATCACTTGCCGATACGGGGCGCGGGCCCAATCTCAAAACTGAGTCGTTCATTGACCCAGCCGGTTTTCTTCGATCTTTTCCCAAGTCAGCTGTTTGTTGCCCCGCGCCTCCTGATACAGGGCGGCCAGCATTATCACGTTGTTAGTCAGGTAGGTCGCGCCCATTTGCCTTAGACTGGGAACCAAGACTATCACAGCTAGCCCCGCTAGGGACAAGTACAGAACGGGTGGAGAGATTGCGACTACCCAGATCGTCAACGCGGCAAATGGGACGAAGAGAATCGGGTTGACAGCGTACAGGAAAAACTCCATCGGAAAGATAATTCCCGCTGGAGTTGAGCGTCTAGTGAACAGGCGTCGATGACCAAGAAATGCCTGGATCACGTGCTGGCCTCGCCTTATCTTCTGCCTGAACCGAGCACCCCAAACTCCAGGGGTCGGCTCGAAGAACACTACGTCCTCTGCACTAATTGCGCGGAGTCCCTTCTCCACCATTGCCAAGGCCGCATCCGTGTCATCCCCTCCGATCCGAGTGTCGAAACCTGGCAGATCCTCCCGACGAAAAAGCTGGATCTCCCCTTCGGCGACTGGAGTGCTGTGAATCTTGGACTCGCCAATTCTCACCGCGCGGTAGATCGACCGGTAGGAATTCTCCATGCCGACAGGCAGACTAGACCCCGGCGCCTGGCTAGCATGAACCCCCGAAACAGAGCCGACCGAGGGATCCGAGAGATACTTTACAGCGTTTCGCAGAGTCTCCTTGTTCCACAAACACTCAGCGTCACTGATACAGACGAGCTCTCCTGACGCACGCTTCAAACCTGTGTTGAGCCCGGAAGCCTTACCTCTCCGCTCTGTTTCCTCTAACACAGTCCCTTTGAAGCCCATTTCCTCGAAGGCCCTCCGAGCTTGCATTGCGGTCCCATCAGACGAAGCACTGTCAACCACGATAAGCTCGACCTTGTCTCTTGGATAATCGATCTCGGCGAGGTTGCGTAGCTTCTTCTCGACTACCGGGCTCTCGTTGTATGTTGGAACGATGATGCTTACGGTTGGCTCCCACTCCTTGGAGAGGTTAAGGCCATAGCCTCTCGAGGAGGCCAATCTCCCCATTACGCCAAAGTATGCGAGAGGAATTCCGACATGGACGAGGCCGACGAGAATCCAGGCAACAAGGAGGAGATTGATCAGGAAAACTCTTCCTCCTTGCGAATGTCCCCATGTCGCGACGCGATTTTCGGGCTATCGAGGCGGGAGATCTTGAATCCATCACGACCATACCCGGTCACAAGCTCAAGCTGAAGATCGCCGGGCCGGCCTTTGTCCCCATACTGAATGGACACGTTCCCGTTGTGCGTCTCGATGCGGGAGTTTGCCCGATGAGTCCACCACTCAGCCAATTCTACTAGAGTTAGAATCTCGCATTCGGGATCAGACGTGAACTTCTCGAGAAGGCGATAGTACTCCTCAGCGTTCTCCGGTTGGCCAAACTCGTAGTCCGGGTGGACTAATAGAACACACGCGCCACCGACGCCGCGGATCCACTGCGAAACCCGAAAGAGCTCCTCAACAGCCTCCGAAGTGGCAAGACCGCTCACCCTGATGAGCTGGTGGTCCTGAGGTAGAGAAACCGGAATCTCTAACACACCTGACACGAAGAATGGGAAGACAGTTCCGACCCCATGCTGCCTGAGAGATGTGGGCGAGAGAGGTTCCCAGCTCGGCGCGGAAGAATCGTACATGTATCCTGCCTCTCCCAGCGCGCCCAGTAGTTCTCGTCCATGCTGGAGTAGAGGGGACCTGAACCCTCGAACTTCTTTTTTGCAGAGGGATTCAAGTCGGGATTTGCACCTGCCGACCCTTTCCACCTTGTTCTCGAAGCTCTCGAAAATCAGCCGGCCATCATGTTTCGTATCGTGCCCCCCAACCTCCCCAGCACTTGCCAAGGAGATCAGTAATTGGGATGAAAGGGGATACCGTTCGCTGGGAATATTCCAAGTCGAACTCACTCGCAGCTTAGACTCTATCTCCGCACATCTTCCCGCGCCCTTCTCAAGGCCAAGCCTTGTCTCCACATCGTGGGTGATTGCTAGCGCGTGGGACTTTCCTTTCCTCCAGAAAGCTATACGCGGTATTGCACGTCCTCCCGCGATAACCAGGCTTGCCAGAAAGACAACCCGAAGGCATTCAACAGGAAAGAGCTTGTCCTCGGTAAGTTCTGTGACAGCATCCGGGGCCCTGAATGCTCGACTCCTGATGAAAGAAGGGATTGCTCGATACGAGAATGGAAACTTTGTGACAAGACGAAATTTTCTGCTCGGAACTTCTTCGAGTCCCCCGGTGACCAGCCTTTCGTACTCGGAAACCAAGTCCACCGATGACAAGTGAACGCGTGTATCGCGGATCTTGGAGAGTACTGGTATCTCGCCATCGCTGATCACAGGCTCGATGTCGGGTCCTGAGAACTCATTCACTTTGGTCCTCATCGAAACCGAGACATCGGGACAAACTGGAAGTCGAAGCATGGTGTCCCTAGTACGGAGCGTAAGGCCGTATTCTTTCGCAATATCTCTGGAGTCTTCCGGTCCCGTTGGGAACATGATGACCCCTGCGCTGGTCGTCGCTTCGGTCCGCGTTATCATCCCAGACGAGACGAGAATTTGGTTCTCTTCACGGGGAGGACTGGCAACAAAAGGTATTTTCCAGAATTCAGCGCATTCTCGCAAGACTCGAACGTTCGTGTCCTGTCTGCCTCTCAGGACTATTCCTTGAGCAATAGCCGGTTCCAAGCCTATTTTTTGACCCCGAGTTTCAACATGAACACCGGCCCAACTATCTGCCACCAGTCTTTGAGGGGAGAAATGTGTGAGTATTTTCCCTTCCTGATTTCCGTATAGTCTTTTGAGACCGGTCTTTCTGCAAACTTGTAGCCTAGTGTGAGAGCCTTGTAATGCAAATAATACTCCAACTCGTAGTTGTCAAGCCAGTTCTGCCATACGTTGACTCGTTGGTCTTTTAGAATCGAGGATCTATAGGCTCGGAATCCGTTCGTAACCTCCGTACAGTGGACACCGGTCATCGAAGTCCAGATGAACGGAAACAGGCGGGTGAAGATGCTTCTCAGGAACGGATTCTTTTCCCGTCGTCCTCCGGGGAGGAACCGAGATCCTTGGACGTAGTCAATCCCCTCTTTCAGTATCGGTGCGGTCAGCCTAGGAATTTCCCTAGGATCATCTTTCCCATTCCCAGCCATCACCACAATCAGGTCAAACTTGTTGTCGAGGGCGTAACTGTATCCTTGCCTGATCGCGTAGCCGATTCCCTTCCTCTCAGGATTATGGATCAAGTATATTGGAACATTGATGCGTCGGCGGGCTTCTTCGATCCGCTTCAGCGTCCCGGGCGATGGGCTGTCAGCGACTACACAAATCTCGTCAACGACGCCCGGCTCGAATCTCTCTAAGACCCTTCCTACCGACAAGGCTTCGCTGTAGATTGGAATTATCGCAAGAGTTTTCGAAAGCGAGTCCCTTACCTGTGAAGTTCTCTCTGGCCCACGACTCGGGCTGGATTGCCTACTGCGACCGCGTTGCTAGGGATATCTTTTGTAACCACTGAGCCGGATCCGATGAGCGCGTTTTCGCCGATGGTTATTCCCGGGTTTATCGTACACCCGGCCCCGATGGATGCGAACTTTTTGACCCGGGTCTTCAACAGAGACCAGTCACCGCTGCTTCTAGGATATTTGTCGTTGGTGAAGGTGACGTTGGGCCCGATGAAAACGCCGTCCTCTATCGCTACTCCGGTCGGGATGAAAACAAACGGTCTGACCTTACAATTATCCCCTATAGTGACGCCTTCTTCGATGTAGACGTAAGCGTCTATTTTCGTGTTCTTGCCGATAGTGCAGCCGTAAAGGTTTACCTGGTCGTAGACTCGGGAACCTTTCCCGATCTTAGATTTCTTGATAACAGAATATCTCGGGGTTTTCCTCACTTTGCGGGGATCTCCTCGGCAGTAGGCATCTGAACCTGCATCGTGCGCTCCTGACGGATAGATTCACGTGCAGATTCCAGGACGCTAACTACCCGGGCCCCGAGGACCCCGTCTGACTGGTTGGAGAAAGGTTTGGATTCTCGACTGCTGGTCATACAATTCAGGAAGTGTTCGACCTCTTCCCTCAACGTGTTGCTAGGCGTGATCGATATCTGCTGGGTGCCCTCCGCAGTCCGGAGAACGCCCTTTTGGTCCGAGCAATCTAGATACGCTTCCGCCTTACTCCCGACCACGGTCACTTCTCTCCGCTTCTCTCTGCTCAACCAGCTAACCTCAACTTGCGCGGTTAGATCTGCGGCGTGCTCCGCTATTATGAAAGCCAGCTCCTCGTTCTCCTTTGTCCTATACCCCTTGCCCCTGCAAGTAACCTTGGTCGGCCACTTGTCAAGGAGGTAATTGCAGATGTCGAACGGATGTGGCGCAAGGTCCGTGATGACTTCCCGGAAGCCTTGAGGAGGCAGGAAACCCGTCCATACGAATCGGAGATAGAAGAGATCGCCGAGGACGCCGCTAGCGAGGGCTCTTCTCAGCTCTCTGACCCCATTGTTGAACCTGTGAATGTGGCCCGTGCAGAGGACAAGATTGTTGTCCTTCGCAAGCTGCACGAGCTGGTACGCATCTTTCGATCTCAGGGTGAGGGGTTTCTCGACTAGAACGTTCTTTCCGGCCTTGAGGAAATCGGAAGCAACTTCGAAGTGGGTCGCGTTCGGGGAGCAGATGTGAACACCGGACAGTTTCGGGTCTGTGAGAAGTTCGTGATAGTCCAGTTTGTAGTCTAGGGGACCAAACTCGCTCTGGCAGTGGGATAGCATGGTGGGGGAGTTGTCAACTACCGCATGAACTTGGACGCGTCCCGTAGTTCTGCCAACGTCCAGAGTCTCACGGATTACCTTCTTTCCCCAATACCCCGCCCCGATGACGGCGATTCTGAGAGGTTCCACGCTCCAAGCCTTCCTAGTGGTTTCAGGAATCCTGATGAACGGCCTCTCGAACTGTTCGAGAGACCAGACTGACCTCTTGTTCTGTGAGCATCGGGTGCATCGGTAGGCTGAGAACTTCTTTCGCAAGCCTCTCTGATACGGGGAAGGATCCTTCTGAGAATCCATACT
>WNGR01010911.1_pt1 | contig 13637 bp, 9 predicted proteins | sample 5407581 | NCBI WGS metagenome assembly WNGR01 (sample SAMN13153383, study PRJNA577476) | soil metagenome | isolation source: 80 cm soil or saprolite under Garry oak tree replicate 2 | place: USA:California | collected 2016-06-15 | reverse complement strand
GCTTATGCGATCACTGGACGCGTCCCGCCGAGCCGGGTCATTCCCGAGTTCGAGGTGTTTGTCGGCAAGGTCGCCGTGTCGCCGTATGAGACACCGGGGACAGCCGCCTTCGCACAGACCGTGCTGCCTTATGTAAAGCAGCACAATACGGTGCTTCTCACCAACCACGGCATTGTCTGTTGGGCGGACACTGTGACTCACGCCGAGTGGTATGCGGAGGTAGTCGACACCTATTGCTGGACGCTGATGCTGGCGTCGCAGTTGGGAGTTCCGATCTCGCAGATTTCCGAAAAGCACACAGCCGACCTGCTGAATATCAAGAAGACGCTTGGTCTGCCGGATGCACGATTTGACGCTTCCGGGATGCAGGAATGCCAATTGTCCGATCTCGAGACGAACACTTCTATTGCTCTGCTTCCCTCTTCGAGAGATGGCGTCACCAACGGGACACCTGATGCGCCGGAGATCGAACGGCTGGTGAAGACCGTGACGGATGCGGTTATGGGAGCGATTGCCGGGCTTTGAGCGAAATCGACATTAAGTGGAGATATCCTGCCGAAGTGGACATCCAATTTGATTGCACCGATCGGACGTTGGAATAGTGAAAGCTGCGGAACGGCAACTTCGAATTCGTCAGATGCTGGAGTCGAAGGATTTCCTCGATCTGGAGACCCTCTCGCGCGAGTTGGACGCTTCGGAATCCAGCGTTCGCCGCGATCTTGACGCGCTGGAGGAGCAAAGTGTGCTCAAGCGGGTGTATGGCGGCGCGGTGCCGGTGCAGCCACCCGGAAATACCCCGTTCGACTTTACCGTGGAGAGCGGGCGCCTCAGCGATGAGAAGAGCCGCATTGGGCGGCTGGCTGCCGGGCTCATTCAGGACGGGCAAACCGTCATCCTGGATGGCGGGTCAACAGTGGCGGCGGTCGCCCAGGAACTGGCAGCGAAGTCGCTGCATATCGTCACCAATTCCCTGCCCATCGCAGAGATGCTCGAAGCCAGACGCAACGTCGAACTGACGTTGACCGGGGGATATCTTGACCCGCGCATTCGCGTGATGCTGGGTCCGCTGTGCGAACAGATGTTGAGCCTGATCCGCGCCGACGTGGTGATTATGGGGATTGGGAGCGTTTCCGATGCCGGGTTCAGCAATAACAATACGCTGGTGGTGGGGTCGGAGCAGAAGATGATCGAGATCGCCAACAAGCTGATCATTGTTGCCGACCATACGAAGTTCGGGCGGAAATCGGTCCGATAACGGGGTCAATTGTTATAAACTGATATTCAGCGCGGAGAGGTGGCAGAGCCCGGTTGAATGCACCTGACTCGAAATCAGACATAGTCGCAAGGCTATCGGGGGTTCGAATCCCTCCCTCTCCGCCACACTTCCTTTCAAACCTATTTTGGTAGCGGGTGCCGACCCGATCTTGATGAATCTGAGCCAGGTTCGCAGGATTCCTTCGTCCGGTTCAATACGGCGGTATGCCTGGCGGGAGTGCTGCGCCTCCGACTCGCGCAGGCACGGTTTTGATCCCGGCCGGATTTCGGGGTTGCGTACGGATGGCTTTTGAGTGTAGGTTATTCGACCAGTAGACGACTCAATTTTGAAAAAGACTCAAAGTTTGAAAGATTTTTCGCAACTAAATCTTGCTCCTGATGTTTGAGGAGTAGACGGCCCTCGTTGACTTCTGAGGAAAGGGCTTTCTCCACAGCGACTTACGAATAGAACTTTGAGGGACCGCATGACTCGACGAATCGATCTGCGATTTTCGTGTGGCCTGTTGGGTTGGGGCAGCCGACTAGTGGGAGTCGGGTTGCTGGGTGGTGTGCTTGGACTGACTGGATGCGGCGGGACCTCCGCTGGCACTGTCAATACGACGCCGCAGGTCACTGTAACGAGCGCGGTGGCGCAACAAAGCGCGACCTCGTCGTCCTATCTTTTGGATGTTAAGGGAGGCGGCTTTGTGTCGGGCTCGCAACTCCAGGTGGGCGGGGTAGCAGTCACAACGGTGTTCGTTTCCTCGGGTGAACTGCAAGCATCAATTTCGGTGATTCCCGGGGCGACGACGGTCGCGATCAGTGTCGTCAATCCAGGTTCGGTCCCCTTCGCGGCGACCGCTCAAGTGGTGAATTTGAAGGCTACGGTTCCGGCGGCAGCGCGGTTGCTGGATCAGGCGACGTTCGGGCCAACGCTTACGGACATCCAGCATGTGGAGACGGTGGGATTGCTGGGTTATTTGAACGAACAGTTCGCGGCGCCGACGACGATTGAGCCGGACATTACAGTACCTCCTCCGACCTTGTGCGCGACGACTACGATACCGTGCCAGCAGGCCGAGTGGTGGCAGGCTGCGCTTACCGGACCCGACCAGTTGCGGCAGAGAGTGGCGTTCGCGCTGAGCGAAATGTTTGTGATTTCGACCAACTCGGTCAATCCACGCGCCGTAACCTCCTTCCAGAACACGTTGGCCAACGATGCCTTCGGCAACTTCTACACGATCATGAAGGACGTGACTCTGTCGCCCGGGATGGGCGCGTATCTGGACATGCTGAACAGCGCGAAGCCGGCTGTGATCAATGGTGTTCCGCAGATTGCGAATGAGAATTATGCACGCGAGCTGATGCAACTGTTCACGATCGGACTGAACATGCTGAACCAGGACGGCAGCCTGCAACTGGACACCAGCGGAAACCCGATTCCAACGTATACCGAGGCGCAGGTCCAGGCGTTCTCGCGAGCGTATACGGGGTGGACCTATGCGACTGCGAGTGGTGGCGTGCCGACGAATTTCCCGAATGGTACGGCGAATTACATCTCGCCGATGGCTGCCGTAGAGAGCCAGCATGACCTTGCGGCGAAGGTGCTGTTGAACGGAACGACGCTGCCCGCCGGGCAGACCTCCAGCCTGGATCTGACCGGTGCGCTGACCAACATTTTCAACCATCAGAATGTCGGGCCTTTCGTCTGCCGCCAGTTGATCCAGCATCTCGTGGCAAGCAATCCAAGCCCTGCCTATGAGGCACGTGTCGCGGCGGTATTCGCCAACGACGGCACGGGAACGCGCGGGAACATGCAGGCAGTCGTACAGGCCATTCTGCTGGACGCCGATGCGCGAGCCGGAGACACGAACGCGAGCTTCAACGGCGGGCACCTGCGCGAACCCATGCTGTATATGACAAACGTCATGCGCGGCCTTGGATTTACTTTCGCAGGAGCGGGTGCGGGGACCGGCGCAGAGTACTACTACACTCCGGGAAATTTCACGACTTTGTTGAGCGAGAAGCCTTACACGTCGGGAAGCGTGTTCAACTTCTTCCCGCCGAGTTACGTGATTCCCGGGACGACGATAAACGCTCCGGAGTTCGGCATTGAGAATACGGCGTCGGCAATCCTGCGGCTCACGATGGCTGACAACATGATCTACAACCGCATTACCGACTTTACCGTTGACCTGAGCGCAACGAGCGCGCTGGGTTTGATGGCGTCGGCAACGGGAAATGCGACGACGGACAGCACCAACCTGGTGAATGCGCTGGGAAACATCTTCATGCACGGACAGATGCCGGCGCAGATGCAGTCGAGTATCGTAAGCCACGTGGCGACGATCCTGAACAATCCCGCGCAGCGCGTGCGGGTGGCGACGTACCTGGTGATTACGAGTTCGCACTACAAGGTGGAGCACTAAAGACAAGGTTGTCAGTTCTCAGGTCATTCGTAACGAGTGAGGGATGCTATGAGCGTGAGTCGTCGGGGTGTAGACCGTCGGAGTTTTATCAAGTATGCGTCCCTGGCGGCGGCGGGCAATGCGGCGGCGCTCGGGCCTTTTGGGGCACTGAACGCACTGGCGCAAGTTACGACTGACTACAAGGCGCTGGTGTGCGTGTTTCTCTTCGGAGGCAACGACGCGAACAATACGCTGATCCAGTTCGACACAACGGGGTATTTAAACTACTCGACGGTCCGCGGACCATTGGCGATTCCGCAAAGCCAGTTGTTGCAGTTGAGCGCGATGCCGAACTTTGCGCTGAACCCGAATTTGCCGGATATTGCGACACTGTTCAATAACAAGAGTGTGGCATTCGTGGCGAACGTGGGAACGCTGATCGAACCGACGACGAAGGCGCAGTATAAGGCTGGGACACTGCTGCCGACGAACCTGTTCTCCCATCCGGACCACGGCACAAAGCGGAGTGACTCCGACGGGCTGGGCAGGCCGCATCGCCGATACGATTAATGGGAGTTATAACGCAGGCGCGACGGTGCCGATGATTACGTCGGTGGCAGGCGATACGCTGTTCTGCAATGGAAGCTCCAGCACGCCGGTGAGTGTTAGCCCAGGAAGTCTTTTCGGAGCGCAATGCTCCGAGGGCACCGCCGAGTGCAACGCGCAGCAGGCAACCGCGCAGGCGCTGCTCAGCTTCGACTCCGGACTAACCCTGGTGCAGGCGGATAACTCGATCACGAACAATGCATACAGCTACGCCAAGACACTGAACGCCGCGGTGCAATCCGTGACGCCGCTAGCTACGCAATTTCCGACAGGGAATTCACTGGCTTCGCAGCTCAAACAGATCGCGCAGATCATTCAGGTGCGTGCGGCACTGGGGGTCTCGCGGCAGATCTTCTTCTGCGGCATCGGCAACTTCGACACCCACTCCAACCAACTCGTGCTGCAGAACGCGCTGCTGGCAGGCATCAGTCCCGCGCTTGCTGCGTTCTATGCGGCAACAGTCGAGATGGGCGTGCAGAGCAACGTCACTACGTTCACCATGTCCGACTTCAGCCGCACCTTCCAGCCGAATTCGAACACCGGAAGCGATCACGCGTGGGGATCGCACCACATTGTGCTGGGCGGCGCGGTAAAGGGCGGGGCGATGTACGGCACCTTCCCCACACTGGCGCTGAACGGTCCGGACGATTCAGGCAACAACGGGCGATGGGTTCCTTCGACCGGAAGCGTGCAGTATGCCGCGACGCTGGCGTCGTGGTTCGGGGTCAGCGCAGCGCAGATGCCGACGATATTCCCAAACATCGGAAACTTCCCCACCGCAAACCTCGGGTTCGTATAACACCTCGTCAAGGTGAAGGGCTCGATTCGAGATTGGAAACGCGAAACCGGCTCAAGCTCATTGGCACACTCAAAAACCGAGCCTTACTCAGAGGTTCCTAGTCGCGCTGTGTGGCGATGATAATCGCCCCAACGATAGCGGCTGCGCAGATGACGCCCAGCAAAATATATTTTCGCCTGTTCGAATTCGGGTAGCTCGCCCGAGGGTTTGGGTTCCCGGGCTGTTGTGGGACAGCAAACGCAAGAGAGTTGGACGCAACCGGCTGTATCGCAGGGACTGGAGCATCGGGCAACACAGATGCAGTCGATGGGTTTGATTCAGCTAGCTCCAGCACAGCATTTTTCGGCGGTCGACTTGCAGCAGACTCGGTTACCGCTTCGCGCTGCTCAAATTGGGGAATCTCTTGAGCGGAAGCCACTACAACTGTAGAGGAAAGCGATGCGATTATGACGAGGGCGACCATCTTCGTATTTTGCATGGCTGCATATTACTCCACTGCTCTAAAGATGACTACAGGCACAAACGGTAAGAAGAAATTCATCTCAAATCTTTCTATTCGATATTTACAAATGGAGACGACATCTCTATGATTGCTCGATTCGCGTGGTCGGGCCTAAGAAACTCAAAATCCCCATTTGGTTTCATCAAGGAGATCGCCTGTGAAAGTCTATTTAACCGTTGCTGCCGCAATATTCTACGCATCCTTTGCCTTTGGTCAAAAGGCTTTAGCTCCGCAACCAGAATCTACACCACCTACTCCCCAAACAATACTTCCCTTGCCTCCTCCCAAATTTCGTCAATCAGAGCTTCCTCCAGGAGCAAAGATGAGCGTCGATGCCACAGGGAGGAAAATCGTCGGGACGGATGCTCAGAGAATGTACTTGCTTGACCCCGACAAAGGGGCAGTCGCTGCGGGATCGCATCATCCATCGATTATCAACCCGCAGCAACAGGCCGCGGCGGCAGCCAAATGGAGGACCCTTTCGCAAGACGAGAAAAAGCAGGCAATGGTAGAGTTGGGCAACAAGATCAAAGCCGCTCATGCCGCTTATGTCCAAAATCATCCAGAGCAAGCGCATGAAACGGCGCAGGCCGCGAAACTTGAATCTAAAGGAACCGTTGAGGTTACGCTTCACGGCATCAATCTACATTTTCCAGTCGATGGGCGCGAGGTTGACGTTCCCGTAGGATTCCGTGACGTCAACGGCAAAAGGGTGATAAAAACACCCGCCATGGTCAAGCGCAATACGACCACAACCGGCTCTCACGATTTATTTAAGAATGCAAGCCCGCTCCCTCAGGGAGAAACTGCGCGGGAAGGGGCTTGGCACAAGCTTCAAGCGGTCATGAAGAAAAACGCAACCTCAGGCGAACACATTGTTTTCCTTCGGACAGCGGCCATGCAAAGCGGCGGGGCAGACTCGGACTTTGATGGCATTCCGGATGATCTTGAGGAGTCGCTAGGAGCTTCGTTTACCCCTACCTATCATGTGTCGAATTATGAACAGCCTGGAACCGGCTTTGCGATCATGCGGGACTGGCCTAACGAGATAATCTTAAACTCGTACGGACCGACACCCCCAATCAGCTACTTCCGCGTCGAACCGTCCAATTCTATAGACTCTAGCACCGACGTTAATGGGAACACGGTTTATTTCCGATACATCAGAATCGACTATCTGACCTTATGGAACGAGGACGATGGGCTCGCGCACGGCCTGACCTGTGATCTGGCTGTGGCTGGCGACCTTGGGTACTCCATTAATTTCCTGGCAGGTCTACTGGGCTTTGACATCGCTGGAATCAGTGCGGGGCTTGGAGGGCATGATTTGGACCACGAACACTCGGCAGTTTTGTTGGCTGTCCAGGTCAATGGGCCGGCCGATATGACTTTGCCCTCTGACTACACGCAGTACAACGCCGTCCGATACTTCACCGCCGCTCACGAGCACAAAATTGTCGACGCAAGCGAGTATTTCACTCCGAGCACACCAATTGCCCATGACACGCACATAGATCTCTTTTTGTCGCAGTCGAAACACTCCACATACTTCTATAACCCAGACAGAAAGCCCATCCTCATATCGCGTGATGAACTCAATTTCATCGAAGGTGTAATCATCCCACTTACGGCGGTTACAGTCTATTGGGACTATTACGACCCATGCCCGACCGACCCTAATTATTACTACATCGTCTTGCCCGATGGTGAGGTCTACTTCGGCATAGACAACTATGACGGAACTTGCTGGTTGCCTGACTACTCTATCGACTTTGTGTATCTGGCAGAGGCAGAGGTGTTGACCGAGGAGGTATTCGCTGATTGCCTTGCGGAACATTTCACGGACCTCGGGCCGATGGTTGCTCCGCCGTGGCTCCGGTTCAATGTTGGAGAACCGGTTTTCCCATATATCGGCAGCGCCTTCATTGAGGACACCACACCTGACTATGCAGGCTCGAAGCTGACCGAGGCCATCTTCCCGGACAAGTCACTATAACTTGTATTGCTCGCGGCGGCTCCCTGAAGGGAGTCGCCGCTCTTTGAGTGTGTGAGAGAAACAGCTTATGTGATCTGCGTCCAGCCTCAACTGACGCAAAGTCTGTGGAAGGAGCACGATGCCTCGATCACGCCGGGAGTTTATTTCCAAAGGTTCGTTGGGGTTGGTGGGGGTAGCGATGTCCGCCAGCGCAGCAAACGCGAAGCAGATTCCGGAGACGCCGGGAGCTCCGCCGGCGTTTGGAACATCTCCTGCTGTTGGCCCTAAGGTATCGGCCCAGACGTTTACTGAGGCGGAAAGACTGGTTCAGGTTGAGATGCGGCCCAAGGATCTCGTGCAGGCCGCGGGAAACTGGCAGCAGTCCATGGCAGCGCTTTACGAGCGACGGGTTGGGCCCAGGAAGCTCCACATTGAGGAGACGATTGCTCCGGCGACCACGTGGAATCCTACGCTGCCGGGAAGCAGGGGTGGTCCGGCGGCGGATGAGTTCGTACCCGGTACGAGGCCTGCGCGGGCTCTTCCTGCGAGCGACGAGGACATCGCGTTCGCGCCCGTCACCATGCTTTCGGAATGGATCAGGTTGCGACAGCTCACTTCTGAACGGCTGACAAATATCTATCTCAAACGCCTGGAGACTTTCGATCCGAAGTTGCACTGCGTCATTACGCTGACACGCGATCACGCGCTGGAGCACGCACGGGCGGCGGATAGGGAGATTGCCGCCGGGAAGTATCGTGGACCCCTGCACGGAATTCCGTGGGGCGCGAAGGACCTGCTCGATACCGCGGGCATTCCGACGACCTACGGTGCGGAGCCCTATCGCAATCGTGTGCCCGAAAAAGATGCGACCGTAACTGCGCGATTGAATGAAGCGGGCGCCGTGCTTGTCGCAAAGCTGAGCCTTGGCTCACTGGCGTTGAACGACGTATGGTTCGGCGGGCAGACGAAGAATCCCTGGCTGCTGGAGGAAGGATCGTCCGGTTCGAGCGCAGGGCCCGGCGCCGCGGTCGCAGCAGGGTTAGTGGGCTTTGCAATCGGGAGTGAAACGCAAGGCAGTATTGTGAGCCCCTCGATGCGCTGCGGCGTTACCGGGCTGCGGCCGACGTTTGGGCGAGTGCCGCGGACAGGCGCAATGACCTTGAGCTGGAGTTGCGACAAACTCGGACCGATGGCCCGCTCGGTTGAAGACACAATGCTCGTACTGCATGCCATCAGCGGTCATGATCCGGTAGACCTGGGGAGCGTTCCAAGTAAGCTTGCATTCAATTCCGGCGGCGATATTACGAAGCTGCGCGTGGGATATTTTCCCGGCTGGATGAAGAGTGCACCGGCGACCGATGTGGATCGGGCCGCGCTCGAATCCGTGAAGAAGCTGGGGATCGCTCCAGTGGAGGTTTCGCTGCCGGACTGGCCGTACGACTCACTCAATGTGATTTTGTTCGCCGAGGCTGCGGCGGCGTTTGAAGAGCTGACGCTGAGTCATAAGGTCGACCGGTTGACCATGCAAGTGCCGGATGCGTGGCCGAACACATTTCGTCAGTCACGCTTTTTATCGGCGGTGGACTTTGTGCAGGCGGACAGGCTGCGACGCAAAGTGGCGTTGGAGATGCAGAGAATATTTTCTGAGGTTGACCTGCTGCTTGTGCCTTCGTTACGCGATGAGTTCCTCGTAATCACAAACTTTACCGGGCATCCTTCGCTGACGCTGCGGGCAGGATTTGTGGAGATATCGGAAGCGCGGAGCGACTGGGCTCCGGACCCGAAGAATCCACTGCCGAAGTTCGCCACGCCTCGACGTGTACCTCACGGTGTCACTCTGGTTGGGCGATTGTTTGAAGAAGGAACGCTTGTGCAGGCCGGCATGGCGCTGGAACACGAATTCAATGTCGCCGAGCTGAGGCCGGCAGGATTCTGATCTCTCACAGGTTCTCGGATGCCAAGCGAGTTGATTGTTGTGCAAGGTTCTGTAAGGAGCCAGACGCAACAGGCGGCCGCAATGCGCTCGTGTCACTTGTCGAGGGCAAAAAAAGTTGTGTCATAGCCGAATTTGTGACGAACTGCGGGATTGCGACGATGAACTGCGGTCGCACCTCGCCGCAAGGCTCATTCAAGGGATGAGCTACATCCAGTTAGCTGAATTCCTCGGATAACCTGCTTATGATCCTGCGCGTCTAGGAGGCACACGCGGCCCTTCCATCGAGGACCTAGCTATCCAAACCGATCGCCTTTCGACGCCCGGAGGTATATATATGACGCAGACCGATCTCAAGTGGGTGCATCGCTCGTACGCGGTCGGCAGCTTTCTATCATTGTGCGTCGTGGTCGCATCGTCTACTCATGTTGTATATGCCACGACCGTAAATCTACATGAGCTTCAAATGAGAGCGGAACAGGGTTTCGTGAAGGAGCAGGTCGAGTTAGCAGCAGCGTACTCCAATGGCGACGGCGTTGCGCAAGATCGGAAGCTGGCCGCGTATTGGTACGAGAAGGCTGCCGAGAGTGGCGATCCTGAAGCCCAAAATTATATCGGCTACCTGTATGAGGTAGGTCTTGGCGTCCCTGCTAATCCGGCCCGCGCCTTCCGCTGGTACACGCTTTCCGCCGCTTCGGGTCTCGCGGATGCACGACTCAATTTGGGAGTGCTCTACGCAGAGGGCGTCGGCGTCAAGAAAGATGAAGCATTAGCAGCGGAATATTTTCATCAGGCTGCAGATAAAGGAGACGGCGCAGGCGCTGCCTATCTGGGCACGCTCTACTATTTTGGAATTGGAGTAAAGCAGGACAAGCCTGCTGCCGAGCACTGGTTCTCCATCGGCCAGAGGCTACATGATCCTACGTCAGCCTACGATCTTGGCACGCTTGAATCGGTTACTCCGGACCATCCGCATGATTTCCCGAAAGCTGCAAAGCTGTTCCGCCAGTCCGCTGAGCAGGGATATGTACCCGCGATGCATTCGCTAGGGCTGCTGTTGAGTCGTCATCCCGAACTTGCAAAGTCGCCAAAGGAGGCGGCCGAGCTGCTGGATGAAGCAGTGGACGCAGGCTACTGGCGCTCATCAATATTGCTGGGCATTTTTGCGCGGGATGGCAGCGGCATACCGCAGGACAATCAAGCCGCCTACTACCACTTCAGGGTAGCGTCACTACAGGGTGGAGCGCCTGCAAAGAGCCTCCTCTACTCCGATATCCACAAGCTTTCGGCTCGCCTGACTCCTGAACAAACCGAAAAACTTGATTCCGACGCGAATATTTGGTTTCAGCAGCACCATCTAACGCTCAGCTTCGTCAACAAGACAGGAAATAAACGAAAGTTCTTACCCTTACCGGCCCACGCAGACCCAGCCGAGGTTTTGAATGCCAGTCTGCCGGGCGCCATTCCGGCCTCCTAAACTTGGAGTCCGGACTGTGTCAGGCCATGTAGTGTGCAGATGAATGGAGAAAGACCGCGGTGACCTACTGATGCTTATGCAAGAGGGCAGCAAGCGCCCACAGCCAGTCTTCATGCACCCTGCGGTTTTTGTCGGCTCATCAGTCCTGCTCGGCGTGCTCTTTGCCCTGCAGGAGTGGGTGGGCATGCGTGTGTGGAGCTACCAGATCGGAATGGCGATTCTGCTGGAAGCCTGGTGTATGCAATATCTGCTCTGGGGCTTGATCTGCTGGGCGTTGTGGCGATGGCTGGGGCGGTATATTCCGCAGGTGAAATGGCCGGATCTCATCACGAAAGTCCTTCCACTCAGCATCGTCGCCAGTGTAGTGGAGGAGATGCTCTGGGTCCTGTGCTTTCCGAACCTGCCGCTCAAGCATGCGCATATGAACTACTGGCCACGCCTAGCGTTTCACCTGGACGCTGAACTGATCGATAACATGGTGATCTTCTGGTGCGCCTTCTTCCTGTTCCGAGGCGTTGGCTACTACCAGGAAATCAGGGAAAAGGACGCTTCCGCCGCTCAACTGAAGACCCAGTTGGCAAATGCGCAAATCCGCGCGCTGCGGATGCAGCTCAATCCCCATTTTCTCTTCAATACGATGAACAGCATTTCCAGCCTGATGCAAATCGACATTTCGGCTGCCGACACCATGCTGGAACAACTGAGCAGTCTCCTGCGTATAACGCTGGAACGTGGCGAAGTTCAGTTGATTCCACTCAGTGATGAAATGGAATTTATCGAGATGTATCTCGGGATGCAGGGTTGTCGATTTGCAGGCCGAGTGCGGCAGGAGATTTCTGTCGAACCAGAGCTGCATGATGCATTGGTTCCAGCCATGCTTCTCCAACCTCTTATCGAAAACGCCTATACTCACGGCCTCTCAAAGCTGGATAAGGACGGATTGATTACCGTGAACGCCAGGCGCGCAGACGAGACGCTCGTGATTAACATCCTCAACAGCGGCCTGGGTCTGAGGCAGGCTGTCACGAACGGTGACGGCCGCAAGGGAGTCGGGCTTGCCAATGTGAAAGACCGGCTACGGTTGCATTACGGGAATGACCAGGCTTTCGTAATCGAGGAGTTGCCACACGGTAAAGTCCAGGTGACTCTTACGCTTCCATTGCACTTTTCAGAACGTCCAACCGGAACACTTACAAGGTACGGTGCGTGATGATCCAAGCTGTTTTAGCTGACGATGAAGTGCTCGCACGGACAAAACTGCGCCAACTTCTGAACGATGAGCCCGGAATAGATGTCGTTGGCGAAGGAGCCAATGCGAGCGAGACGATCGAGTTGGTTCGGTCGACCAAACCTAATGTCCTCTTCCTCGATATCCAGATGCCGGGGATGGATGGGTTGGATATTGCCGCGGAGCTCTGTTCGAACAAGCTGGTTCCGACGCCCCATATCATCTTCACTACCGCGCACGATCAGTATGCGCTGCGCGCGTTCGAAGTCCACGCAGTCGATTATTTACTGAAACCGTTTACTCGTGAACGGCTCTCTTCCGCAGTGGAACGGGCTCGCCAGCAGATCCTTCTCGCCAACCGGCAGCTTGCCAATAATGGAGCGATGGGACAGAACGGCAATCGTTATGCGACGCGGATCGTCTTCAAGTCTCGAGGAAGGATTGTCTTCCTCCCTGTCTCGGATATTCGCTGGATCTGTGCCGAGGAAAACTATGTGCGGATCCGCACCCTGACAGAGACGCATCTGCTGCGCGAAACGATGGTCCGGCTGCAGGAAAAGCTTGATCCGGAGATATTTCTGCGCGTGCATCGCTCGTCCATTGTGAACCTGCAACACGTAAAGGAAGTGCGCACAGAAGCTGACGGAGAGTATGCGGTCGTTCTGGTAAGCGGAGACAAACTTGCCATGAGTCGCAGCTACCGTTCTCGAATTACCGGCCTGCTTACTCATGGCTGAAATGGCACGTTAGAAGTATCACGTCAATCACATCTATCGCGGCAGTTGCGCACGCGGACTTGTGCACGATGGTTGTTACTTTACCTGCTAATTCCAAAATCAATATTCAGAACTAAGAACCTTTTCTCTAATTCATAGGACCGGCTAAGTAGAGTCGATCATCTGGTTAGTTGCCTAAATGCCATTGTTCCCTCGGCCACTTCACATGTCGGCTGGCCCCGGAAAATGGATGTTTGTCACATATCTTGTTTTGAGCCGTTGTTACGGAAAGGAAACTGCCTGCACCTATTCCAGTGAGGTGACTTCTGTGATCGAGTTACAGCCGAATATTTCGAGTAAACCTGACGTCGTGGCGAGATTGCCGAATGAAGAGCAGAATGAGGTTGCGCTCTCGCTCAGGATCAGGGCGGATAGCCGCCGCGTGTACCGGGCGTTGAGTATTCCCGAATATATGGAAGCCTGGATGCAGGCGCCGGACCGGGATAAGTTACTGTTTGTCTCCGGCCTCGCAGAGCAGGAAAATTTCCGAATTTATCTCTATCGGGCGAGATCGCTTCACGGAAGCATTCATGGGTCGACCCGAGTTACAAACGAAAATCGAATCACCTACATTTGGAGGACCAAGTCGCCTGTCGGCACAGCCCGAACGCGGGTGGATATCAGCCTAGTGGGTAGCCGGCGCGGATGTACTCTTCGCCTGAAGCATAGCGGGCTTCAG
>WNGR01005445.1_pt1 | contig 13639 bp, 13 predicted proteins | sample 5407581 | NCBI WGS metagenome assembly WNGR01 (sample SAMN13153383, study PRJNA577476) | soil metagenome | isolation source: 80 cm soil or saprolite under Garry oak tree replicate 2 | place: USA:California | collected 2016-06-15 | reverse complement strand
CGCGCCGCAAGCTCGCGCGCGATGGCAACGGTTTCCAATGGATCGGTGACGCCGAGATCGATCACGATGCCGCCCTCGCCAAAGCCCTTGGCCAGGCTTTCCCAGCCGAAGCAGACCTCGCGCAGCTCGGCTGCCGACGGCAGGACGGTGATGACCGCGTCGCAGGCCTGCGCCATCATCTTCGGCGAGCCGGTGGTGAGCCCGCCATAATCGTTGGTGAACTGGCGGGTCGAGACGTCGCTCACGTCGTAGAGCTGCAGCGCGTGGTAGCCGTTCCAGAGCAGCCGCAAGGCGACGCGGGAGCCGAACGCGCCGATGCCGATCACGCCGACCGTCAACGCAGCCATGTTGCGTTCTCCCAAAAATCCGGGTGCCAGGCAGAATCAGATGCCGCTGATCTTGAGCGCTTCATCAAGCAGGAAGAGATCGGTCAACAGCGTGCGGACATGGGTCGTGGCGTTGAGATTGTCGACGATCTGCGACCCGATCGAGGGCTGCGCGAGCACGAAACGGAATGCGGCCCGGGCCCGCGCCGCATCCTCCCTGACGACGCCGAGGAACTCGGCGGCGGCCGCTCCTGCCTGCGATCCGGACCCGATCGCATCCGCAGTCGCGAGCGCGATGATGCCGAGCGCCGCCTCGGCCCGCGCCAGCCGCTCGCGGATGCCCGCGCCGGCATCCTCCTCCTCGCGCCGGCGCCCCTGGGCGGCATAGGCCAGCATGAATTCATAGGTCTCCTCGATGACATCGATGGCCTCGGCAAAGGTCTGCGGCCCTTCGACCATGGACAGCGTCCTCCTGTGCTGGCGTCGCCGATCGCCGACCGGCGCCGCGATCAGGCCTTGTCCGACGCCGCCCAGCGGCTGCTGTCGCAATGATCGAGATATTCCTTGCGGCTGATCCAACCGCGGAACATGGAGCGGGTGAGCCACCACTCCTCCGGCCGCAATGCGAAGTAGACGTGGATCATCAGCAGCGTGATCATCGCCATCGAGGCGAAGCCATGGACGGAATAGATCACGCCCCAGGTCTCGGGCGCAAACCAATAGGGATCGCGCCGCCAGAGCGGGGTGTCGATCTTGAGCAGCATCAGGAGGCCGCTCACGACGATCGCCAGGATCAGGATCGCGACCGCGAGGTGATAGAGCTTCTGCAGGATCTTGTACTTGCCGGGCTTGCCCGGCGCCGGGGCGGCGCCGCCGAGCGCCCGCGCGACGTTGCGCCAGGCGTCGCGGATGTCGGCCATGTCGACGACCATCGCGCGCCAATCCTGCCAGACGAGGGCGCGCACGATGTGGACGAGGACGAGCAGGGTGAGCACGATTCCGGTCATCCAATGCAGGCTCAGCCAGTCGAACTTCCAGCCGATGATCGGCAGGAAGGCGGTGCCCATGAGGATGAGCACCGAGGCGGCCATCAGCCAGTGATAGAGGCGGTCGGCGGCGAGGTGGCGGGTGATGCGGTCCGCCGGCGCCGACGTTGCCGACGCGCTCGCTTCGGACACGCTCATTCCCTGCGCTCGGTTCAATGGGTGCCGCCGCGGGCGCCGACGATCGCCTTCACCAGCGCATGGGCGATGATGAAGGCGAGACCCGCCGCGGCGAACCACGGGAGCAAGTCCCAAGAGGCGCCGATCACGACGTCAGAACCGCCATAGATGGACGACGTGAAGCGGAACAGCTGCATGGCTCAGGCCCGCGCGTCGCGGACGGCCCGCGTCACCAGGTTGGCCATCAGCGGGATCTTGAACTGGTTGTAGTTCAAGGGCTTCGCCCCGCGCGTCGCCGATTGGCCGGCGAGCTTGGCGATGTCCTCGCCGATCGGCTTGCCCTTGACGATCTGCTCGACCGCGGTCAGCCGCCGCGGCACGCAGCTCACGCCGCCGCAGGCGATACGGCAATTGTCGATCATGCCGTTCTTCACCGAGATGGCGGCGGCGACATTGACGAGCGGGAAGTCCCAGACATTGCGGTCGGCGACCTTCTCGAAATAGAAGTGGGCATTGGCGAAGGTCGCAGGAACGCGGATCGCGACCAGGATCTCCTCGGGCTTGGTCGAGGTCATCCGGGTGATGTCGATGGCGGGGCCGATGAAGAATTCCTCGGCGCCGATGACCCGCTCGCCCTTCGAGCTCTTGAGCACGAACTTCGCATCGAGCGCGACCAGCGCCGGGGCGGTGTCCGATTGGCTGACGGCGACGCAGCGGTCGCTGTCGAACAGCGCATGCTCGCGGTTGACGCCTTCCGGCGTGTCCGCGTAGCAGGCATTACCTCCCGCCCGATAGCAGGGCAGCCCATAGCGATAGTAGAGGCAGCGCGCGTCCTGGGAGGCATTGCCGCCGAGCGTGCCGTTGTTGCGGATCTGCGGGCTCGCCACCTTGGCGGCGGCGTCCGCCAGCACCCGGTATTTGGCCTTGACGATCGGATTGCGCTCGATCTCGGTGAGCGTCGTGAGCGCTCCGATCTCGATCCCGTCCGCGCTCTCGCGGATGCCTTTCATCTCGGCGATCCCGGAGAGGTCGATGACGGCCTTCGGGCGTTTGATGCGCTCCTTGAACCAGGACAGGCTGTCGTAGCCGCCCGCCATCTTCCAGGCGTCCTTGCCGAAGCGGTCGAGGAGGGCGAAGGCGTCCCGCAGCTGCGTCGGTTGATACAGCTCGAATGCGGGCATCACGTCTCTGATGATCATGGTGACGCTCCCTCAGACCGTGTTGATCTGCAGCGGCTTATGCGCCTGCGGCCGCTTGTTGAGGTGATTGACGATCATGTCGAGCGAGACCGGCGTGCGGTTGAACAGGTGGCCGCCGAGCGCGTCGGAGATCGCCGATGTGATCGCGGCGGCGCCGGAGCCCTGCACCGGCTCGCCGACCCCCTTCACGCCGACCGGGTTCTGCGGGTCGGGCTTGTCGACCGCCCCCCAGCCGATCTCGGCGGGAACGTCGAGATAGGTCGGCGGCTTCGACTGCTCGATCGACTGCGTGGTCGGGATGCCGAGCTTGGGATCGTAAACGTGCCGCTCGAGATGGGCGAGACCGATCCCCATCACGTTGCCGCCGGCGATCTGGTGGCCGAGGCCGAGCGGATGCAGCACCGTGCCGCAGTCGGCGACGCAGACGAGCTCCTTGATCTCGAACTTGCCGGTCTCGGTATCGAGCTCGATCTCGGCGAAGCTGGTGGTGAGCCCGGGCGTGATGCCCACGCGCGGCAGATTGTCCTTGGCGACCCCGATCAGGCCGGTGCCGGCGATCATCTCGACGCTGGTCTTGGTCAGCGGGTTGATGTCCTTGGGGACCTCCTTGCCGGCATATTTGCCGCCGAGCTCGATCGCCTTCTGCGCCGCCTGCGCATAGGTGATCGACTTCGACGGATCGGCCTTGCTGACCACCTTCTCGTCGCCGAGGTCGTAGTCGGCAGCCGCGCCGCCGAGCATCTGGGCGGCGATGTCGACGAGCTTCTCCTTCATGTCGACCGCCGCGACATACATGGTGCGCGACTGGGTCGAGGCGGTCAGGCTGCCCGCCTGATTGCTGTTCCAGGGCAGTCCGCGCCGGCTGTCGCCGCGTTCGATGATCGCATTGTCCCAGCTGTAGTTGAGGATGTCGGCCGCCACCCGCGCGGTCGCCGAGTGCGAATAGGTGCCGAGATTGCCGACCCCGGAGTGGATGTGGAGCTTGCCGTCCGGCGTGATCCGCAACAGCCCGTCGAAGCCGTTCGAGCCGGCGGAGTGGTAGCCCTGGCCGATGCCGATGCCGACGACCTTGCGGCCATTGCGCTGGCCCGACCGCCGCTTCTTCTCCTCCCAATTGAACAGGCTCGCGCCCTGGTCGAGCGCCTCCTTCATGAAGGCGCTGGTGAGCGGCCCGCGGTCGGAGCCGATCTTGCTCGAGGAATCAGGCGCGTTGAGCTTGCGGATCGCGAGCCGGTCGACGCCGAGCTCGCGTGCCGCCTTGTCGAGGATCGGCTCGAGCGCCGGCACGAACTGGTTCTCGCCCGGTCCGCGCTGCGGGCCTGTAGGCGGCGTGTTGGTGAGCACCGGCACGCCGCGGTAGCGCATGGCCTCGGGCTGATAGAGCACCGAGAGACAGTTGCCGGCGGAGCGGAAGTCGCCCGCGCCCTGGTGCGGGCCGGTCTCCTGCACGATGTAGAGATCGGCGGCAATCAGCCGGCCATCGGCACGGAAGCCTAACTTGACGCGGCCCTGGAAGCTCGGCCGCGCGCTGCCGATCGCATATTCCTCGTTGCGGGAAATGCGGTGCATCACCGGGCGGCCGATCTTCTTCGACATCAAGGCGGCGACCGCCATGTTGGGATAGCCCGGGATCTTGCTGCCGAAGCCGCCGCCGCAGAACTCGGCGATGAACACCAAGTTCTCCGGCGGGATGCCGATCAGGCGGGCGATGTTGGGAACAGCGGAGGTGTGGCTCTGGTTCGAGCCGTGGAGGAAGCACTTGCCGCCTTCCCAATAGGCGAAGGTCGAGCGGGTCTCCATGCTGTGGTGGGGAAAGCCGCCGGCGACGAAGCTCTCGTCGATGACGAGCTTGGCGGCCTTGAAGCCGGCCTCAACGTCGCCGTAGCTCCATTCCTCCGCAGGCTTGCCCGCCGGCAGCTTGTCGTCGCCCGCGGCCGCGAAGTCGGCGGCCTCCCATTTCAAGGTCTGCAGGTTGATCTGGGCGGCGGCCACATTGCCGTTCGAGCGCGCATTGGGGCCGCCCGGAAAGAGGCTCTCGAGCGGATCGGTGACATGGGGCAGCTGCTGGAACTCGATCTTGATCGCCTCGATCGCCTCGGCCGCCGCGGCCTCGCTTTCGGCCGCGACCGCCAGAATCGGCTGGCCGACGAACAGCACCTCATCCTTGGTCAGGATCGGCGGCTGCGGGGGCGGAAATTGCGGCACGTCGTCGGCGGTGAGAATCCCGAGCACGCCCGCGACCTTCATGGCCGCCGAGGTGTCGAGGCTGCGGATGCGCGCATGCGGGATCGGGCTCGAAAGCGTCTTGCAGAACGCCATCCGCTCGGCCCGGAAATCCTCGGCATATTTCGCCCGGCCGGTGACCTTGGCGGTCACGTCATGGGGGGTGAAATCTTTTCCGATCAGTCTGTAAGCCATCTCAAGCCTCCCGCGCCGCGCGCATGACGGCCTTCAGGTAATGGTCGTAGGCGCCGCACCGGCAGAGATTGCCGGACATTGCGATGCGTGCCTCCTCGACCGTCGGTTTCGGATTGTGTTTGAGCAGCGCGACCGCCGACACCACCTGCCCGGAGGTGCAGAAGCCGCACTGGGGCCCGAGTTCCTGGATCATGGCCTTCTGCACCGGATGCAGCTCGCCGTTCGGCCCCTCGATGCCCTCGATCGTGACGATCTTGCGACCGCGCACGCCGTGGGTGAGGGTCGAGCAGGAATAGGCCGCGACCTCGTCGAGCATCACGGTGCAGTTGCCGCATTCGCCGTGGTCGCAGCCGAGCTTGGTGCCGGTGAGGCCAAGCTTGTAGCGCAGCGTGTGGATCAGGGTCTCGTTCGGCAGCACGTCGACCGGCCGGTCACGGCCGTTGACGTTCAGGGTCACCAGCCGGGTGACCGTGCCGGCGGCCTGGGCCAAGGCCTCGCCGCCGCGCCCCACGACCACGTAACCCGCGGCCGAGACCGCGACGCCCGAGGCGATGACCCCCTTGATGAATTCGCGCCGCGACGCGCGCAGACTGGCAGGCGTCGGCGAGCCTATGGCGTGCTCGCCTGGGTCCTTGCGATCGCCATCGCAAGGCGCAGCTAGGTCGTGATCTGACATGAGCGCCTCTCCCTGCGGGTCGATGGCGCCGAGTGCGCGACCGCGCGAACGAACGCCCCGCCCTGCGAACTTTGGAACTGTATTAAATCAGAACAGCGGCCCCGCCGCGACAGGATTTTTCACCGAGATGGATCGCCGCCTATAGGACAACGCCCCTGCCCTATCGGCGCGGCCCATAGCGCTCGCGCAGCTCGACCACGAGCCGGAAGGCCTCCTCCCGGTCGGAATCCGACATCGACTCGAGCGCCGCATCCCGGCAGAGCATCGCATCCCCATTGCCGTTGATCTCGGCGAGCGCGCACCAGGCATAGGCCCGGACATAATTCTGCGCCATGCCGCGTCCGTAATAGAACAACACGCCCAGCATGAGCTGGCCCTCGGCCTGGCCATGCTCGGCCGCGCGGCGCAACCAGACCGCCGCCTCGTGGTCGTCGACCGCGACCCCGAGGCCGCGGTGGTACATGAAGCCGAGGCCCGCTTCCGAGCGCGGCTCCTGGCGCTCGGCGAGCGGCCGCCAAAGCTTAAGCGCGGTCGCGTAGTCTCCACTGTTGTAGGCCGCCAAGCCGCTGCGGAAATCATCGTCGGCCGTGCCCGCATTCGCGGTCCAGGCGCAGAGGCTGGCAGCAAGGCACGCGACCGCGGCGGCAAGCGAAATCTTCATGCGCGACAGTATCGCAGTTGCACGCGCGTGTCGCTATTTCTTCAAGCTCATGTTCTGGAGGGCATCAAGCTCGGAGGGAAGCTCCTTGTCTCCGGGCGCGTAGCCGTTGTGGCTCAGAATGAACGCGGTGAGATCGACATAGGTCTGCGGGCTCAGTCCTCCCGGCCGATCCGGCGGCATTCTCGCCTTCGTGAAGCTGAACAATGCGGCAACGCTTCCCGCGGCCCAATGGGAACGGAAATAGGAGCCTTTGAGGACCGGCCCGCCGAATTCGCCGTTGTCGAGCGTCGTGCCATGGCAGTCCTGGCAGTTATGCAGGTAGGCCGCTCGGCCGCTTTCGACCTGTTCGGCCGTGAATGTGACCGCGGGCTGCTGACTGTCCCGACCTGGGTTGGACTCCGCAACATTGCCCTGCTGCATGCCGGGCAGAGTCTGCTGACGAAGAGCATGGACCTGCGCGGCATTCAATTGCTGCGCCCGCGCGGCGGCGATCTCGGATGGCAGGATGGCCATGAAGTCGCGGGGAAGCTGCTTGTCGTTGCCCCAGGACGTCAGGATATGATCGAGAGCCGCCGCGATCTCGCTGTCGCCGAGCTGTGCCCACGACGGCATGATGCCGTTGAAGCTATTGCCCTTGACGACGATCATTCCTTCGAGCCCGAACAAAACGGTGCGGATCAGATAGTCGCGCCCGTTCTTTTGCCCGAAGATTTCGGCTGCGTGGTCGGCAAGCGGAGGAAAACCCCCGACAACACCCTGCCCGTTTTGCTGATGACAGAGGCTGCAATAGCTGCCGTAGACGCGCGCGCCAAGGTCCTGCCAATTGAATTGCGTCTGCGGCGCCGGCGCCTGTGCTCCCGCTCCTGTCGCCGCGACCGCCGACAGAATTGCGGCCACCGCGAGAGGAAGGACATGGCGGGCAAGCTTGCCTGCGTTCATCAATACACCTCCGAGGTCCGAGGCCCCGCGACCCCTGTCCCTACTTCTGCGACTGATCGAAATATTTCAGATCCGGCGGCGGCTGGTCCTTGCGGCTGGGCATCAGGTAGCCATCCTCCCGCACAAAATAGGTCTCCTTGCCGAGGATCACCAGGGTGTTGTGCTCGTCGCAAACATACTCGAACCAGCGCGCCTGGGGCTCGCGCTTGTAGTTCCTGGTCACGGTCCAAGGCCGGGTCAAGGCATGGTCGATCGTCGTGATGTCGTCGTGAAGGAGGTCCTTGTCGGTCTTGTCGAGATAGATGCGCTCCTTGATGACGGTCTGGTTGTCCGCGTGCAGAGGAATGCCGGTATTCTCGACCACGCGGGGGCCTCGGAAGCCGCGGGTCTCGATTTCGAGCACGTCGTAGCGGCCGTCCCCGTCCGCATCGACCCATTTGCCGATCGAATAGCCCAAAAGGGTGGGCGCGCGTGACTCGGGCCACTCGCGACCATCGGTATAGATTCGCCGAAACTCCTGCATATAGTCGAGCCGCATGTAGGTCATTTCGGGCGTGATGATGAATTCGATCGGTTCGTAGGCGATCATCGCCCGCGGCAGGCCTGGCTGGAGGCACCGCACCTGCGGGTTATAGTCCTGGCCACCCAAGACCTGCTCGGCCAGGCGGGCCTCGTAGATCGCCTGATACTCCGCGGTCAGCGGGGCCTGCTGTCCCCGCGCCGGAGGCTTGCTCGGATCCCATTGCACCGGGCTCGATCGCGTCCACTGGCCCTTCCAGTCAGGATATTTCGTTTGACTGTCCGCCTGAGCGGCGGCCGTTGCCATCGAAAGCGCCCCCGCCAGCGCGATTGCAGCGATCGAGCTTCGGTCAAGCATGATTGTCCTCCCGAATTGAACGACGGACCAGTAGAATCAGAAGCCGTCACTTCGTTGCAAGCACCTTGCTCCCGATTCTCCGACGTTACTTTCCCGACTGCTTGAAATATTTCAAATCCGGCGGAGGCTGGTCCTTCCTGGTGGGCATCAGGTAGCCGTCCGCGCTGAGAAAATAGCCCTGCTTGCCGATCTCGACATGATTGTTGTTCTCGGCACAGACGCTCTCGCGCCAGACCGGGCGTGGATTTTGCACGCGCCGGTACTTCTTGGTCGCCGTCCAAGGACGGGTCAGCGCATTGTCGAAGGTCGTGATCTCGTCGTAGAGGATGTTGGGATCGGCCTTGTCGCGATAAATCCGCTCCTTGAAGACCGACTGATTATCCTCGTGCAGAGGAAGGCCGGTGTTGTCGTAGGCGCGAGGACCTTTGAGACCGCGGGTCTCGATTTCAAGCACGTCGTAGCGGCCATCCCCATCCTCGTCGATCCATTTGCCGATCGAATAGCCGGCGAAGGATGGCTCGATCTCCGCGGGCCAGTCGCGTCCATCGGTAAAAATCCGACGCGAGTCGTGAATATGCTCCATCAACATGTAGGTCGTGTTCGGCGTCACGACGATTTCGACCCCTTCATACACGTTCATGATTCGCGGCATGCCGGGCGACAGGCAAGTATAGGTCGGGTCGCCGCCTTGTCCGCCCTTGGCCTGCTCGGCGAGGCTCGCCTCCAAAACGGCCTGGTACTCCGGCTTCAACGGAGCTTGTTGGCCTCGCCCCGAAGGCTTGGTCGGGTCATAGCGAGGGGGTCCGGTGTCGGTCCGAACCCACTGGCCCTTCAAGTCGGGATATTTGCCTTCATCAAACGCCTGCGCGCCGGCAAATGGCACGCACAGCGCTGCTGCCAGCGCGATTGAACCGATCGAGCTTCGGTAAACCATCACTGTTCTCCCTTGTTTCACCTGCCCTCGGCGGCGCCACCGCCGGCGCGATTGAACCAATCGAGCTCCGGCAAAGCACCACCTTCCTCCCACTGGCGATGGGCCGGCAGAACTCGCGACGATGGACCAACAAGACTTCAGTGGGTGACCACGAGCGGCCGTCCGTCCTTGAATGTCGCTTTGTTCACATTCCAGGCGCCACCGGGCGCACCGCTTCGCAGCGGGTCGACCTTCAATTTGAGCTCATCGCCCGGCTTCAAGGTATTGCGCGTCCATCCATCCCTGACCAAGCCGCTCGGGGGCCCGCCTTCGAGGTTCCAAACCTCGCTCGTGCCGTCCTGGGCCTTGACCTCCAACACGATGAAGCTGTGCGGACTGGTGAACTTGAATTCCACCACGCTGCCCACGAGCTCGATCGGATGTTCCTGATCGAACATTGCAAACGAGTGATGCGCCATTACCGCGCCGCTCGTGGCGATGAGCGCAGCGCCTGCCACTAATCCAGCCAATCGCATGACGTCCTCCCTTTAAGGATCCTGTAGCCATCCTTCATCGATCCCACCTGCTCGCAAGACGCAGCAGAAGCACCATGCGCAGGCGTGGAATGCGATTCTCGTTACCGCCGGGAAAGCAGCCGGCGACCGAGGATACTCTGCCTGCCGCTGGCGCCGCTGCTGCCCATTGCAGTGAACGAAGTCCCGGCACACTTCGAGTAGAACGCAGCTCTTTGAAGTTGAAAATACGACGCCTTCTGCCGGCAATCAATGCACAAATAGGGAGATTGGCCCGTGCACAGAGCGGCAGGCCAGCGTTGATCGGACGCCTGTCGCCACGGTGTTCGCAGTCGCCGGCGATCGAGCGGGCCTATTGGCGGTTGGATTGCGGAGGACGGGTCGCCGTTTTCGAATCGAAGAACCGATCCTCGATCTCCTTGTAAATGCGATAAAGCCACTTCTCGGCCCGAACGGCGCGATCCTCGAAGTGCTTGAGCTCCGCCTCCAGCTGCCTGATCCGGTCCTCGGCGGCGCGAAGTTGAATCGACAGCTTGTGGGCCACGTCCAAGGCGCGATCGCTGTTTTCCTTGGCGACTTCGGCTGCCTGCTGGAGCAAGGAAATGATGGCGTGGCCGGACCTCTCCAACTGGTCGCCGTCTTCCCGCGGGCCTTCCTTCCAACCGGGCGCAAATGGAACAACGTTTTCCGGTGACTCAACGCCGCGCTGACTCATGTGAGACTCCACGACTAAACCCGCCTGCCAAACGTCGGGCCGACTGTAACATGCTGCGGTCGACAAAGCCCGCATGAATCCGGCCTGTGGAAAAAAGGATCTGGTAGCTGTGGCAGACCTGCCACTGTCGGGAACCAGCGCGATGGTTCGCGGGCGCCGTACAGCACGACGGTGCGACAGTACTACCAACATGCGGGCGCAAAGCGCCGGCTCGGCGCGCTTGCTCGCGAATTCCTTCAACAATTGAACGGCTGAGCCGTTCACCGCACCCGCCAGCTCTTGTCGATGTAGCGCTGCGCGCCCACCTCGCTCACCTGGATCGCGGCCCGGAAGGCGCCATCGGGGGTGGCAGTGGCATAAGTAGTAGTGCGCATCGGCACCTGTTCCTCGTCCGGGCCCTCCGCGAAGGCCTCGCCGATGGCGCGTCCGTCGAAGCGCGGAAGCGCGGGCTCGCGGTCGAGCCCGAGGAGCGCGAGCAGCGTCGGGGTCACATCGACATTGCTCACCGGCGTGTGGATCGTCGCCCCGCGTTTGAAGTCGACCCCCCAGGCGATGAACGTATTGTGCACCGTCCAGGGGCTCATGCTGCCGTGATTGCCCTGGGTGCCCGTGAGCGGTCCGGTCGGGCGCGCGGTGTCGGTCGAATCCGTGCCCGGCACGCCGAACGGGTTCCGCGCCGAGCTCCAGGGAAAGGTGACGACAATGTCGGGGCCGCGCTCGGCATGAGCGAGGTGGATGAGCTCGAGCGCGAAGGTTCCAGGCTCGATGCCTTCGACCGGCACGGCTCCCTCGCCAGCTCGGCCGGCGGTGAATAGCACCCCGGCCCACTCCTGCGCCTGGAGAAACTGGGTCAGCCGATGGATGAGCGCGGGGTTGCGGTCCTTGACATGGAGCAGCAAGGTCTGGCCGCTGCTGGCGATCACCACGTCGTCGGAGTCGGGGCTCGCCTTGAGCCCGGCCTTGATCAGCTCGGCGCTCAGGTTGACGCCGAAGGTGCTGTGGCCGAAGCCGTGATCCGAGACCACGATGATGTTGGTCGCGCCGGCGAGCCCGAGCGCATCGAGCCGCTTGAGCAGCAGCCCGACCTCGGCATCGTCGTGTCGGATCGAAGCGCGCGCCTGGGGCGAGCCGGCGCCGATCGCGTGCTGGATGTGGTCGGGCTCGGTGAGCCAGTTGATCACCACGTCGGGCTTCAGCTCCGGCAGGACATAATCGCGCAGCACGCCCTGGGTCCAGGCAACCGCGGCGTCGTCCGCCTCGGCGGCGCCGGCCCGGCGCGGGGCGGCGCCGAAGCGCTGGAGCACCATGTCGTTGACCGCCGCCGGAAATGCGACCCGCACGCCCGGCTCCCAATAGCCGTTGATCAGGACGCCGATCCCCTTGGGCGCGCGCGGGTTGAGCAACAGCGCCTGGCCGGTCGAGCCGGAGCTCACCGCCGCGAAGCGCTTGCCACGCTCGGCGAGAATTTCGGCGAGGCTCTTGACCAGCACCATGCCGCCATTGGTCGCCTCGTCCAGGCGCAAGAGGTTGCGGTGATCGTCGTTGCCGAACGCGCGGTTGGGGTCGACCTGGCGGATGTAGATGCGGTTGCCGAGCATCCCGTTGCGATCAGGATAGGCGCCGGTAGCGATCGCGGTCGCGTTCACCCGGGTGACGGTCGGAAAGACCGAATGGCTGTTGGGGAAATTGACGCCCTCCTGGCGCAGCCGCCACAGGTTGGGCGTTTCCTCGGGCGTGATCGAATCCGGCCGCAGTCCGTCGAGCACCAGGACGAGGTTGAGGGTCGCCCGGCCCGCGCCGGCGCGACCGGCTCCGCCGGCAAGCGTGGCAAGCACGAGCGCAACGGCGAGCAAACCGCGACTGCGGATGCAAGAGGCGTTCACGCATTGGGTTCCGGTCATGGCGCTCCATAGCTCGGCAATTTGAAGGGCTCGTGAAACCTGCTCGACCAGATTCCCAAATTTCCCGGAATCAGACCTTCGAAATCTCAAAGGTCGAGCTGGCGAACAGCTCCTCGACAGCGACCTTGCGGTCGACCAATCCCTGCTCATGGGCATATTGGATCAGGGCTTCGATCTCGCGCATGTTCTCATGCACGCCGTATTTCCAGAAATCCTGTCCCATCACCGCCATCGTGTCCTTGGTCTCGGCTTCGAGCCAGGGCAAAGTCACCATCAGCGCGTTCACGTCGCAGAGATCGATCATTGCGAGCGCCTTGGCCTCGCAGAACGCCTTGTAGACGCTCGTCGGCAGCCAGGGATATTGCGCGACCAGCGTCTTCCTCACTCCGACGAGGTGCATCAGCGGGAACAGGCCGGTCTTTTTGTAGTAGGCCTGCTCCGCTTCCCGCGTGTTGGGAAACAGGCGGGCAATATGCGGCTCGCCCTTGAGGAAGGACGAGGGCGCGCGGGCCGTGAACAGGGCGTCGAGCTCGCCGTTCCTGAGCATGCCGACGAGGGTCTCCTCCTTGCCGATCGGCTTGAGGTCGAGGCCGGGGATCGGCTTGAGCGGGGTGCGCTCGTCGCGACCCGGTTCCTCCTGGCCGCCGCTGCGCCAATGGATCTCCGCGGGCGACACGCCATATTCGTGCTGCAGCAAGCCGCGCATCCAGACCACGGCCGTGATTTGGTATTCGGGCAGCCCGATGCGCTTGCCGCGCAGGTCGGCCGGCGCGCGGATGCCGGCATCGGTCCGAATGTAGATGCCGGAATGGCGGAAAATCCGCGAGACGAAGGCGGGAATGCCGACATAGAGCGAGGCGTCGGCGGCAACCGTGCGGATGTAGCTCGAGAACGACAGTTCGGTGACGTCGAATTCCTGATAGCGGAAGGCCCGGAAGAAAATCTCCTCGGGATAGAGCGGCAGGTAGGTGACGGCGCAGCCTTCGACCTGCACGCGGCCGTCCATGATCGCGCGCGTGCGGTCGTAATTGCCGCAGGCAATCGTGATCGGCACCTCGGCCATGGGGCCTCCTCGATGGCTGTTGCCTGTTTGACGTGGTCGGCGGGGGGATCGCTGGCGACGGATTTCGACGCACCGTACTTCCTTCGCCGCCGCCTGTGAAGCCGAACCGGCCGCCCCGCTGGCCGGGCCAACGCGTTGATGCGGGACCGCCGCCGTCAGCTTGTTGTTCCCCCGTTTGGGCGATATTTTCGCGCCAACAGGGAGAACAACCATGATGTCGACCGTGATCGGCGGCGCGATGCTGCCCCATGCGCC
>WNGR01016485.1_pt1 | contig 13644 bp, 14 predicted proteins | sample 5407581 | NCBI WGS metagenome assembly WNGR01 (sample SAMN13153383, study PRJNA577476) | soil metagenome | isolation source: 80 cm soil or saprolite under Garry oak tree replicate 2 | place: USA:California | collected 2016-06-15 | reverse complement strand
AGGGGTTTGATTCTACGGCTTCAACGTTTTGTTTTCCAATATTGTTATAATACGCATTGATAAATTCTAAGTCATCCACAGAATTTTATGTCAACCTTAATTACTATTACTGCTATTTGCTATGGCTTTTTCTATTTCTTTTGCAAGAATAATGTCTCGTTTGGTTATAGTATTAACATCAAAAGATTTCAAGGAAAGTTTGACAGTCCTCCAGTTAATTGTAATAATCGGGTGATGGTTGACCCTCTCAGCAATTTTTGCAATATCATTTACAAACTCAATAGCCTTCATAAAACTTGGAAATCGGAATGACTTTAAAATCTTATCTTCTTTTAATTCCCATCCGCTACCTAATCCTTCAATAGCTCTTTCTATTTCTTTATTAGACGACATATGGCGATCATTATTGATTATCCATCCGATATTATATTATTATCCTACTTTAATCTCAGGAGTATCTTGAAGATAACCTTTCTTTTGATAGTTCACAGTTAGAGCCCGCTCCAATTAGCACCCACACTTATGAAGCCGCCCTCCTCCATGTCCATTTTTCTTTTATCTCCTCCTGCAATAAAAGAACAACTATTCGTAAGAGACCCTGTACAACGCTGTAAATTATGCATGCGATTACTACATATAGTTTGTTAATAGTCCGTATTTGTGCAGCAATTTTCTATGATGCTGAAATTCCGGGTCCACCATCTTGACAATGTTCCAAAATTCTTTCGAGTGATTGAGCTCTATTAGATGAGCAAGTTCATGTATAATCACATAATCTATTAGCTCGACAGGAAGAGAAGCTAGAAGCAAACTAAAGTTCAGATTTCCATTTTTGGAACAACTGGCCCATCTCGAACGTTGATCCTTTACTGTGACTTTGTTATATGCTGGCAGATTTGGGTTCCCTTCCCTAATGAGATCAAGACGCTCTGTTACTATCTTCTTAGTTTGTGCGAAATACCATCGCTTGACATCATCCTTATATCTGCGTCTATCCTTGACATGAAATGTTATAGCTTTTAGGTTATCTGAAACTATAACAGACCGTGTCAAATCTTTAGTTATTCGAAGAGTGTATCTTTTGCCTAGAAAAGAAATTGTGTTTAATTCTAGATTCTCCTCACCGTACTCATTCCGTAGTCTCCCATAGTATTCTGATGTTTCTAAAATCCAACCTTTTTTGTTATCTAAGAATCTCATTACTTCATCAATTGCATAATTCATCGTTGGAACTACGACATAAATTCCAAAAATATTTGCTTTCAAGCATAATTGCTTTGCTCTTTTACTTTTCTTAACTTGTACGCTTAGTATTCTACCATTTGAGAGATGCACTGGCAAAGACGACAAGTTTTCCTTTCCTTCTTTACTGCATTCTTGAAGCATATTTTAATTTTTTAAATGTAGTATCATGGTTACATTCTCCTTCCTTCCGATTGTCCACGGAGTTATTGTGAGCCTCTCTCATTGTCGGTAACGTGTTCTAGCCTTTATTGGTTAATTTATGAAAGTCTGCGGAAATTATGCATTAAAATTTATGAAAAAATAATTCTCTAGTGTAGTGTCACCTTAGCCTGGAGACTTTCAAGACATATAAGAGAGTTATCAAATGTAAACGTGAACAATCAATCCTGCGAACAATGATGAATATACATCAGAAAATGAAAACGATACTCAATATATATAGAAAACACCGTTGTTACCATCTGACCATTCACTACTTTCAATCCTTTAATAATACGATTCAACCCGTAAGCGAAACGACAGCCATAAGTGAGACACTCCATAGATAACTTTAAGCAAACTTTACAAGTAAGCTAGAGGTATCACCTTAAGGAGATTAAATCTTAAAATGGCCTCACTGAGTTTGGCTGCAATTTCAATCTGTATACTTGGATATCATGGGATCATTATATCACTTGGCTAGAACACCTGCCACCATACGGAGAATAGAAAAATGTCACAAGGACAACAGGGGCAGGGACAGCATGATCAAGAAGTGATCCTATGGCTAAATGAAATAAGGAAAAGCGTTTGGCATAAACTGCACACCAAACATACTAAAATAGTAACTCAAACTCAGGAAATTACGAATTATAACGTTGTCCTAAGCCGAGATAATGAAGGTACAATAAAAATTCCGCTGGTAGAACTTGACGAGGTGCTGATAATGAATAATCGTAGTGTTAGTCAAGGCAGTTATAGCAGGTTTTCGAGTGGTAGGTATTTCAGGCCTTATTATGGTTTTAGTAATTCCAACTCTAGACAAGTCGGAGATTTAGTCTTTTTGCGCGGTGGCAAACCTGAAATTATCTTTCACAACATATCCGCGCCGGGCAGGGTTCAAAGTCTCGTTAATGCTGAAATGAAAAGATTGCAGCGGCACCAAAAAACTAAACCAATTCCAACTATCACCACCATAAGGCCACAACAACACGAGAAATTTTTAACCTACCATTACCGGGACTTTAAGATAGATAGACCCCATAATTGGGTCGTGATCACTGACCATAAGACCATAAACAAAAACTATGTAGTAGTATTTAAAAATCTACCACTTGATTCTATAGCGGCTTTAGGAATTGCAATAGAAGATAATACAAAAAATACTGCATTAGAAGATCTCTCGGAACTGTACCTTAAAGGCCTAAGACACGATAGCCCTAACTTTCAATTGATTGAGGCAGCTGATAAAATCATTTGGGGAGGTCAAGCCGCATATAAGATAGTGTACGACGAGTTAATCCACAATACACTAGCCAGACATATCCAGACATTCACAATCAGAAATACAAAGATATATACACTGTTATTTAATAGCGAAGTGGATAAGTTCTCTGAGTGTTTGCCAACTGTAACCCGCATGATCAAGTCATTCAGCTTCATAGATAAAACAGGAAAATAATAATCTTAGCAGTATCAATAATTATGCTGACGGTAGCATATACACAATGCAATTATAGATATAGAAAAGAGAGTTTGCCAATTGAATAAGAACTAAACAAATAACTAATATAGTGATAAGTGAGGACCAGTTAATAATGTGACTTCTTAGGTAGCTGATTCAATCAATCGGAGTTTAATATTAGATAGTCGTAAGCAAAATCGATTGGTAGACCTTTTGCTGCATTTATCACCATTATTTATCCAAATCATGGATTTGTTTGGTACGATGGCATTTGCTGTGACCTACTATTACCGGAGTTGCTGGAGGAGTAGTCCGAGATATAATCTTTGGAATATTCCCACCTACTGCAATCATCAATCCTTCATATGTTATAGTGACAGTAGCTAGTGGGATCGTTATTTTCTGTCTTTATCCCTCCCTAAAAAGACACTGGAATTTGTTTTTGAAATTTGACGCCGTAGGCTTAGGTGTATTTACTGTCATTGGAGCCACTGTTGCTTACAATCTGTTTGGATTGAACTTTCTTGTTATGGCCTTTGCAGGAACCCTGAGTGCAGTCGGTGGAGGAATATTGAGGGATGTCTTCGTAAATGAGATACCACTTGTTTTCGTTAAAGAGCTCTACGCTTCTGCGAGTTTTGTAGGAATAGTGACCTTTTTCATATTGTTAGTAATAGGTATTAATTTGAATATTGTCACCATCGTGTCAATACTCGCGGTAATATCACTTCGTCTTGCAGCAATGAGATTTAACTGGAATTTACCGAGAGCACGAACTTGATAGTATGATTGATATTAAGATATTTAGCGAATGCACCATAATAAGCCGATTCCGCAAAATTCTATCGACCATAACTTTCTTACGGTATTGCTGCAATGCTTGTAATAGGGTGTATCTCGGCCCAGTTATTGTTTCGCGTATCCAAGACATACGAGCCTGTAACTGTTACATGACTGCCTACTGGTGGAATACTTAGAGTTGGGTGGTTAAAGTTATCACAGGCTGATCCTACTTCTGACCGTGATACCGTGTTTTGACATATTGCTTCTAGCACTAAATCGCCATTCTCGAATTTGATGTTTGCTTGATTAATTAGGCTGCTATTATCTGCTAACAATTTGATATGAAAGTCACCGTCGTTTTCCACATGTATGCTTTTGATTACTCCCGTAGCGCTTATACACGAATTCACTATATGTAGTCTAGTTGGTAGGAACACGTGTTGCCATAATGATTTGTCGCATGTTGGCGTTACTGCTGCATGTGCTGTTGAAGAAGATAATACTGTTGCAATAATCATAACCATTAGAGTCAATACTGCGGTCTTGCTATTCATAAACTTGCAGATAGTCTTGGCTTATTTATACGAATCTGTGTCCTAAATATGATGCGGCTTAAAAAACTATAAACATTATTACTCTATAACATGATGAAAAAGACCGATTGATCAGGCGATATAACGTATAACTTTGGGTCTGAGTAGCATCTTTTCTGGTGTTAGTACTTGAGTGATAGTTTTTATTGATTCTATACGTATTTCAGGAATGTTTGATGTATTGTTTATGACTCTGTTTAAACTGCGGAGTTATATCCTCAGCTTTCATACCATGTACTTTTATTATATGCTCTGTACCATCTCTCCAAAGTTCTTCTTCTGTCATTCCTCTAGCAACAAAATCGCAGTCCATCACTCCTGCGTCACGGCATGCTAATGACAACATATTCTGTCGTGTTTATCATTATGCATTCCTTTTTAATCTTATGGTGTATTCGTCTAATGTATCGGTTAGAACTTAAGGGTTATTATTATCACTAATGCAGGTGTACTATCGTTAGCTCAATATGCAAATGATAGTATTGGGAATTTATAACAGTCTAAAAGACTTTAAACTTATCGCCACGACCTTGTTTATCATCTTGATAGCAATTCAGAATGATTTTAAGTTACTTGAAATTCGATCATAGAGACAATGAACAAGGGAATGTTAATCACCATAATCGGCGGTGCGCTAATAGTCATCCTCACTTCAATTTTTTCGTTTACACCAAATTCTGCCAATCAGTCGTCAATTCCCGCTCTCAAAGCGTATGCACTTGCTGTGATTAACAACAAACGAACTAAATTTCATGTTCAACCTCTAGGAGAGGGCGCTGCCATATCTGCAGATAATCAAGCAAGATTTCTTCTTACACAACTCACCTTAACCCATCTTGATTCCTCCGGTAATACTCCTTCAAAGAGATATACTTTGAACGGCGAAGTTGGATATGTTGCAGAGAATCTTTCTGTTTATCACTGTGGAGATGTTGACGCGTGTAAAACTGCTATAAGTCTTGCAGTAGATGATATGATGAAAGATAAAGAATCACAGGCAAACATATTGAACCCAGATCTCACACATGTCAGTACAGGAATCGCAGTAGGTAATGGCAAAGTCGTAATGGTATTCGACTTCGAGGCAAGAAGGTCATAGGCCGGAGACTAGGCCGTACCCTCCGGGGGAGGGTACAACAGAAATGTTTTGTATGAGCATAGGGAAATCTGTTTTTGATGTTATTGAACATTGTTCTACGGAGGGAGATTTACCCCTGGTCGATTGACCAGGGTAGGCAAAAAAGGCAGTACTTTCGTTTTAGTACTCGCCCATCAGGAGAGAAACTAACAATCTTTGTCAATCTGTACGACAATACAGACTTGCATGCCGTCTACCTCCCGGGAGGTAAACGGCATACCATCGAATTAGGCTCTAGGTGAAGTTGGAGACCATTAAGATCGACTGGGAGCTCAAAACCCATGCAAAATTCAAACTATGACGGATTAGATTATCAACAATATCGCTAGTGATTTTACGCACGAAATTGCATAAAAATAGGCCGTCAGGGTTAGTCAGGGTACCCATAGTACTAAATCTAATCCTGATTTTTTTATCATTTATACTCGCGTAATTCTCTATCTTCATTTTATATTATTTCAGATTCACAGATTGATTTTGTACTATGGTCACTATGGATACCCTGACGAGTAGGATATCACTAGTGATTTGTGCGTAATTTTAGTAGTTGAATCAGCAAAATCTAATCAGTCAGGGTTGGTAGAAAACCACTTCTAATGTCGTAATGAATTATCGACAAAAAATAACAGAATCATACTTCCAATGATTATTGTATGGATTCAATAGCATACTTTTCTGCCAATTTTATTCCTCTCCATAACGTCTCCCTCTTTCCTGACGATTCTCTCCCTTCTTGAAACTTATTCTTCAGCATCTTGCATAGTGAAGCATAACTATTCCGCAGTCAAAAGCTATTGACTTAACCAGTATGAATTTTTGGATATTGTTCAAGTCTTTGAATATGGTCATGCCCTTCCCAATTGCAGCAGGATTGATGAACAAATGAAAATCGTCAATCAGTCCTTCTTTAATCAAGGAAGAATCAAGTGAGGCACCACCATAAACGATGATGTCCTTGCCGTTCTGAGTCTTTAGCTTCATGATTTCTTCCGTAAGGTCGCCTGTTGCAATGTCCGTATTTGCCCACTGCGATTTTTTTAGTGTTTTGGTGAAAACAACTTTTGGTGTTTCTATCATCTTTTTGGCAAACGCATAGAAGGGGTCATCAGGTTTGGTCATCACATCTGACCAATATGAAACAAAGCCGTCTGTCCTCTTTCGGCCCAGAATAATAGTATCGACAGGATCGGTTAATTCGAATACATAATTTTTGAGTTTGTCATCCCAATTCCAAATCATCCAATCCATTTCACCGTTGGGCCCTGCAATGTAGCTGTCGACTGACAGTTGCACCTGTAGTTTTAATTTTCTCATGGTGCTCTATTACCCCGCGTATGCCTTTCTCAAGCCTTGTATGTCGATTTTCTTCATTTGAAGTAATGCCTCCAGCACTATTTCCGATTTCTTAGCATCTTTGTCTTGCAACATGTCGCTCAAGACATTGGGAACGATCTGCCACGACACGCCAAACCTGTCTTTCAACCAGCCACACTGCTCTTTTTCTCCACCTTCGGAGAGCTTTTCCCACAAGTCATCTAGTTCTTCCTGTGTTTCGCAGTTAACTAAGAATGATATGGCTGGTGAGAATTTGAAAACCGGGCCGCCGTTCAACGCCATGAATTGTTGTCCTTCAAGTTCAAACGTCACGGTCGTTACCGTTCCCTCGAGTCTTCCGGAGGCCGCTGCCGCAGATTCTCCGTAATGGGCGATATCTATGATTTTTGAGTTTTTGAAAATAGAGATGTAAGATTTAGCTGCTTCCTCGGCATTGTTGTAGAACCACAAAAATGGGGTGATTTTTTGCATGATGGTTTTGTTCGTAGGTGCCCTATAAACAATAATATAAAAGGGAATAAATATCAATTATGCTCTAAAATGATACGTGTGTATTCTTCTCAATTTATGAATCAGTTGACGTGATGGTAATGTCGCTTAGATACGGAGATCATAGTGAATTACAGGAACCAATTAAGACCTTCACTAACTACATCTTCAGGGTGTGGACATCCAGACTTATTGTTTCTCATCCTATATTAAGAATGAAATGAGATGGTTACATATAGATACGTACTTTTTACGTCATATGATAAGTAATAAGAAATGGACGCATATTTAGAGGAAGAACTTTACGACCATCTTACTTATTGCATCCAAAATCCAAATGGTTCAGATTTTGGAGCAAAAAAGAAAAGAGCCGAGCAGATTGGTAGTGAGTTGTACGCAGATGGAGGACTAGATGCCATGGAGAATATGTTTTATTCAATTGAATTTAGAGTAAAAGAAGAGATTGGTAAGGATGCCAAACCATATCGTGCCTGGTGGAATAATCTAACCGAAGAATGGAGGTATTAAAAATCTGGCTCCGGTTCAAGTAATTGCACCACACACTGAATAGCTAGCCTTTATTCAAAGGTCCCATCTTGAGCCTTTCCATCCTAGAAAGCATAGCTGCATCCAGTATATGACTACTAATATCTTTATTTGGTCTTCCTATAATAGTAGATAGTCCCATAGCATGACGAGCAAAAGAATTTGGAAGTCCAGCTTTCCTGTTTTTATCATATATTGCATCAGTTGTAAAACAAGAAGAACCGTCTACTAGGTTTTCTTGAATATTATCAGAAATTACAAGGCCGCAGTTACTACAATTGATCACTCCAGAGTCATCCGACTTGTCTTACTCTCTGGTTAGCAGTCATGCGTAAATATCCAGTTGTTCCTCTGCTATGATTTGACACTCACTATAGGGCTGACGCTGATGGACTAATAGTGATTTATGCGCTAGAAATCAGATTCAAAACTAGTTATAACCTACTACTTCAACCCTAGATTGGTTACCGTCTTTAGTTACTCGGTATATTTTATCCACAAAACTCTCTAATTCACGCTCATGAGAGACCATTATTATCTGTGCAGAGTTTAATTCATTTAGAACTTGTCTTAACCTAATTAACTGTTCTTTTCCAAAGCCATCAGTGGGTTCATCTAAAATTAGCAAAGCATTATCCATGCCTGCAACCTTCTTAAGCATAGTGTTTAGTGCAAGTCTGTATGCTAAAGCAACTGATGTCTTTTCTCCGCCGCTTAGACTATTAACACTTAGAGAATAGCCACTCTGAGTGATAATTGGAGTAAAATTTGAGTCTGCTTCTACATTAATATCGCCTGTCTCCATTAAAATATTGAACCACCTCTGAAATAACTGATTAAATTCCTCATTTATACTCTGAAGAACATGTCTTTCTATGTCTTGAATAGCTGGAATAAAATGTTGCTCTAACCAATTATTCGTCTGCTGAAAGATCAATTTATTCTGGTAGCGACTCTTTTTATTTTTAACTTCCTTTTCAACTTCATGCAAGTTTGATTCTAGAAGTTTGAGCTCGGAACGTTTGCCTGAAATGCTCTGCCTCATATCGGACATTTTATTTTGTAAATTTCCTAGCCTACTTTCTAATATCTCTAACTCTTTTATTGCATTTTTATTTTTATCAAATAGATCTTGCTTCTCCTGTAATTTCTGTTTATCAGAATCGATTTCGATCTTTAGAGCATCTATTAATTTATTAACATCCTGAATTTCCTTTTCGATTTTTCCCTTCCTTTTTATTTCTTGTAAATTTTCAAGATATCTAAATTCAATTCTATCGAATTCATATTTTGAAATTGCTTGTTCTACTCCTACATAGAATTCTTTGTCCTTGGTTAATACAGCCATATCTCTTTTAATTTGCAATAACTTCCTCCTTTCTTCAAGAGAATAGTTTTCTTTACTAAGATTTTGTTGGTTGTCACTTATCCTTGACGCTTTTAACTGAAGAGTCTTCTTTGCGTTTTGAACTGAATCCTTTTTTTCAGTTAACTTACCTAGCTCACGTTGAAGTTTCTTTAAGTGTTCGTCTTTACTTTCTAGATCATCTATAAGGCTTTTGTTTTCTCTTATTTTATGTTCGTAAGTCATTATTGTATGGTTTAGATATCTTATATGCTCCTCTACCCCCAATTTTTCTTGATGAAATTCAGCTTTAACTTTGGAGATATGCTCTATACTCAATTTCTGTCTGCAAGTAGGACAAGGAGCACCTTCTCCTATGTTGATCATGTTCTCAATTTCGTTTTGTTGTTTGGATATTTGCTCTTCTATTGTTAATACTTCCGTTCTATTCTCGGAAATTAGAGACAAAAATTCGGCGGATTCCTCTCTTAATGTTGGAAGCTGTGAAATTGATTGTTTGAAGCTTAATTCTTCCTTTTCTAATGTGCTTAATTCGTCTATGGACCTTTCTTCTCTCTCAATTAGTTCTGATTCAGCCTTCTTTTCCTCCGTTAATCTATTTATCTCTGATTCTAAGTTTTTCCTTTCGTTATCTACAGATTGCTCTAACTTTGTCTTTTCTTTCTCAAAAATATCATATAGTTTCACTGATGATTCTAGCTGTTTTAATCTACCTTTCAAAGAAAGGTAATCTTCATAAGCTGGTTTTAGCTGCGTAACCAGATTCTCTTTGGTGTTGATGGAATCCAAATCTCCTTCAAGTAGGTCTAATCTTTCTTGTTCTTGCTTCAAGGCGTTTTGATTCCTCTCAATTGTATTCTTCAAATGTGGTATGGATACCTGGAGCTGTAAAACAAGAACTTCCATCGGTTTAAGACTGTCAATGTTTGCCTTTAGTTCTTTTGTTTGTTTGTCTAGCTCTGATATATTCACTTCGCCTTTTTCTACATCCATTATCAGAAAGCTGACTTTTTTATCAAGTTCATACAATAAAGTTTCCCTCTGCTGAAGATCTTTGGTTATTTCTGAGCTTACACGAATTTCGTTATTACTCCAACCTAAAACTATCTCTGCATTTTTCCTGACTGTGCTGTATTCCTCAATATTGAAAGCCCTTCTCAGGATCTCTACTCTTTTTTCTGGCACTTCTGAAAGAATTTGCTTCATCATTTCTTGTGGTGTAAAAATGGCAAATCGGTAAATTACAGATGTTGCCCTAGTCTGTGCTTTTTCATTAATATTAATAATCTTCAAAATTTTTGATTTCATCTCACTTACGGAATAGGTGGTTGTTACATCTCCGTCAACAATATATCCTCCATCTTGAACTACCTTCTTATTATTTCTAATTATGCTTCGAAAGATCTGATAATTTTTGTTATTCACTTGAAACTCAAGAAGCACAGATCCTTTCTTTTCTCCTGATCTGAGAAGGTTGTTGCCATCTATATCACCTAGCCCAAAAAGAGCAAATTCTATGGCAGAGAGAATTGTTGATTTTCCACATCCAATGTCTCCCTGGAAGAGGATTGTCCCTCTAGGTATCTCTATTACTGTATCTTCTTTATAGCTTCTTATCTTGTTTAAAGTAATTTTTCTAAGTAGCATATTATTTTATTTATTTATTTATGTCTGAAATTCCCATCGCAGACTTTACATCATTCATGAGTCTTCTTTCAAAGTCATTTACAGTTTCGTTTTCAATTTTTTCCTTTTTTAGAGCAAGTAATAATTTGTTTGCTGTAAATTCGCCGTGTTCAGATGTAAGTTTGGATTTTATGAAATTCTTTACTTTCTCATCTGTCATAGCAGGGTCAATCTTGAATGATGCTATTCTTTCTTTGATCACATTCTTTTCTATATCTTCTATGCTTGTCCCAATGACTTTCACTGGGGTAGTCTCGGGAGAGACAAGGTTATTTCTGTTAATGAATGATACTAATGCACACTTTGTTGAAAGTTTTTCTTCAAATCTTGAAAAGTTGATATCCGATCGTTTTCCTGACAACAAAGTTCCTTTAACTTTAATCAAAACTATTTTATCTGTTAGGTCCTCCATTTGTTCTACCATTGAGCTTATTTTATCCTCTATTTGCTTGACAGTATTTTGATTTACATTAATAGTTTTGAATATGATATCAGCTATCTTTATTTCTATAAAGTCAGCCCTTATTGTTTCGATGTCATTGTCATAACTTATAATATAGAACCCCCTCCTTTCACCTTCTGCAGTATCTTCTAGATCTGTAAATGTGGAACCAAACAATGGTCCAGGATAGACAATCATACTTTTTCCATCATCATGTTTATGTTCAATCCTTCTATGTAAATGACCTCCGCCATAATACATGAATCCCTTTGGCAATAACGATAATGGAATAGACTCTCCATGAGCAAGGTCAGCAGGAGTTAATTCACTTATTGGAGCATGAAAAAGAAATATCTTGAGACCTTCTTCATATTCGAGCGCTCCCATATCTAGTAGATAATAATATTCACTATCGAGGCCAGTCTTTCTTCCTGATAAGCCTGTGATTTTAAAGGCAGTCTTCTTATCTTGGATAAATTTCAATTTGATTTTGTCTTTTAATTGCTCAAATTCAATAGGCTTTATGAATAGACCTGCGCTATGAAGTATATCTATTATTGATACTGTACTTGCAGTGAAATCATGTGAACCATAAATCATATAGATCTCAATTCCATGTCTTCTGGCTTGCCTCATGATATCTACCGCACGCTTAACATGATCCAGCTCAGGGACATTCACATCGAAGAAATCTCCTGTGATGGCGATAAAGTCTACTTTCTCTTCAATACAAATGGTTATGGCTTTCTGGAAGGCTTTGAGATTAATTTCCTTGAGATTTGGGTTCCTCCAGGCTCCCAAATGACAATCTGTTATGTGTGCAAACTTATGAAGCATTATTATGAAACTGAGATAGCATTGCAGATTATAAGGTTCTTGCTTTTCTAGTAGGCATAGTCAGGATTCCGTAGAGGACAATCATCTGAATGCACATGGGATGATCCTCTAGCTGTTATATTTCCAGTATAATCACCTGCAACTTCTAAGACATCGTCAGAATCGGATATTTCTTTGAGCATCCCGAAGGTTAGTTTATGATTTGTAACGTAATGAGTGCCTTTATCATATATTGCGGGAACCATTCCCGTTTTCTCAAAAATATATTTTTTTGCTGCTTCAGTATTTACGCCTGTTTTTGTGAACACTTCAACCATATATATCGGTGTAATGTTGGGATTTTTTTTTAGACGCCACAGCAAATCGTGAATTAAAGATGGATCTGATTTTGGAAAATAAGTGTGATACAATGTCTCTAACCCCGCATATACTCTCTTAATTTCTTTGATTTCTTGAGATTCAGACATATTTGTCACCTTACACATCAAGAGTGAAATTCCTGAGTCATAATGGACTGTAACATACTCCTCCACTCATATACAAACATCCCTCCTTAATAAATTTCAGATATATGCGTCAGTTTCCAAAATATATGATCTGATCTTGTCGCGTCAAATAGAACAGGTGTCCTATGCACGTATTATACGTAGCTTTGCATATATAATATTCTATTGATCGTATACTGTATTAATTTAACATTCTTTAAATGATTTTACATTATCGTAATTATATGTTAAGTTTTTCTATAATGAACTTTATATGCCATATCCTATAATGGAAAATTACCTAATTAGCCAGAGCTATGTGCAACTATTCCAACTGTTATGGCTAATTAGTAATTTTTTGTTGCTGCTTTCTGTATTCCAACTGCTAAGCCCATGTCAAATCGTAATCGTAATTGTAATTGGAACTAAAGACTTCAAGGTGTAAAGCGTATTGATGTTTCTTTAAATAATCACAAAACCAAATGTCATATAAGAATCACTTGCTCTTAGAATGCTTTCATTAATTGCATTAATTCTTTCTCATTTTTGTGAACGTTTTCTCTAATCGCCGAACCCAAATCCAGATTGACTTTATCCTTCATTTAAAGAATAGGTACATAATGGAGCGAGTGAACATTCTTTTTGTCTTTTACACTAATCATTAGTCCATCTCATCTATTAAGTTAAAGTTCCGTTCTATTATCGCATAGCGATGGTGTAGTTTTTTGCCGCTTCTCTTATTAAAGGACAAAACTTAGTATTTTAAACCTGCCTCTAAACTGCGGATTCTATCGTATATACTTGAATGATCCGCTTCTACTTCTGTAGTTAAATAGAGTAAAAAATCATCACCAAATGGCATAGTAATGCGTTTAATCTTTTCATATTCAGCTAAAACATACATCCCTTTTCCGATCTTGTCTGAAAGTTCACTGCGTACTTTCCATGCAGCCATAGCCATCTCGAGAGATTTTTTGCTCTCATCCTTGGTAAGTAAATTCTGTACACCCTGACGATGACGATAGAATATTATATT
>WNGR01005439.1_pt1 | contig 13650 bp, 13 predicted proteins | sample 5407581 | NCBI WGS metagenome assembly WNGR01 (sample SAMN13153383, study PRJNA577476) | soil metagenome | isolation source: 80 cm soil or saprolite under Garry oak tree replicate 2 | place: USA:California | collected 2016-06-15 | reverse complement strand
GCGTAGTATACTCCTGGTGCCCCAGTTGTTAACGCTACTTCTGGTGTACCAGGCAAGTATCTTTATTCGTCTATCTAATACAGTTGTTAACGCTACTTCTGGTGTACCAGAGACGACCCTCAGCCGCTGCGATTCATCACGTAGAACAGTATCAACGCGACGACAATGTCCGATCCCTACTAGAAGCCATTCACGACGCGTTTGATTTCGCACAGCATGAGGACACTTTGAAATCCATCAACCCCGACTCAAAGCAAGCCGACATCCTTACTCTCATGCTGCAGGATGTCTGTAGTTGCTGTGACTTTATCCAATCGTATGCAAAGGACACGCGATTCTGTACGTTGTCTTTACCTACTTTATTGGCCGGGGTAAACACGCGATTTTTAGGGAAGCGGACGTTGAAGAATATGGGCGGCGCAGCCGAGAGAAAAATTGAGGACTTGTCGACCGCCCTTGTCAAACATCGAAGGGCTTTCTTGGACCAGGCGACCATCACTACAGAGATAACTGTGTTTCAAATTCTGGACGACGTGGGAATAATTTCAGCCAAAGTCGACTGGATGTCTAACCAGCTTAAGTGGGTGTCGAGTCAAGTTCCAGACGCCGGTACGTAGTCCTGATGGCTTGTGAGCTATCGATCTGATAATCGCCATAGAACTGGATGCAAAAATCAGAGAAATCCCTTATGGGACACGCTCGCGATACACACCCGACAAGGGCTGTCTTACGGGAACACGCACGCCCTACCTGGATTTCATTGCCAATTGGGTGAACAATCCCGCTTCGGAGCGTAGTCTCGTTCTTTTCGGGCGAGCAGGCACGGGAAAGTCATCGATAGCGCATGAGATCGCTCGTCGCTTCGACAAAATGCATCGTCTTACGTCATCGTTTATCTTTTTGCGAAAGGAGCAATCCAAACGGGAGGCCTATCACCTCTTTACGACTATTGCTCGCGATCTCTCCGATCGCTACCCTTCGTTTAGAACCGCGCTGGGAAGGATCGTAAAGTACAACTCCTCTCTCCGAGCCGGAACCTGTGACTATGGCACCTTGTTTGAAACCCTTATTCTAGAACCACTTAAGGATCTACACATCGTCGGTCCCATTCTTGTTGTAATTGATGCATTGGACGAGAGTGGGGACGTAACTGGTGGAAATGGCTTACACTCATTTCTTGCCAAAGCCCTCTCTAAACTTCCATACCATTTCCGTGTGCTCATCACCTCGCGACATGGGCACGACATCGAATCTGCGTTCGTTGGAGCCCCGTCAGTCCGCATCAAACACATGGATGATCTTGAGCTGGCTGCTACAACTCACGACGATATTCTCGCCTTTCTCCGAGAGAGGCTCCCTTCGGAGGAGTTCGGAAGGTATGGCAACGTACTGGCGATGAAGGCAGAGGGATTGTTTCAGTGGGCAGCGGTTGCCTGCGGATACATCCTTAAACCTCCCGGTTCCTTTGGTTTTAGCAAGAAGAAGTGCATAGAGCATCTTTTGAGGCTCACCGCAGATTACCACAGGCAAGACCCGTTGGACGAGCTGTACAAAGAAGTCCTAGAAGGATATTTTATTGACCAAGAAGCACGGCTTCTATTCCGCTCTGTCGTAGGGCAGCTCATTACTGCATTTGAACCGCTCTCCGTCTGTTCCTTGACCACTCTGCGACACCACACCTCCAATGACGACGATTACGATTCTGTTGTTGAAATGCTCCGTCACCTCGGCTCATTGCTGAGTAATGTCAGTTCAGCTGATCAAAACCTTCCCATGGTTCCTCTCCATACATCATTCCGCGATTTCCTCACAAATAAAGAGAAGAGCGGTGATTTTTGGGTTAGCTTTCGTGACGCCCATCGTCAATTGGCACGTTCATGTCTCGGTCTACTGATCAACGACCTCAAATTCAACATCTGCAATCTCGAATCGTCATATCTTGCCAACAAAGACGTTGAAGACCTCGACTCCCGTGTTGATAAACACATCTCACCTGCCCTGTTGTATGCCTGCCGTTTCTGGGACGATCATTTAGAACATATTAACTTCGAAACTGATCTGTTCGTCCAACTTCGAACTTTCTTTGAGGAGAAATCTCTCTTTTGGTTAGAGGCCCTTAGCTTGACGAGGGATGTGGGTCTTGCTTCGGCCGCGTGCTCGGCTCTGAACGTGTGGTTAGCGTCTGGTCAAGGTGTGAGTATAATTGTGGATTTGATTAGGAAGGGGGATAACTAATAACTACAATCGCAACAGGTTTCTCAGATAGAACAGAAGAAATTCAAGTCGTTTGTCAATGACGCCTCTGTGTTTGTACGGTATTTCGGGATGGCTGTGGCAAAGAGTGCTTCACAAGTCTATCTTTCTGCTCTACCATTTGCGCCGACTGGTTCTCTTGTCTCTGCACATTATTCCAGCTCATTTCCTCGAATCTTACGCGTGGAACGTGGGCGATTGTCTCATTGGCCGTCATCGGAGATGGTGATATCAAACATTGGGGATGACGTCCTTTCCATTGCGCTCTCACCGGATGGCCAGCGCATCGTCTCAGGCTCGCGCGATCAAACAATTCGTGTGTGGAATGCCACTACGGGAGAGACAGAGGCAGGCCCGTTTACTGGACACACGGATTCAGTCTGGTCTGTGGCATTCTCGCCAGATGGCCGACGCGTCGTCTCAGGCTCGCGAGACCGAACAATTCGTGTGTGGAACGCCATGACGGGAGAGACAGTGGCAGGCCCATTCACTGGACACACGTCCTGGATCAGGTCTGTGGCGTTTTCGCCAGATGGCCAGCGCATCGTTTCAGGCTCTTCCGATCATACAATTCGTGTGTGGAACGCCATTACGGGAGAGACAGAGGCAGGCCCATTCACTGGACACACGTCTTGGGTCTGGTCTGTGGCATTCTCGCCAGATGGCCAGCGCATCGTCTCAGGCTCTTCCGATCAAACAATTCGTGTATGGAACGCCACTACGGGAGAGACAGAGGCAGGCCCATTTACTCGACATATGGATTGGGTCACGTCTGTGGCATTCTCGCCAGATGGCCACCGCATCGTCTCAGGCTCAAACGATCGAACAATTCGTGTGTGGAACGCCACGACGGGAGAGAAGGTTGCAGGCCTGTTCACTGGACACACGGACCCGGTCAGGTCCGTGGCATTCTCGCCAGATGGCCAGCGCATCGTCTCAGGCTCGAACGATCGAACGATTCGTGTGTGGAACGCCACGACGGGAGAGACAGACGCAGGCCCATTTACCGGACACACGGATTCGGTCTGGTCTGTGGCATTCTCGCCAGATGGTCAGCGCATTGTCTCAGGCTCCTCCGATCGAACAATTCGTGTGTGGAATGCCACGATGGGAGAGAAGTCGACAGGCCTATTTACTCGACACACGGACTCGGTCACATCTGTGGCATTCTCACCAGATGGCCAGCGCATCGTCTCAGGCTCGAATGATCGAACAATTCGTGTGTGGAACGCCACGACTGGAGAGAAAGTGGCAGGCCCATTTACTCGACACACGGACTCGGTCAGGTCTGTGGCATTCTCACCAGATGGCCAGCGCATCGTCTCAGGCTCGAACGATCGAACGATTCGTATGTGGAACGCCGTGACGGGAGAGAAAGTGGTGGGCTCATTTACTGGACACACGTCTTGGGTCAGATCTGTGGCATTCTCCCCAGATGGCCAGCGCATTGTCTCAGGTTCGGACGACCGAACAATTCGTGTATGGAACGCCACGACGGGAGAGAAAGTTGCAGGCCCATTTACTGGGCACACGTCTTGGGTCAGGTCTGTGGCATTCTCGCCAGATGGCCAGCGCATCGTCTCGGGCTCGGACGACCTAACAATTCGTGTGTGGAACTCCACGACGGGAGAGAAAGTCGCAGGCCCATTCACTGGACACACTGATCCGGTCACGTTTGTGGCACTCTCGCCAGATGGCCGGCGCATCGTTTCAGGCTCAGATGATCGAACAATTCGTGTATGGAATGCCACAACGGGAGAGAAAGTCGCAGGCCCATTTTCTGGACACACGGATGCGCTCACGTCTGTGGCATTCTCTCCAGATGGTCAGCGCATCATCTCGGGCTCGAACGATCGAACAATTCGTGTGTGGAACGCCACGACGGGAGACACGGTGGCAGGCCCCTTTATTGGGCACACGTCTTCGGTCACGTCTGCGGCATTCTCTCCAGATGGTCGGCGCATCGTCTCAGGTTCAGACGATCGAACAATTCGCGTGTGGGATGTCATGACTGGAGAGACAGTGACAGGCCAATTTACTGGACACATGGATTCAGTGGAGTTTGTGGCATCCTCGCTAGATAGTCAGCGCATCGTCTCATCAAGACATGGATCAGTCCGTACGTTAGATGCTCCGACGAATGCCACAAGACGCATTGACTTCACTGACCGCTCCATGATTAACAACGAGGGGTGGATATGTGGTAGCAAAGGTGAACTTCTAATGTGGATTCCGCCAATACATAGGGAACATCTTCACCGCCCAAGTAATATTTGGGTCGCAGGTGAATATGAAACGCGCGTCGATCTTTCTACGTTCGTGCATGGACCCAGTTGGGCTACTTGTATTAGTACTCAGGTTGAACTACAGTAGTTTGATTTTTTAGGCAGTCTGAAGTGTAATGTCACATGCTACACATGCTAGATAAGAGCTCATCGTACTACGTGTGCTTAAACCTCAAATAAGAGGACGGAGAATTAGTTTTGGCTTGAATAATCCATATGCTACCCAAACTATCCAGGAATCATGCATCATGTATCAGGGACAAATTCGTGTTGCCTAGTGACTACTTGACCAGAAATGAGAAAATAGTACTAGTACTATGCGCAGCCAAAACACAAGACAACCAACTGTGAAACATACATATAACGCTCATAGAACGGCCCTGAATGGGGACTCTGCTACCCCATGTTCCAATCCTGCTAGCAGAAGCTAGATTTCCTCTTTATTTACCTCCGCACGTTCTCGCACGCGAACTCCATGTACAGCATGTATTGCGAGTCCGCGACAATGATTTCTAGGCGCGGTTCCTCTTGAACGATACTGCAAACAGACGGATCTTTGACCGTGGGGACGTGGGGAAGTCAGGGAAAGAGATGCTCTCAAGTATATGTGTCCGCGACGAGATGAGGAGGCCATGTAGGCGCAGCATGATCTCCGGGGCGAGTAGCTGATATATGTCTGTCAGTTCTCACGTGCGACTCGGACGGTCATCAAGAAACTTACGAATAAATTGTGCTAGACGCGACGTACTGGCGGGGGTTTCCATCCCTAGCCTGAGGTCAGGGCTGTACAATAAGCCCTGTGACGGCCACTAGTGATGGAATAGAAGGTATGAAGGCGCACTGAGTAAGTTAATCCCTGTGGCAGCTCGAGCGTCTCCCAAGTGATGAGGAACCGGCGGCAATCTCGATACTCGGTCGGTTGTGCGTTCCTCAGGTGTGCTGACCGTCTCCAGTTCGGGAGGTCGCAAGTGCCCCACGGTGATCCTGCGAACTGATCACAACGTGACTAGTAAGCACCTTCACAACGCGCGACTAAGAACAAGGGGAGGAATACAGTGGCAAAAAGGCTCCCGCGCGATCTCTCAGGCTGTGTCCAAACATTGTCTAAACTGTGACTCATGTGGGACACCGACTCGGAGATGGCGCGTGGCGGCAGCTCGTGAGAATCTTTTAAACGCTGAACACGCTCTCATCTATGTAAGTTCTCGCGAGCGCCAGAATGGTTTATTTTTATTGCTAATGTGACCGAACCCCACTTCTCGTATTGCGTTCGAATCACTCGCCCCTGTTTGCGAATTATAACCCACCCACACCCCCTACGATCTGCCAACCATGACCTCTGAGCAGCTGCTTAAAATCGTCGTCTCGGTCGACGCGCTCGCGCTAGTAGCGGCGCTACTCAACCGCAAGCTCGACACACCCGCCTGCCGGACGAGGTCAACGCCGCCGAGTGGGCCTACGGCGTGCCGCTCGCAGACATCAGGCGGCTCGCCAGCAGGTGGAAGGACGGGCACGACTGGCGTACGCATGAACACGAGCTGAACGCGCTCCCCGGGCCATGTTCATGCGCACCATTGCGGTGGACGGGTTCGGCGAACTGAGCGTGCATTATGTACACCGGCGGAGTGCTGCCAAGGATGCCATTCCGCTGCTGTTCGTCCACGGTTGTGCGTCATCTCTTTTTTTTTTTTTGGAAATCCCTGCCGGTTTTTCCAGCGTGGTGGTGGGCGCGAGAAAGTAGGATTCAGGCCCCACCACCGGGATGTACCCTGCCACCCTCACGTGGTACAGGGTACCCAGGGGAAATGCATTTATGCACACCAGTGCCTGGTGTTCACGCTGGTAGTGTGGGACTCCGCTCACAGGCAATACCCACTAAAACCCAAAGGCCAGCAGCTGACAAAGCAGCTCCGGGGGTGGTGGCACGCCCACTAAGCCACCGCGCCCCCCGGTTGTGCGTCATCTCGTTTCTTCCCCGCCGAGCCATTATTTAAGCCGTACATGGCGGGCCGCAGAGCCAGGAAGCTTCCTCAAGGTGACCAAGGTACTGTCGCTTTTGACGGCGGATTCTGCTGATCACCCGTCGTTCCACGTCGTTGCACCATGTCTTCCTGGGTTTGCGTGGTCGGAAGGGGTGCTGGAGAAGGGCCTTCATGCGATGCACTATGCTGAGGTGAGCGGCATTTAGCTCCGCGATCTTCTCGCGTGTGTGCTCATGACTGTACTGCCAACCCAGCTCTTTAACAAGCTGATGATATCGCTAGGCTACTCCGAATACGTGACGCAAGGTAGAGACTGGGCCATGTCGTAAAATCTCCATGTTATAGGCAGCACGTCTCCCCATGACGGCAAGTTTGAATTCATCATAGTTGACAATGACCACGGCTTCCGATTATGGTCCTAAACACGTCAAAGCGTCTCAAAAATATGCCCATGTAAGCTGCCCAAATGACACACCAACCGCGGTTCTCATTGTCGTCTTTCCGTGTAAAACAAAACCTATATGTGACCCGCCCAGCTTCCGTGAAAGCCCCATCACACTGCTCAAGTATCTGGTCTCGTCTTTCGCGGCGCGCGAGCGACAGTTTACCGCACACACCGAGAGCTTCTTCAAGAATGGCAGGGGCTACTCAGCCGAACAGGCCACTAAGCCACAGACGCTCGGGTTCAGCCTGGCCGACTCGCCCATCGGCCCGGGCTTGTTTGCTCGGATTACGAGAAATTCGTCACGTGGACAGACGCGTATCCGTGCGTGGACCGACGACGAAGTCGCATTAACACCCACCCTCAGGCTATCTCAAGTTCCAAACCTAATAACTGAACTTCGTTTCGTAGTGCTCACGTGGGTCTCGATTTATTGGTTATCGCGCGCGGAGCCCGCAGCGTCCATTCGGATCTACTCCGAGCTCGCCCTCGCGGGCCAAGTCGTCCGTCTCCCCAAGACGACCGTCCCGGTCGACCTGTCCTACTTCCCTAAGGACTTCGTCCAGTTCCCCAGAGTGTGCATCCCTACCATACCTTCTTCGGTTTATTTGGGACTGATGATGAGGGAGAGTAGTTGGTTGCGTGCCCAGGCAAAGATCGTGTTCGAGTCGGAGCATGAGGTCGGGGAGCATTTCGCGGCATATGAGCAGCCCGAAGCGCTGGTCGGCGACCTTCGGAAGATGTTCGGCAAGTCTGGGCCTGCGGCGAGCGTCGTTTCAGGCTGTACCGGTTAGTGATCGACAAGAAAGAATTGGGATAGTCTGGGAGCCCTAGAGTGCTGTGAGGCTGGGGTACAAGTATCGCGTGTTGGCTTTAGTCCTCTTTATGCACACTGATTGTAAGAACTAACATTGAAAAGGAGCAGAGCCTCGACCCAGGCCGTCCGCATCCGGTGTGTGGAGTAGAGTGACAGCCTGAGGGTTGGGAAGACCAAAATACAATGTCTACAATACAATACAACTAGTACTGTACGAGCCGTTAGGTCTATACAGTATCTTCCTTTCCCATTCTATTCTCAATTCTCTTCTTTGGATCAGAACTAGTGAATCCGATGTGAGCCGAATGGCACAAGGCTGGCAAAGTGCGGAGGACTTCCCACAGCACTTCATCACGCCGCTCTGCACGCTCAGGCCGGATTTGGCGCCAGTTACCCCAACAACATTGGTCGCAGTCTCATTGGCAGCGGTTGCTCCCATCCCTGCAACACTATCCAGGTTGTGACGGCTGGAGTGCAGGAGCGCGTTGTTTGCGGGAACATTAATGCTCTGCATCCGGGTTGAGATGCCGAACAAAGCGGGACATGAAGTGATCAGGCGCCTGAGCGCGGAGATAAGGTGAGTGAATACGCGTCCCTGCCGCCAGTGTCGCTGTCCTCGGCGGAGGGATCATAGCGTTTCCAGACGTTCCGGAAGGACTCAACATCACTGTATAGCCTGTACGTGGGTAGGTAGGTATGCGCTAGGACACCATATGAGCGCATAGCCAAAGGTTGAACTCGGATTGAGAAACGGAGGCGCACCCACGCAAAAATTCAATCGCGAGAACCAGGGCTTGAGAAGGAGAAAGACGACAGGAGTGCCATGGAGTGTTACCTTGGAGTGGGGGGTACTCTCCAGGCACTTGGAGGTGCAGAGGGGATGAGCTCAGAGTGCTGCGAAGAAGGGAACGACGCCACGCTAGCTGCGAATGAGGTCATGGTAGTAATTCGTGAGCGCGAACGTCTTGTGTAGATACTCGTGCTGCAGGGCGAGTCCATTTTCACTCGTTATTATTCGTCGGCGTCGTGCCGAAGCTTCCTTGCGTGTCGGAGCAGCGAAAAAACGGTGACAATTTGGCTGACGAATGGTGGGCGGCAAAACCGGCCAACAGCGCAGAGTCATAGTGATCTGGTTGGCAGGGGAGCGGCACGTGGCAAAACCAACGAAGGCTTGCAGCTTTTTGAGGGAAAGCACTTTCCATCTTCACCTTTTTTTTTGGCTGAAAGTTTTCCTCAGTCTTGTATGGTCGTCTTCACATCTTATACTGTCTTTGTGCGGGATGGTCGGTATCGGTATCTCGTGTGTTCCGATTACGCATGAGATACCGATACCGATAGCGTCCCGAAGTGATGTTCCTTTTATTCTCAAAAAAGGAAATGGGGCTGGTGCAGCAGGTTACGCTCTACTGTACTTAACGGTCACTGTGTTAGCGACTCCGATCTCGCCCAACTCCCCCAAAAATACAGACCGAAGGGGACGACACTCCCGCTGAAGAAGCTACTCTTCATCACTTTATGGTCCCAGTCTTCGGGGCAACCATCCAATCCACCACCCCCGAACCTCTTGCCCTCGCCGGATCCCCTTTCCGTCGATACTGGCACTCCTGCTGTGCCAGATGGCCTGACAGAGATGTCGCCTACCGAGAAGGCCCTGATTACTCTCCGTCGCGCCGATGAAGCTAAGAAGCCGATTGACCGAGTCAATACATGGAAAGGAGCTATGAGTGGAATCAAGTGGGCGATGGACACTGTTAGCCCAATTGCAAAGGTGCGTGCAATATCTATTTTGCCTCTCCTCGACTGAGCCGATTTTTGCTCTCAGCTCCACCCGTTTGCCAAGATGACATATGGACTAATCTCAGCGATCCCCAAGGTGCATCTGTTTGCGTCACCCTCAAACAAAACACTTATGCTATGTTCATCTGGACAGTAGAACCGCTACGACGGGAGAGACGGTGGTAGGCCGATTTACTGGACACACGTATGTTAGATGCTTCCGGAAATCACAAGACGCGTTGACTTCACTGACCACTCCATGATCAACAACAAGGGATGGATATGTAGTAGAAAGGTGAACTTATTCCGGCAATACATAGGGAACATCTTCACCGTCCTAGTAATATCTGGGTTGCAGGGGAATATAAAACCTGCGTCGATCTCTCTACGTTCGTGCATGGACGCAGTTGGATTAATTGTACTAGCAATGCGGGAGGGCCTTCGGGCCCTCACCTCACCGCAAGCTCTTGATGCGCTGTCGTGTGTCATACGACGCACGAATGTTTTCGGGGAGTGAGATTGCGGCGGGAAGTGAAAGAGACATGAGCGCGGAAACAGTTACGTGCCGGTCCAGATCTTCTGTACGTTTATCAGCCCCAGACGCACGAGTCAATCGCACTGGGAACGTATCACGCATGGAGAAATACTGACAGCAGGCCTTGACGGCGCCTATTGCACGGCCCGTTTTAGAAAGAGTATATGTTAGTACAATGGGTGCCCTCAATAAAAACGAGTGAGGGTGTCGTGCCCCGGGTCCGAGTCCTTCCCGGTTCGATCGACCTTATCCTCACTTTTCAGAACAGTCGTACACGTGTTCCAGTCGACCTGCCCTCGTGTGGTACATCGCAGCCGCTCTCCAAATAACCCCCTACGTCTGCGACGACAGTTGCGAATCCGGCGATGCGAATCTTATAGATATTGGGGGTTCAAAGGCCTCGGGGTCAGACATAGACAGAACGTCGGCGGTGCTTAGTCGCATCGTGACGAGGAGCACGATAGTCATGGGGTAGATTCCCTGATGGGTGGAGCTGACATTCAGCCTGTCATAATATGATAGAAGGATGCCTTACGACAACTTGGACGATAGCTGCATCCAAGAAAAGAACATAACTCCACTGAGTAAACGATGATATCATATACACCACCTGCCGCGGAGAGCCTAGGTCAGTTAACGTATAACATAACCAGAAGTAAATCAAACCATACCCAAATGCACACATAAAGTGCCCCAGACTCGACCATGAAAATAAGGACTTTCTCTGCTGTAGATGTAGCAGTTCCCTTGCCAAGCAAAGATCGTACAGAGTGCCTGTGCTGCCTGCAGGTCGCAGCGTGTCATCACAGATGGCATCAAGTAGCTAGGGTGACGAGAAATGTACCATGTTCGAATACAGGTTAATGCTGTGGCCCAGAGATTTGTGCCAATTGAGAGGCCCCAGACGGTCCATCCGAGGTAACGGCTCACGCTTCCATATCGCTCGGACTTATATTCAGTCCCAACGTACACGTATGCAGCGCCAGCGGCCGACAATACTGACAAATGGACGCGTCAACCGAGAGAATCCCGAGGTCTGCTTATGCTCACCGAGTGTGCACACGAGGGAGAAGAGCAGGGGTGTGAATATGGTGAATCTGCGACTCGGACCCCACAACACCCAAGCTCGCCACACAACAACCCCATCGCTTATGATGTACTTCGTAGCAATAAGCAATCGTCGCGAGTGAAATCTCAAGGGGTGACGTACATTAATCGTGGGTAGGTATATGACTACAAGCATTTCGAAGGGTGACGCGAGAGATTCGTCAACCCTCAAAAGTTTCGCAGCAAGAGCCATATTCATGGCCCAGTGTACCGCAGAGACCGCGTACATGACCGCGGACAGGGCTAGCATAGAATATCTGACTGGGGTGGAAGGGCGTTTGGACCTTGCAGTCGGGGTAAGAGTCGGGAATCGCAATTGGAACACAGACATACAGCATAAATACGCTCGAGAAGAGAAGGACAGCGGTATAGATCCCTATTCTCTAGCTCAGCTATGCGGAATGATGGTGGATCAAAACATAGTCGCACCGAAAAAGAAAGTCTCGCATAGGTAGGCCCCAATTAGGAGGATGAGTGGACCATATGTTTCTGCTCGAGCATTGTCACCCATGGTGCGACAAGGGTAAGAAGATTAGTGACAGTGAGGTGGTTGACCAGGAGGGCTCTTGCGCTCCGAAGTGTTAACGAGACATTATATGACACGAGATGAAATGGGTGCCAGTGAGGGACAGCCAACGAGCCCCCATAGTACGTCCCCATTGAGTGGTGCCCTTGATGGTGCCGTCGACTAAGGGGCGTCTGACCTAGGTCGAGTGGCTGGCTTGACCAGACGCGTAATCAGTGTAATGGACGTTGCTATCGGGGGTACAGGATCGGGCCAATTGCCAGTGCCCGTGTTTCTCAGTGAAGATCAGAGATCGACAGACAGCTTGACAGACAGTGTACTTTGGGGACATTACGTATGTAACATGAGATAAAAATATTGCAAGCACTTACATGTAAGGATCTGTCAACCACTGGCATACAGCGGGCACCTGGTGTTCGGTGTGTCTTGCCTGTCAAGCTGTCCTTTTTTTGTGCCATTGTGCCATCTGTCATGTTGTCCTTTTTTTGTGCCATTGTGCCATTTGTCAAGCTGTCTGTTTTTTGTGCTGTTGTGCCATCCGTCGGGCCATCCGTTTTTTGTGCTTTTTGTGCCATCCATCAAGCCACCTGTTTTTTGCGTCATTGTGCGCCGTCCGTCATGGTTGCCTGTTTCTGTGTCGTTGTACGCCATCCGTTTTTGCGCCATTCGTCATCCACTTCTATGCCATCAGTCATCCTGCTATGCGCTATCTGTGCCGTTCATTAATGTGTCGCTCAGCCTCTTGCTGCCGACCATTGTGACCGCAGGGGCGGGGGGGCTGCCTTCACATCCACCTGCCTCTGCCTGCTGTACACCACCTCCACAAGCTGCTGCTGTAGTCGTTGTACACTGTCGCCGCACGCCGCTGGAATCCATAAATAGGGAACAGCACCGCTGCTGCCTTTGCTGCCGCAGCTTCCGTGCACTCACCAACCACCGCGTCTGCACCCAACCACCGCGTCTGCACATGCCGCCGCCGCCACCTCTGCATACCCTTTGCGCCGCCGCCATCTCTACATACTATCCTGCATGCCGCCGCCACCGCTTCTGTGTACTGCCGTTGCTTCTCCACACCTTTCCTGCACCATCACCCTCCCTGTGCCATCTCCTTTCCTACGCCACCGCCTTTCCTGCCTACGCCACTTTTCCCGCACCACGTCTCTGCTGCACGCCACCACCTTTCCTGTGCTGCCCCTCTGCTCCACCGCCGCCACCACTTCTGCACACCACCGTGCCTCACGACACCACCACCAGCTCTGCGTGCCGCCTTTGCACGCTGCCTCTGTACGCCGCAGCTGCTGCCTCCGCACCCTGCCGTCACCGACCTCTGCACGCCGCCTTCGTGGTGCCGCTGGCATCGGGAAAAACCTCCCGCGCTAGCGAGGAATAAATTACCAATATTCGGAATAGAGGATTTAATGCACTAATAACAAACACAAAAGCTGGAATAATCGCTTGTGAGTCGCATGGAGATAATAAAACAATAATGTATGAGGTAGCTAATATTTCTATCACTGTTTTATTTTAAAAGTATGACAACGGTGTTCCACTGTCCGGTCTTGGACATCGTACCCTGCTCTGCATCGTCGGTTTGGTTGGACGCGCACACGGCATGCGACTCACGTTGACGGACCTCCAGCCCCCGCATCGTCATCATGGTTGGGGGCACTCAGGGCTTGCATTAACTTAGCAGAGGGTAACCCTGCTCCTGCGTCGTATTCATGGTCGGGGGTGCACGGCTCGTGTTAGCTCCAAGAGGCCGCATTGTGATTGTGGTGCTCAGGGTCACACATCAGCAAGAACACAGGTTACTGCCAGACTTTTTACTGGTGCCCAGCAGGAAAGCAGTGCAAGTTGCACAAGTTCACAAGTCAAATATAGGGTTATTATTTAATATAAATTTTAATAATATAAATTTATTTGATTA
>WNGR01011442.1_pt1 | contig 13651 bp, 10 predicted proteins | sample 5407581 | NCBI WGS metagenome assembly WNGR01 (sample SAMN13153383, study PRJNA577476) | soil metagenome | isolation source: 80 cm soil or saprolite under Garry oak tree replicate 2 | place: USA:California | collected 2016-06-15 | reverse complement strand
GACCGCGTCGAGCCGGAAGCCGTCCACCCCCATCTCGCGCAGCCAGAACGTGGCGATCTTGTTCGCTTCCTCCCGCACGGCTGGCGTCTGGTAGTTCAGGTCCGGCATCCCGCTCCAGAAGACGCCGTAGTAGTACTCGTCCCGCACCGGGGAGCGGTGCCACGCCTCCCCGCCCCACGGCCCCTTCCCCAGCGGCTGAGGCGCGAGGCGGTACCAGGTGCGATAGGGCGAGGTCGTGTCGTGCAGGGCCGCCTGAAAATAGGGGTGCGCGCTCGAGCTGTGGTTCAGCACCATGTCCACGAGCACCACGATGGCGCGGCGGTGCGCCGCGGCCACCAGTCGCTTGAAATCGTCGTTGGTGCCGTAGGCCGGCTCGACCCGGTAGTAGTCGCTCACGTCGTAGCCGTGATAGCTCGGTGACGCGGCCACCGGCATCAGCCAGATACAGGAGGCGCCGAGCTTGGCGATATAGTCGAGCTTCTCGATCAGGCCGTTCAAGTCCCCGATGCCGTCGCCGTTCGAGTCGTAGAACGAGCGGACGAACACCTCGTAGCAGACGGCGCCGCGGGTCCAAGCGGGTGTCCCGCCTTGGCTCGCTGCCTTGGGGGCGGCGCAGACCGCGAGGGCCGTGCCCAGCATGGCGGCGCGTGAGATTGACACCACCCGCGTTCCCGTGGTACTACTCGGCGGGACTACCGGAGGTATTATGGCCGACGACATGGGAACCTTCCGCGTCGATCTCGAAATCGAAAAGCCCGGGCACCCGAGTGAACGGCGGACCTTGCAGTCGGTCTTGGTCGACACGGGCGCGGAGTTGTCATGGTTTCCCGCGCCCGTCCTCGAGTCCCTTGGGATCGAACGCATCAAGGAGTGGCGCTTCCGTCAAGCGGACGGTACGGTGCTGGCCCGCTGGACCGGAGGAGTAATCGTGCGCGTGGCCGGCATCGAAACGCTCGACGAGGTCGTGTTTGGCGAGCCCGGCGACTTGATTCTGCTGGGCTCTCGCTCGTTGGAAGGGATGAACCTGCGTATCGACCCGCTCAGCAAGCGGCTGATTGATGCAGGGCCGGCGCCCGCCGCGGCCACGACCGCGGCATCTCGGACGCCGACGATCCCGACGAGTCACGGCTGTCGGCTCGCACCGTCGATCGCGATCGCCGAATTGGGCTCGAGGTGGATCGAGACCGCGCCCGCCGTCTCCACCACGATCGACCTCCCAGTGCACGACGCCCCCGTCAAGCCGCCGGTCAGGACGTCGCAGTAGGTCCCCGGCGGCATGCCCGTGGCGACGGTCGTGTCGACCGGAGCACTCTCGCGGCTGATCGCCACGAAGCCCTTGTCGCCCCGCGAGAAGGCGATGGCGTTGGCGCCGTCGTCCCACCAGTGATTGATGTCGGTGCCCGCGACCAGCTTCCGAAAGGCAACCATCCCCCGGATGTACGGGTCGCGGTGCTCGCACACCCACTGGCCGACCGTCGCCGACTCGAGGGTCGACGCGCAGGTCACATCGTTGGTATTGCCGCCGGCGTCGGACGGGGGTCCCATCATGTTCCCCGCCGGACAGTCGAACGCGTAGCTCGAGAGAATCGAGGGATAACCGTAGGGCTGCGCCAGCATCCACACGTTCGCGACCCGGAACACATTGCCGTCACGATAGCTGATGCCGCAGTCGTGCTGCGTGTCGTGGTTCTGGAGGAACGCAACGGCCTTGTCGGAGGGCATGAGCCCCCAGGCGGCGGGCGAAAACTGGCTTCCAGGCGGCCCGTTGGGATTGAGCTGTGAGATGTGCTGGCCCCCGATCCCGCGGAACTTGTCGCCCACGCCGACGAAGGTGAATTCCGTGATGTCGGCGGCGCCCCGGGAGCCGTAGGCTTCGCCGAAGTAATCGTGCGGCGACAGCGCCTCGCCTGCTCCGCCGATCACCTCGAGGAAATAATACGGGATGGCGCGGCCTTCGGCCGTCATGGTGGAATCCACAATCGCCAGGATCTGGTCGAGCTCCACCTGCTGGATGTGTTTCGCGGCGTCGATGCGGAACCCGGCGACGCCGAGGCGCGCGAGCATCATCAGGTAGCCCGCGATCTTTTGCCGCACCGAGGGCAGACCGGTGTTGAGATCCGGCAGCGAGAACAGCTCGCAGTCCTGCACGTTGGCGGCGCTCTGGTAGTTGTTGACCGTACAGGGCGGGTGGAAATCGCTCGGGCTGTACAGCCCCGGGTAGTCGTACTTGCTGTACGCGGTGCCGTTACTGCCGACGCCGGGACTCGGGTAGTTGGTCATGTGGTTGATGACGGCATCCACATAGATGTCGACACCCACTGCTGTGCATCGCTGCACCATGTCCACGAACTGCGGCGCCGTTCCCGAGCGGCTGCGGTCGATGCCGTAACTCACGGGCTGGTAGCGCTCGCTCCAGGGGTAGCCCGGCACTTCGCTGTGCTCCTCGGGGGGCGAGACCTGGACTGCCTTGAAGCCGGCCGGCCCGAGGACTTGCTCGCACTCGGTCGCGATGTCGGTCCACTTCCACTCGAAGAGGTGCACGAACACGTCGCCCGCTGCCATGTGGCCGCTGGGGCGATAGGTCGGGGGCAGCGTCGGCCGGTCCTGGGGAGGATTCCCGCTGGGTGGAGAAAGGAGCGGGTGGCTGCAGGCGGGCGCGGCGAGGGCGAGCAGCGCGGTGGCAACGAATGACCGCGCGCTGCCTGCGCGGCTGAAGCCGCGGCTCGGCACCTGCCGCTGAAGCGGCCGCATGTGCCAGTTTACTGGCAGACGCCGAGTCGCGGGTTCACCCGCGGCACGAGAACGTGGTGGCCGCTGCGCGCTCAGTAACCCGGATTCTGTTGCAGGTTCGGGTTGGCGATCAGCTCGTTCGCCGGAAGCGGATAGAGATCCCGGCCCGTGCCCAACGCAGTCCCCGCCATGATGCCGCCCTTCCACGCCCAGAGGTAGGTACCGCTCGAGAACAGGCCGAACCGCACGAGGTCGGTGCGGCGCTGGCCCTCGAACAGCAGCTCGCGGCCCCGCTCGGCGAGCAGGGTATCCAGCGTGAGCGTGCCAGCCGGGATGTTGGCGCTCGTGTTGCCGAAGGCGCGGACCCGGAGGCTGTCCACATAGGCCTCCGCCTGTGCCAGCGTACCGCCGCCGCCGCGTAGACTGGCCTCGGCATAGATCAGATACGCGTCAGCAAGCCGGAGGATCGGGAAATCCGTATCGACCATGCCGGACTGCGCCCCATTGGCTCCGCCTGACGTCTTGTTGGTGAACTTCGGCGCGGCGATGCCGTTGCTGAACTGACCGATGGTATCCACGTTGACCTGCTGTCCGGTCTTGAAAAAGAACGCGGCGCGCCCGTCGCCGGCCCCGAACCGATTGTAGGCCTGCTGTTTCAAACGGTACCCGCCCCAGCAGTAGTCGATGCCATAATTGGCCGCGGACATCTGGCCGCCGCAGCCGGCATGGATCAGAAACGTCATCCCGCCCCAGGTCTGCGTGTTGTTGCCATCCTGCGGGGCGACGAAGATGAGCTCGGGCGACATGTTGTTGTCCGCCTGGAAGTTGTGCACAAAGCTCGGATCCAGGGTGTAGCCCGCGCCGATGACGGCCTGCGCTTCGGTGAGCGCTCCGGCGTAGTTCGGCGTGCCGGTGTAAATACCCGCATTCAGGTACAGCTTGGCCAGCAGCATATGCGCGGCGGCGGGCGTCGCGCGGCCGTACGTCGCTGCGCTCTTCGGCGGCAGCGCGTCCTTGATGGCGTTCAGCTCGCTCACCACGTACCGGTAGAGACTGTCGCGGGTGGCCTGCTTCGGGGGCGTGGCCCCGAGCGGGTCCGCTTCGGTCACCAGCGGGATGTTCCCGAACAGATCGATCCCGTGCCAGTAGCTCAAGGCTCGGAGGAACCGGGCCTCGGCGCGGTAGAACTGGACGTTGGTCCGGAGCGTCGGATCGTTCTGGTTCCGTTCCGCGAGCTTCGCATCGGTGCTCTGGCGCAGGAACTCGTTCGCCAGCATGACCTGGTAGAAGACGCGATAATACATCGCGTTCACCATCTCGTTGCTCGCTCCCCAGAGCCCCGTGTTCAGGTCGCGGAGACCGGGATCGTTCCAGCCGATCACCGCCTCGTCCGTCGGCATTTCCTGGAGGTACCAGTACAAGCGCAGGTATTCGCCGAAACCCTCGTCGATGCCCCCAATGTCGGCATTGCCGTCCGGCCCCCGTTGTCCGGTGACGATCAACCCGCCGTAGATCTTCGCGAGGAACGCTCGATACGAGTTGGGATCGTTGAACACGTTGGCGCTGGTGACAGTGCTCTTCGGTGCCACCGTAGGATCCGTGCAGCCGGTCCCGGTCACGCAGAGCAGGGCGGCGGCGACGCTCACTGCTTTGGTTGTGCGGTTCATGTCTTTCGTCCCCCTAGAACCGGACGTCCCCCTAGAACCGGACGCTCAGGCCGGTGGTGATGGTGCGCGCACGCGGATAGATGTTGTTGTCGAGGCCGTTCAGCCCCGCCGTCGGATCTACGCCGCTGTAGCCGGTGATGGTGAACGCGTTCTGTACGGTGGCGAACACGTGCAACGGCTGCCCGCGGTAGGTGAACGCGTAGCCGAGCGTGATGTTATCCATCCGCAGGAACGAGGCGTCCTCCACGAAATAATCCGAGTAGTATTGCGGAACCACGAACCCGGTCGTCAGGACCGACGCATGCAGGTTGCTCGGCATTCCCGACCCCGTGAGGTTCTGGTAGGCCCCGTTGGCCGACGCCACGTTGTTGTAGACCCAGTTCCCCAGGTAGGCCCGCAGCGTGAAGCTGGCGTCGAAGCGCCCGTAGCTCAAGTACGACGAGTGTCCCAGTATCCACTTCGGGGCCGGGTCGTGAAACGGCCGGCGGTCGGCGTCGTTGATGACCCCGTCCGGCCGGTACAGGCCGACGCATCCCGGGGCGGCCGGGCAGGCGACGGTGTCGCGGACGGTCGGCTGGTCCACGTACATCTTGAGCAGGCTGTCATTGGTGCAACAACTGTAGATCGGCTTCCCATTCGCGCCGTACTTTTGCTGATACACGAAGAACGAGTTGACCGGCACTCCTGGCTGAAGCACCTCGACAAAGTTGCCTACACCACCCGAGATGTTACCGGTCAGGATCTTCGATACACTCTTGTTCGGGTTGATCGTGAGCAGCTCGTTCGTATTGTGGCTGGCGGTGAACGCAGCGGTCCAGACCAGCCCGCTCGCACGTCCCTCCAACAGGCGTGCATTCAGGATGACCTCGAAGCCCCGGTTTCTCATGCTGCCGATGTTGGTCGTGACGAAGTTGCCGAGGTTCGTGCCGGCGGCGACGGGGACGTTGAAGATCAAATCGGTGGTGTTCTTGGTGTACCAGTCGATCGAGCCGCTGTAGCGCTGGTTGCTGAGGCCGACATCGACGCCGGCGTTGTACGCGCTGGTCTTTTCCCAGTGGATGAACTGGTCGACGGCGCTCGGGCGGATCGTGGTGACGAACGTGTTACCGAACTGCACCTTCGTCTGCCCGTCGCTGTAGGTATACGTCGGGTACTGCAGGTAGTCTCCGATCGCCTGGTTGCCGGTCCTGGCCCAGGACGCGCGCAGCTTCAGGTCCGAGAGCGAGCCGACCCCCCGCATGAACGGCTCCTGCGAAATCCGCCACGCCAGCGCCACCGATGGGAACGTGCCCCACTGGTTCCCCGGGCCGAAGCGCGAAGACCCATCGCGTCTGGCGCTCAGCGCCGCAAGGTAGCGGTCGCCGATGTTGTAGTTGAGCCGCCCGAAGAAGGAGATGAGTTTGTAGTCGACGATGTCTCTGGTATTCCGCACGTTCGCGGCCGTCGGGATGCCGTTGTCGCCGAGCAGGTTGCTGCTGAGACCCGTTTCGCGCAGCGAAGGATACTCGGCGTGCGACTGCGTGAAGGAGTAGCCGCCGACCAGATCGATCCTGCCGGGTCCGTAGCTGCGCGACGGCGCGTAGCCCCCGTACGCGTCGAGTACCGAGTTCACTTGCGTGTTGTTCGCAAGGAACAGCAGGCCCTGGCCCTGTCTCACCTGGGCGGCCAGGTTGCTCGGATAGAAAGTCGTGCGATCGGCCTTCGCAAGGTCGTAGCCCAAGTTGACGTGGGCAGTCAATCCTTCCACGAAGGGCATCCGGTACTCGGCCTGCGCATTGCCGACGCTGCGCCAGGTCGTGCCATGGTCGGACGCCAGGTTCAGGCTGGCCACAGGATTGCTCGGGGACGCATTGGTCGTGTTCCAGTCCCAGTAACCGGTGGCGCTGGTCGGATCCATGACCGGCTGCGTCGGCGCCATCGCGGCGGCGTTGCCGAGCACGTCGCTCGGGGTGAACTTGTCGACGGCGCGCGACCCCCGCACGCTCGTACGCACGTTGAGACGGTCGCTGAAGAAGCGCTGCTGATAGTTGAGCCCGAGCGACACCCGCTCTGTCGAGCTCGCCCGGATGACGCCGTCCTGGTTCAAGTAGCCGAGCGACAGGCGGTAGCTCATGTCGTTGCCCGCGCTCGAGAATGCCACATCGTGTTGCTGACCGTAGCCGGTGCGGTCGATGAGGCCGAGCCAGTCGGTGTTGGCGCCGCGCAGCGAATCGATTCTTGATGGGGCGTACTGAGTCACGGCAGCGGCGAACTGGGCGGCGTTTAGCATGTCCGGTAGTCTGGTGACCGATGAGGCGGACGCGCTCGTGCTGTACTCGACCCCGGTTCCCTGCCGCCCCTTCCCCCCCTTCGTGGTGATGAGCACGACGCCGTTCGCCGCGTTCGACCCGTAGATGGCGGCGGCCGAAGCGTCTCGCAGCACCGTGATGGTCTCGATGTCGTTGGGGCTGAGGAAATTGAGGGGGTCGCGACCGGCGGAGAGGCCGCCACCGGCGCCGGTGCCGAGCGGCACGCCGTCAATGACGTACAGCGGCTCGCTGCTGGCATTCACCGAGGTGGGGCCACGGATCCGGAGCGACAGGCCGCCGCCCGGGTCGTTGTTATCCACGACTTGCACCCCCGCCACCTTACTCTGGATCAGCATCTGGGGGCTGAGGATGCGGCCGGTGTTGAACTGCGAGTCGGTCACTGCCGTCACGGCGCCGGTGATGTCCCCGGCCCGCTGCACCCCGTACCCTGTCACCACGACTTCCGACAGACCCACAGCCTGGGCCGTCAGGGCGAGATCGACCACGACGGCGTCGCCTGCCACGACGGTGACGGCCTGCCGCGCCGGTCCGTACCCGAGCATCCTCGCCCGCACGGTGTCCGCGCCCGCGGGGACACCTGCAAGGACGAAGCGACCGTCCGCCTGGGTCAGGGCGGTGTGACTCCCGACCGTAACCGAGACTGTCGTGAGCGGCTGCTGGGTCGCAGCGTCCGTGACGCGTCCCCGGATCGTACCGGTGGGCTGTTGCGCGGAGAGCGGCGCCGTCCAGAGTACCGCCAGGAGGGCAGCGATGATGCAGCGAAGTCGTCTCATAACATCTCCTCGAACCGTGGGGCCGCACGCACCCGGGCCGACGGGGGGGTCCGGAGCGAGGGAGGAGGAGGTAATTCGCGGGGAGGATTCTGTCAACATCGTCGATTTGGCCCGACTCCGTTCGTCGTATCGTTAGAACGAGACTTCCGGCTCCCGAACCCGACACCGAGACAGGAGACACGCCAATGCGTGCGCCTTCCAGAGCAGTCGCCCTTCCCCGGACCATCGCTCGAGTACTCGCCGGCGCCGCGATCATCGCAGCCCCGAGCCGCGCTCAGGCACCGGTCAAGCGCACCGCGCAGGGCGCCTTGGGGGGGCAAGACGAATGGCGCCGGCCATTACGCCGACGTGAACGGCATAAAGCTCTACTACGAGATCCATGGCACGGGCCGACCGCTCATTTTGCTACACGGTGGTCTCGGGGCGATCGAGATGTTCGGCCCCAACCTCCCGGCACTCGCCCAAGGCCGCCAGCTCATCGCCGTCGACTTGCAGGGCCACGGGCGGACGGCCGACATCGATCGACCCTTGAGCGTCGCGCTGATGGCGGATGACATCGCCGCCCTGATCAAGCATCTGGGACTCGAGAGCGCCGACGTCATGGGCTATTCGCTGGGCGGCGGCGTCGCCCTGCAGACGGCCATCCGACACGCCGAGGTGGTGCGCAAGCTCGTGGTGGTGTCGACGCCGTTCCGGCGCAATGGCTTCTATCCCGAAATCCTGGCGCAGCAGGGACAGGTGAGTGCCGCCGCGGCCGAGGCGATGAAGCAGACGCCGATGTATCAGCTGTACGCCAGCATCGCGCCCCGGCCTGAGGACTGGCCTCGGCTGCTCGACAAGATCGGCGAGGCCATGAAGCATGACTTCGACTTCTCCAAGGAGATCGGCGCCATCAAGGCGACGACGCTCGTTGTCGCGGGGGACGCCGACATCTTCCCACCGGCGCACGCGGTCGAGCTGTTCGGGCTGCTCGGCGGCGGGCAGCGCGACGGCGGATGGGATGGATCCGGTCGACCCAAGTCGCGGCTCGCCATTCTGCCGGGGTTGACGCACTACACGATCTTCAGCGCTCCCGCCCTCGCGGCCACGGTCATTCCGTTTCTCGACGACCCGGCGCGGTGAGTCCTCACCCCCTGCCCCCGAGTCCTCACCCCCTGTCCCGCTCTCCCTGCGGGAGAGAGGGAACTCTTTACCGGGACGACAACCACGGCAGGACGCAGCGCTGCTGGTGGCTGGCCACCGCCAACTCTAGCCCGCGCATCACGTCGAGCGCTTGCTCAGGCGTGACCGCGAGCGGCGCCGTTCCGAGTATGGCGTCGCGCACGTTCTCGTAATAGCGCGCGTAGCTCGAGGGAATCGTCGGCACCGGTCGCGCGCCCTCCGGCGTGGTGAGCGTGCCGTACAACTCCGGGGGGTCCGCGTCCCACCCTGGCTCACCTGGCGTGCGACCCGCCTTCAGTGCCGCTTCCTGGGCATCGACCCCGTACTTGATGAAGGAGCCTCGGGTGCCGTGCACGGCAAAGCTCGGGCCCGGCGCGGCCGCCAGCATGGACGCGCGCAGCACCGCCCGCAGGTTTGGGTAGTGCAGCGTCACGTCGAACGCATCGTCCACCGCGGCGCCCTCGCGCTCGATGCGGATGTCGGCCGCGACGGCACGCGGAATTCCGAACAGGACGAACGCCTGATCCAGCAGGTGGGGCCCCAGGTCGAACCACACACCCGCGCCAGGCTCGGGCCGCTCGCGCCACGCGCCCGGCTTCAGCTCGGGTCGGAATCGATCGAAATGCGACTCGTAGACCACGATGCGACCGAGGGTGCCGTCCGACACCAGTCTTTCCAGCGTGACGAAGTCCCCGATGTAACGGCGATTCTGATAGACCGACAGGACCCGCCGCTGCTGCTTGGCCAGTGCGACGAGGTCTTGGGCCTCCGCGAGCGTGGGGGCGAATGGCTTGTCGATGACGACGTGGCGTCCAGCCAGGAGGGATTGCTTGGCGATCGGATGATGTGACGTATTCGGCGTGGCGATGACGACCAGGTCGATCGCCCTCGTGAGCAGGTCGTCGACGCTGCGGACGAATTCGACATCTGCATAGTGCGGGTCTGGTGCGCCCTGGCGCTGGACGATGGTGGTGAGGCGGAGGCCTGCGACCGCACGAATGACGGGAGCGTGGAATACCTTGCCCGCGAAGCCGAAACCGACGAGTCCAACGTTGAGCATGAATTCCCGATTGGTGATTCGACGCCGGCCCAGGGCGAGTCGTCGTTACGAGTAGCGGCGCACGATCAGGGCGATCGGCAGTCCCACGCAGAACACGTGGATGACGACGCCGACGATCGTAGCGCTCAGGGAGAAGGGACGCGGGCCGATCGCCGAGAGCGGAATCACCACGAGCTGCATGAAGAAGTAGACGACCACGCCGTACGACGCTCCCGATACCACCGCGTGCTGCACCAGGATGGGCGTGCGCCGACTCGCCACGTAGTAGACCGCGGCGGCGGATGTCGCTATGAAGAAATGACACAGCAGACCAAGGAAAGCGGTCGCGAGCCCGCCCTGGAAGGCGTCCTTTCCAAGTAACCCGCTCGCGATGCCCTGCAGGAGGCGGATGGATGACGCGCCGAAGCGCGCATAGACGATGAGGGCCGCGCTAATATCGAGAGCGCCGCTCACCAAGCCTGCCCAAAGGATTGTCGTCAGAGCGCGCGGATGCTGCCGGACTGGCGCCGATCCGGCTGCGGTCATGAGACTGCTCCGCCGTGGGTCAGCGATCGCGGGGTCGCCGTCCGTCTGGGCGTCGAGTGCACGCCTTACAATAGCCCCGGTCGCGGGGGCTCGGTATAGGCATCATTCGAGCACTCGGATCTCGGGGTAGAGCGGAGACGCAATGTTGAGTCGCGAACCCCTTGGCCCTGTCAAGTACGCGTCGAAAAAGCGCTGCAGGCAGTACGCCGTGATGGCCAGCTGGCGACGTCCGTCGATACTGAGAATGCCCATCATACGGAGCGCCCCCAGCACGATATGGCTCTTCAACAAGGCGCCGTCGTCACTGAAGAGGAAGTGGTTCGCGCCGCGGATCGTGATGCGCAGCCTACCGTCCGGAGGCAGGCGATCATAGATCGATTGGATGTTGGCCTCGATCGGACGGCTCTCCGCGTCGGACGAGCCGCCGTGCTCGCTCAGGAGAAACATGAATGGCCGCGGGATGCCGTCTCGAATGACGCTCCCTAACGGGGCACCGTCCACGTCGATCCCTGCCTTGCACCGGGAATCGTCGTGGCAGAATTGCGCGGCGGTGGCCCCACCAAGGGAGTGACCAAATACTCCTACGCGGCTCATGTCGAGTCGTCCCGTGAACTTGCCGGACGCGTCCCCGCGGTTCAATTGCTGCAAGCGATCAAGCACGAACGCGATGTCGCCGGTCCACGCCGCCAACAGCTTGTTGATACGACGGGCTGAATCCGGGCGGCCGAACACGAGTTCGGGGTTATTCTCCGGTCTCCGTCTCATCACCCGGCCATCAGGGAAAACGACGACATTGGTGCGATAGGGAGCATCGAAGCCCACGACGACGTACCCATGACTGGCCAGATCCTCGGCGAGGCTCGAGTAATTCCACACTTCAGCGGAAGCCCCCGCCCGCAGGATCACCACAGGGTAAGACCGCTGCTGCGGCGACACGTCGGAGTTTCGCATCGCGTGCGCATGGACCCGCGACAGATCGCGCGTCAGAAAGCCCATCACCCCGTCGCGAGCGCGTTCAACCTCGGCTCGTGGCGCAGCGGGCAGGTAGTCGTCCGGCAGCGCGGCTGGTTGCCCGGTTGCCGACGGGTACCAGATCCAGACAAGCAGCTCGCGTTTGGCACCCGGCACGGGCGCCAGCGAGTCCAGTGTCGCCTCGTCGGCCCAATCATACGTCGCGCGACCAACCGCGAATGACCCCGTGGGTGGCGGGAGTGTGACGGAGGTCCTGCGCTCCAGCCAGAGCGACGCCACCAGCGCCCCCATGCCGAGAACGCCCAACAGCGCCAATGCTGCGAAGCTCTTGAGTACCCGACGGACGTTAGGCGCCATAGCGAGATGCACCAGTATAGCGCAAAGTACTTTGTACAACAATGCCAGCCGGTTGGCTGGGAGCGGCGTGGGGTCGCCAACAACCACCCCTTCAGCGTCCGCGCGCTCGCCTACGTCATTGCGGGACACGTGCGCCACCACTTCCAGGTGCTCGACACGCGCTATGGCGGGTGAACGGCTCGAGACTACTACCGGGCTTGAGCCGGCGGGCGCCGGGTTCTAGTTCCGCTGCCGAGCTAGGCCGCCGCGGCGGCTGGTGCGGGGCCCGCGTCGACTAGTTGTTTGGTGACGGGTTCCACCCGGAAGTTGAGGCCTTCCAGGGTACGCGAGCCCAACAGCATGAGATCGCCAGGTTGCCCGAACACCACCTCGTCTCCCGCCCGTTTTCCGGCGACGTGGACCAGCACCGAGCCGGTCCATCGCTCGAGGATGGTTCCGTCCGCCCGTCGGAAGAGCCACTTGGCGTTGCGCTGGGGCGGTCTGTCAGTACGGATGAAGCGCTTGCACGAGCGCCTCCAGATCGGCCGGCTCAGTCTCCACCACCCGCCCGAGCGGCGTCACATAGATTCGCACCGTGGGCGCGCCTGGGATCCGGGTTGGCCCGAACGCGAAGCGCCACACCCGCGGGTGTCCCGGCAGCTGGGGCATGCCGTGCCAGAGAAAGGTGGTGGATTGGGTTCCCATCTGCGGCGGGGGCGCGCCGAGCAGCGTGCCCACGGCCGAGACAGCGGCGGCCCACGAGGCGCCTGCCAGGAGGGCGGCGCCGAAGGCAGCCATGACCGTCAGCCAGAACAGACGAGCCATGGTGGATCCCGGGTTGGCGGCTTCTCCTAACTGATAGCGCCGCGGCGCCGGCCGCACAACGGCGCGGTCCCCACGATCGCCGCGCCGAGGAGGAATCCGTCGTCGGTGCCGAGCAGGGCCTTGGATTGTTCTGACACGTTCCTAACGCCCCCGAGTGCCCGTCTGATGACTTCGCAGCCATAATTATCCGGACATGGTCATCGCGGTGTGCGTCCTCCTCCATTGCTCCGACTCCACGCCGACCTACTCGGGCCGGGACCATCAGCTCGACGTGCGGACTCCACGCTTTGAAGCCGAGGCCGTCATTGACGGCGACCTCCGGGACTCCGTCTGGGCCGGTGCCGCGCGGTTGACCGGCTTTTCACAGTATGCCCCCAACGACGACGTGCCGGCCGCGGACTCCACCCAAGTGCTGGTCTGGTACTCGGCCACGGCGATCTATTTCGGCATTCGCGCCTTCGAGCAGCACGGCCGTCCCACGATGACGTTGGCGAATCGCGACCAGATCTTCGACGACGACAACGTGCAGATCCTGCTCGGCACGTTTCACGACGGGAAGCAGGCCTTGATGTTCGCCGTGAATCCCGTCGGCGTCCAAGGCGATGGCTCCCTGATCGAGGGCGCCAACGTGACCGCCAGCGGCTTCATCGGAGGCGCGGTCGTGGGACGGGAGCAACCCGACCTGAGCCCTGACTTCGTGTTTCAATCACGCGGGCGCGTTACCGATTGGGGATACGAAGTCGAGGTGCGCATTCCGTTCAAGAGCCTCCGGTACCAACCGCGCCAGCCGCAGGACTGGCGGCTGAACATCGTGCGCGAGGTCAAGCACTCGGGCGTCGAGGACTCCTGGTTTCCGGCGCGCCGCGCCAGCGCGACGTTCATCGGGCAAGCGGGCAACCTGGTCGGCCTGAGCGCCATGCATCGCGGTCTCGTCATGGACGTGAACCCGGAGGCGACCGGAAAGGCGAGCGGTGCGCCCACGCCCGGCGGCTATCAGTACGACCTGGGAGACCCGCAGGTGGGAGGCAACATCCGCTGGGGGGTCTCGGACAACCTCACGCTCAACGGCACGATCAAGCCGGACTTTTCGCAGGTCGAGTCGGACGCGGGCCAGCTCGCGTTCGATCCGCGGCAGGCGCTGTTCTTTCCGGAGAAGCGGCCCTTCTTTCTGGAAGGGAGCGAGCTGTTTCAAGTGCCGCAGAACTTGATCTACACGCGTCGCATCGTTCAGCCGGTCGCGGCGGTCAAACTCACCGGCACGAGCTTCGGTACCGACGTCGGTCTGCTCTCGGC
>WNGR01010718.1_pt1 | contig 13662 bp, 16 predicted proteins | sample 5407581 | NCBI WGS metagenome assembly WNGR01 (sample SAMN13153383, study PRJNA577476) | soil metagenome | isolation source: 80 cm soil or saprolite under Garry oak tree replicate 2 | place: USA:California | collected 2016-06-15 | reverse complement strand
CATCCTCCGAAGGCATTAGGCCGCGTACCAAAGCTAAAGATGGGGAAGTCCGGCATCGTGAGTACGTACTGAGTATCGCGGCAATTACCGGCGAGCAGCATGCCTCGACAGCCGTGAGCGTAGGCGAGCTGGCAACTCATCTCCCCGAAATGCGCCGGTTGCATGTCACCTCCGCAATCAAAGCAGAGCACCGTCCCGTCCTCAAATGCATCGATAGCTGCCATCATCCGTTTCTGAGGGTGTCCGCCCTCTGCCTCCCACTTCGCGTTCAGGGTCTCTTGCTCCTCAGCTGTGCGAGCGACCTCTACCTGGGAATGTAGTTTGATAGGCAATGCCCGACCGACGAGCTGCATACCTTGGCGAAGCGGGGTAAACTGGCTAGAAAAGATCGTGTCACGCACACCGAGACTATTGAGGGCATCGGAAACGCTGCCTCCATAACCCGCACGGCGGAAGCGAGCGATGCGCTCAAGGTCAGTAATCGGTAGTTGACGAAACTGTGAGTCTGGCATAAGAACTTTCTCCTTATCACATCCATCCATTTTTACAACAGAACCCGTTCGATATGATCCCATCTGTGTGACGCCACCACCCAGGACAATTCGTTCCGGGTTAAAGACGTGGATGATAGAGATGATATCTCTAGTTAATGTATCATCTCTAATAGGGAAGGATATCCTATAGTGGTGTATACTTCAGAAAGGAGCACAACTCATGATCACAGGTATTGGACACATCGCGTTTCGCGTAACGAACTTGCAGCAAGCACTGGACTTCTACTGCGACACGCTTGGTTTCTCTGAGGCATTCCGCCTTGAGCAGGAGGGGCAACCCTCGCCCTGGATTGTGTACATCCAGATTGCTCCCGGCGCTTTTATCGAGTTGTTCCCTGATTCACAAGCTGCCCCAGGAACCATTCCTGCGTGGGATCCGCAAGCGAGCTATAAACATGTATGCTTACTGGTTGATGACATGTCGGCCACCCTTAGTGAACTGGCATCTCGGGGCCTTGAGATTACTCAAGCCCCTACCGTAGGTTTGGATCATAACCTCCAATACTGGATGAACGACCCTGATGGGAATCCTATCGAATTGATGCAGATTGCGCCCGATTCTCCCCAGGCAGCCGCCGATGCAAGAATACAAATCAGAAGGAGGTAGTGCGATGAGTGGACAACATCTCCGTTGCGTCCAGATGAGTTTACTATATCAGCTACCTTCTTCACTGACAACAGAAGGAGGTCACAGGAACTATGCAATACAGACACCTGGGGCGCGCGGGAGTGCGTGTCAGTTCAATTGCTCTAGGCAGTTGGTTGACTTATGGCAGTTCGGTAGGAGAAGAGTCCGCCGTTCAATGCATCCATAAGGCCTACGACATCGGCATCAACTTCTTTGATACAGCCAACGTGTATAACCAGGGCTCGGCCGAAAAGGTCGTTGGCCGCGCCCTGAAAGACTTTTCGCGAGACTCCTTTGTTCTGGCCACCAAAGTGTATTTTCCGATGGGTGAAGGACCAAATGATCGCGGGCTTTCTCGCAAACATATTATGGAGCAGTGCCACGCCAGTCTGCGACGCCTGGGAACGGACTACATCGATCTGTACCAGTGCCACCGCTACGATCCTGAGACTCCCCTCGAAGAGACCCTGCGTGCCCTTGACGACCTGGTCACGCAAGGCAAAGTGCTCTATGTCGGTGTGTCCGAGTGGTCGGCCACGCAGATTGCCGATGGCGTATATACGGCACGCGAGCTCAACCTGGACAGAATTGTCTCCAATCAGCCTGTCTACAACATGCTCCAGCGCTATATTGAGCCGGATATTCTGCCGCTATGTGAGCGCGAGGGTATTGGCCAGGTGGTGTTCTCACCGCTCTCCCAGGGTATTCTCACAGGCAAGTACAAGCCTGGTCAGCAGCCGGAACAGGGCACACGTGCAGCCGATCCACAATCAAACACCTTTATGCACAACTTGATGCAAGAGAAGACGCTGACCGCCGTCCAACAGCTCCAAACGCTGGCACAGCAGGGCGGCTATTCTCTGGCGCAGCTGGCGCTGGCCTGGGTGCTGCGCAAGCCGATTATCAGTGCGGCGATCATTGGTGCCACACGCCCTCAACAGGTCGAAGAAAACGCCAAAGCCAGTGAGATTACACTTACTGATGATGTGTTAGAGCGCATCGATGAGATACTTGGTGATGTAGTGAAGTACCACCAGTAAGGCCTGGTGCGACGTAATAAAGCATAGTGAGATCACAAGAGATGGTTGTAATCCTCGTGGGAGCCGATAAAGAACCAATAAATAGTATCGCCGTCTTTTATCCCTACTGCTCGATAATGTAGTCCGATTCGCGTGGACCAAATAGATTCTTCACGGTCAATACACTCGAAGTGAAGGCTAGGGTAATAAGGATCCTTTTTGAAAAGGCGATAGGAGGCTTTTGCTTGCTCTTGTACATCAGCAGGCAATCGATCGAAACGTTTGCGAAATTTACTCGTCCGTCTGTTTCTCACTCAACTGCAAAGCCACCTTCTTCGGTTTTTCCAGCAGCGATTTGCCGTCGCGCTTCTGCGGCGAGACGACGTAATCCATTTCGCACATGAGGAGTATTGACAATTCTATGCCATTCCAGTTCATCATAAGCATCACGTACTAAGGAGTTAGCTTCTGCCACCGCTGCCGCCTTATCTAACATAATATGGTCAGAATGAAAGGTGCTAGCACGTTCAGACGAGAGAAGCACACGAGCGTAAGCCTTACCAGTCTTCTCATCGATAATGAAGGTTGCGCTCATTTACTCGCCTCTCTTTCTTCAATGGCTTTAGCAGCGTTGTAGTTATCTAAGCCTGTTTGCAGAGCTTTGATAATATCTGGTACTAACTGTGGGGCTACAACTAGTTCGCTAATACACTCAAATCGAACAGAGCCTTTCTTAAGCAGATACTCTCTATTTGCTTCGGCTGAACCCATATATGGTGGAATTTGTGTCTGAAAGAAAAAGAGTGTAATCTCATGCCTCCCAGGTTGTACAATCACATTATCAACATACTGTTTATGTATAGTATCAGGAATATGCAAATCAACAGGAAGTAGGACGCCTTCTGATGCCTGGTCTTGTTGCTCTTCTCCACTCATAGGGGTCTCTTTCTCAGCTAATGTATTTCTCTGTCTAACTATAAACCATATCGACAAGAATCGCAACTTATTGTTCATAACGGAGCAGATGATGGTATTGTGTAGTGTTCTTTAGATACAAAGAAGCGGCATCCTGTAGAGTTCCAAACAGCTTTGTTCGAGGCCATGTCATACTCTGAAGGTGGTTCCCTTTCCTGCTGTCTTTCTCGCTTTCTACCGGGAGCCTCTTCGCTCAGGTCTCATTGTACATATGCGGACGTGCTCTCGCGTGATCTTCAGCTCTTTGTGACTGGCTTCCAACGTTCGAGAGCGCGTCCAAAACGAGGGGAGAGGCTACCGGCACTATTGGCACTATTGGCACTACCGGCTACCCGGTGGTAATCGTTCCGTTTGTATTGACGGTAATGGCGACGTTTGCCAGAGGACCACTCCCCGGGCCTGACAAATGGCTGCAACCATTCGTGGGATCAAAAATCGCGCCATGCGCCGGGCAGACGAGCCGCCCACTGGTAGGATCATAATTGACCCATACGCCCTGGTGGGTACAGGCCCGTTCACACGCCACGAATTTGCCATTGGGCAGGTGGATCAGTAAACTCCCCTGCCCATCGGTGGGATTGGTGAAGCTGACCGCACTGTTGGTGGCCTGGGTGGTAGAACCAATCACCGTCCCCGTCGGGATGGGAGTTGGCTGCGGAGTCGGTGAGGGTGGCGCCGTTTGTGTTGGTGAAGGCGTAGATTTTGTTGTGGGCGACCCGGAAGGGGTAGGTTTTGTTGTGGGCGACCCGGAAGGGGTCGGCTTCTTGTGCGGCCATTGCCCGTCCCCGTACTCATCCCCGTCCCCGTCTCTGCCCCACTTTTTTTTGATATGAGTGGTTGAGGTTGAGCCTTCGTGATCGTCAATCTCCAATGGGGACGGCTTCGTGCTTTCAGGCGCTCGGGCCAGGCTGATCCCACCTATCGTGACCTGTGGTCTGCTACATCGGCCAGGCCTCTGGCTCACGATGGGAGCGTGGCCCGGATTTCGCCAGGCGCACCGGGGGACGCCGGGTGAACTTTTCGGGCGTAGGTGGCGATGCCAGAGGCCTGGCCGATGTAGCAGACCACAGGACGAACGGGTCAACGCCCTCCATCGCATCGGGATCCCCTTCCGTTGGAGCAATGAATGCTGCTTCTGTGGGAAGCATTTCTGTTGGGGTGTCGGGGGAAGTCGAGGGGGAAGTCGATGCCCCTGGAAGCTTCATTGGCCCGCTCCCTGCGCCGTCCCTGGCTGTTTCTGGTGATTGGTCTCCACGTGACGTATTCAATACAAGAACTCCTTTCAATGTTCCTCTATTTCTGCTCATCTGTCATCAAGGTTTCATGTGACGAGCAGATCTAAACCAGGTTACAAGTGGCAATGTACCTGGGGAGTTGGAAGGGCGTCAAGGTGCTCTGCATGAAATAGGACTGGTAGGAAGAGAGGCATCTGGATTCTTAACTACAATTAGGAGATCGACTCTTGTTTGACAGTCAACAACAACTGCTACCTATTGGTAGTCAGCTACGTATAGTTTATCGGAGACTTTTTGACGGGTGAAGGAAGACAGACTTTGGAAGATGAACATGCTCCAGGCAGAAAGGAAGGAGTGACATGGAAGCCCTTTTCTATCAGACACAGGACCTCGACCTTCCAGCAATTGCTCAGGCGCTGGTGCTTGAGTACCAGGGGAAGGGATTTGAGGCACAACACTTTGGCGATATGTACAACGTCACCGTTCAATTAAAGCAGGAAAGCACCTTGAGGACGATTACCGGCTTTAACAAGGCGCTTGCGATCTCTCTGCAGCGTGTCCAGGGTGGCACATTGGTGAGAGTGGGGGCGCAGGACTGGGTAGATCAGATCGCAGTTGGAGCGGTCGGTCTGGTCATCCATCCTCTCCTCATTACAGCCGCAATAGGAGCGATCCAGCAAAATAACGCCTTACACGAGGTACTCAGATCGATTGACTATCAAGTCCGGCGGCAGCAGCCACAAGTCCAGGTCAGCGTGCCTCCCAGCAATCTTTGGATGCCTCCCACTTCTCCTGGGATGCCGCCTACAAATCTGTAGTGAGGAGATTGGCGATCTGCCTCAAGTGAGAAGTTGGTTCTATCACGTCAGCCAAAGCGAAAGGCCCTCTGAACATCAAGGGTCTTTCGCTGTTGAGAAAAAAGGTGCAGCCTCAGCTACTGTTACAAAGTGGGAGCCGTCAGTTGCTGGTTGATGCCCCAGAGATCCAGAAGCGTGTAATTTTCAAGGACGCGACCGTCCTTGACCTTCACCATGGTGACGGCATCCCAGGAGACACGACGACCGGTTGCCGGGACCCCAAGGAATTCACCCACGTGAGTTGCCTCTATACGCTGGCGAACGACCACCGCATCCTCTCCCTCGACAACGTCCTCGATCGTCATGTGGAGATCAGCCAGGGGAATCAGTACATTCCTGGTCAGGTTCTGTAAAGCAGGCTCGTAGCCAGTTGTCCAGTCAGAGAGGCCAATACAGATATCTCGAAATCCTTCCAGATCGACGACCTCACCAAGGTGTTCAACATCTCGTGCCCTTTGACGGCTTTGCCATTCGTTGTAAATCTCAAGCGGACTTGCCATTTGTTTCTTCCCTTTCTTTCTTTTTCTCTCCCTTGTGTTCGCCTCCTTCTGAGGCAAGTTATGAGTGGATGTCAGGTCGGCCACTTGTCGTGTTCCTGATCTTGATGATAGTATAGTAGAGACAAGTTGGAGAATCTATGCTTGTTCGTCGGATATTTCTACCAATTCGTCCGGAAAGTTGCTCCTGGCAAAAAGGTGGCCCGCGATGGATCCTTTAACCGATATTTTGCATGATCTGCGACTGGAGAGCAGCTTCTATGCACGCAGTGAGCTCAGAATACCGTGGGGCTTGTCCTTCTCGGTCAGGGATGGCCCCAGTTTTCACGTCATCGTCACGGGGCGAGCCTTCCTTCGCATCGACGCCGAACGCATCCCCCTTGGAACGGGCGATCTGGTTCTCCTACCTCACGGGGAGGAGCATCAGCTCGCTGATCCTTCGGAGAGTGCAGCGATCCCACTGGCAGCGCTGCCATCGGAACGGATCGGGCACAATGCTGCCCTCCTGTGCTACGGTGGCGACGGAGCAGACGGAGCAGACGGAGCAGAGTCACTGCTCATTTGCGGCGGCGTACGCTTTGCGGGACCGATGGCTCATCCGCTCCTGGACCTCCTGCCGCGGGTCCTCCTGCTGCGTCGTGAGGAGCTTGAAGGGGCGCGTTCCTGGCTGGACGCGACGCTCACGCTGCTGGGCGCGGAGGCGCTCTCACTCCGACCAGGCTGTGCTGCTGTGATGACGCGCTTGGCGGACATCCTCGTACTACAGACTATTCGCGCGTGGTTGGAGCGCAACGAGGACCGGCGGCCCGGCTGGCTTGGAGCGCTGAGTGATCCCGACATCGGGCGTGCGCTCGTCTTGATCCATCGCCGCGCCGAGGAACCCTGGAACGTTGCTTCCCTCGCCAGGGAGGTCCACTCGTCCCGCTCCGTCTTTGCTGAGCGCTTCTCGCGGCTTGTGGGCATGCCTCCCATGCAGTATGTGACCCGGTGGCGGATGTCCCTCGCCAGGAGTTGGCTTCGTGAGGAGCGCATGAGCGCGAGCGAAGCCGCTCATCGACTCGGCTACAGTTCAGAAGCTGCCTTTAGCCGGGCATTCAAACGCCATCTTCAAGTACCTCCAGGAGTCTTGCGGCGAGGTGGATCGCCAGGGAGGATGGCACTATCCTCTCAGGCGGCTGGCGGCCGGAAGAAGGAGAAAGTGTAGCAGAGCGTGGTAACGTTTGTCATGTTGGCGTAACTCATCCCGCGCAACATACTTCTTTTCTACATTCATACTGTTCCTCAGGAGGGGATGCTCGTAGCATCCTTCTCTCAACAACCAGTTTTTGAGGGCAGAAACGTCAAAACCACAGCTATCTATCTGATCTGCCTAACTACCTCACCCACCGCAAAAAATACACGCCGCTGGCCCCCACCGCGACAATATGCTCCCCATCAGGATGAAAAGCACAGGCAATGAGCGGGCCATTCACATACATGGTACTCAGACATGCTCCCGTACGCCCATCCCACACTTTGAGCGTTTGGTCACCCGAAGCGGACACGATGGTCTCTCCTGCCGGGCTGATCGCACATCCATTCACCACACCCGTATGCCCGTGCAGGGTGCGAATCAGGGCCGGGTCCGGCAGGTCTGGCAGCGGGTGCCAGCTTGCCAGATATGGGCGAGGAATGTCCGGCTCGAAGACCTGGCACAGGTCCGCGAGTTCATGCATCTGCACGAGTCGGCTCAAGAGCACAGTAGCAATGTCATGATAGGTGTGACAGTGGTTGAGCAGGTGGCCCATGTTGGCGACGTTGCGCTTAAGCAGGCGCAGTGGCACATCAGCGGGCATCCTTTGCTCAGCGAACGCCAGGTCAGCCTCGGCTGGGTATGCCGTGCGCGCGAGTGTTTTGTTGGCCAGGTAACGCAGATCCTTTACGGTGGCAATCAGTTCTTCAAGCCGTCCAGCAGCGACGAGGTGCTCGGCGAGTTGATCCCACAGGTAGGGTTCATCTCCAGGCAGGTCCGCCCAACGCTTGAGGGCGTAGGCATCCAGGAAGTGGGCATGCATCGATGTTAGCTCAACAGCGCCCACCTCCTGTTGCAAATAGGTATGGATGACATCATGCAAGCGGACAGATCGCTTTGTAAGATCAAAATCAAGGAGCAGGGAGAACCGGTACAGACGTTCACACAATTCTTCGGTATCAAAGTCATTTAACTGGCCAGTTGCGCTCCATAGCTTTTGTAAAGTGACAAGAGGAATGTCCACATCTTCTGGAAAGACTGCTAACTCTTTATAGCGAGCTTTCTCATCAGTACTCACCATGTCCAGGCTGACACTGATCGTCTTTGCCACGGCATGGCTACGGTCTTGTGCGTTTTTGTCATCGAAGGCCGTCAGGCCGCGATTGTTTAAGGCCGTCTTGATATACGTTAATGCATCGGGTAACGACTGACCTCTGCTTATCCGTTCACGTAAGACACCATTCACAAGTTTGAGCAGCAAGGCCCATTCACCCAGGCGAGTAGCTAGACCTGCCAGTGTTTTTGTCTCATTGGCAGGAAGAGGGGTACTCCTCAACCCGCTACCAAGGAGTTGCACTGCTTCTTTTTGCTGCATAGCGTCTACCTGAATACGTTGCACATCAGCGGGCAGCACATGTTCATTCCGTGTGGTGACGAGGCGAGCGCACTGTTTCCCGCCTTGCAGGAAGGGTTCGAGGTGTGTGGAGTTCCACACGTCGTCGATCACCAGCAAGATGTCACGGTCTCTCAGCAACTCTGCAAGATGTCCGCTTGCTGCATCAATACTGGTAAATCCTGGTCGTTTTTCGCTGAGTTTGTAGATCAGGTCTTCAAGCTTGCCAACGAGGTTACCGGGGTTTTCACCAAGCGTTACCCAGAGAACGCCATCGTCAAAGGCGTCCTGGATGCGCTCGTCATGGCAGAGTGCCATCGCCATGGTTGTTTTGCCGTAGCCGCCAGCGCCACGTAAGGCTGCTGTAATGGCGATAGGTTCTTCATGTTTCTCGTCAAGCAGTTTACTGATCAATGCATCGAATTCGTTGGGACGAGGGACGAAATCAGGGGGCAGGTCCTTGCACATGAAAGGGACATGTGGCTGCTGGCAACGAGTATTCAGGTCGTTGACAAACTTTTGCCATTCATGCTCGAGGTCGTAGAAGTGCGCGCTGCGCATCCAGTGCGGGAGGCTATTGAAGTCAAGGTCAGCCTCACCCTTGACCGGATAGACGCATACCCCCTGCTGCCGCGCGTATCTCCACTCTTTGCGCACCGTCTCCGACTGCATGGCCGCCGGCGTCATCACCAGGACCATGAACTCGACGACATCGAGCGCCTCGGTGATCTGCAGCCACCAGTCCCTCCCACCTTCCATGCCCACGCGATCCTGCCAGAGGGGAATGTGCTCAGCCTGCAGCCGTTGCCGCAACTGCGCAGCAAATTGCTCCCCGTCAGAGCGAGCATAGGAGAGAAAGACGCGCGGGGCAACGCTTGCGTTCGCGCTCGTCTTCCTGGCTGCCGTCATCCTGTTCCTCTCCGCGAAGTCATGGGAATGCCATGTGTTTGATGTACCGCCAGTATACACGACTCCTGCTCGATTGCACAGTATGTATTACTCGCCGGGTGTGCGTAGGATTATTGCAGGGAGCATGGCAGGGTGCGGGAAGAGGAACCGCAGAGGGAACAAGGCTCTGCTACTTTTTCATCGGACCAGCCCGGCGAGCGCACTCCAACCACCAGTAGCGGATAGAGCCCGAATGCATGTGGATGCGCTGGCTGTGCGGATGGCCAAAGCGCGCCGCCAGTTCCTGGACGGAAAGCCTCTGCTCCCCCGGAAACCAGAGCTCGTCGTCGGAACAGGCGCCATCCGTTACGGCACGGCTGAGCACTTCATCGACACCATCGCGGCGCAGATTACCGTAGCTCTTGATGTACTGTCCAGCAAAACCACGATACACATCGAGATTAGGGCGGCAGACGAGTGGAATACGTAACCAGAGCTCCGGCTCGCCGGGCCAGGTTCCCTCCAGGGCCTGGCGAACATAGCAGGCTTCGGTATGTTTGTCGGGCAGTTCGTACCAGAAGCGTCGCCAGAGCTCTGTCTCTGGTATGGCGTCCAACTTCGCGACCAGGGGCTCGACGTCCTGCCATTCCGGTCGCAGCGGTTCGCTGTGACGGCCACGCGCATTGGGCGTAAAGCCATAGACCCCGGGGATGATCTGCTGGATGCCGGCGTGTTGCAGGTCCGCGACGAGTTGGTCAAACTGTCCGATGTTCTCTTTGGTGAGAAAGAGGTTGCAGCCGGCCTGCATCCCAGCCTCGCGGGCCAGCTCGACCGCTCGCAGGCTCTTGCGGTACGCGCCCTTGTGCAGTACGGCGCGGTCGTGGATCTCGCCGGCACCGTGGAAGGCAAACCAGAGCGTGGACGTTCCCAGGGAGCGCTCGGTCTCCAGAAGCTCGCGCCAGTCGTCTCGTGTAGAGAGCGGGACCCCGGTCGTCGGCAGCGGCTCTTCCACGACATTCCAGAGATCATGGAAGAGCTGGTTGACTTGGGCCGCGTGGGGGTGAGCGACCACTTCATGCATGGGCCAACCGTCTACCGTGAGATCGTGTGCATCGCAGAACCGGCGCACTTCGTGTACGATCCAGGAGATCTCTTCCAGGGGCATAGCCTGATAGGGGCGTCCTACCGCCCAGCAATGCTGGCAAGTGGTGGGACAGCCGATGGCCTCGACGTACATCAAAAGGTCCGGCAGTTCTTGTGTCATCAGTAGCATTTCCTCCTCTTGTGCTTCTTTTGCCGATGTAGGGGAATGGTCAGTGGAGTTCTTCACAAAAACTTGCTTGTCTTTGGTAACAAGCTACTGACGATGTGCGCGGTGGAGCGCGTGGGCGATGAGTGGGCGTGGAGAGAGATGTTCCGGCGAGCCGACAGCAGCCCCTTCCACAAGCGGTCAGGTGTAGGGCACGTGAAAGAACGGCGACTGCTTGCGTTGCGACCGCGTGACTATGTGGTTAGAGAAGAAATAGCTGTTCATTACAAAAAGAGCATACCATATCTTCTGCACCTGTATCAAGAGGGCCGCTGTGGCTTCCAAGGCGCTTCCTTTTTCACGCCAGACGTCGGTCATGAGGGCAAGATTGGAGAAGTTTTTTTCTTCGCAGCATGGTATGATAAGGCAGCAGACCAGGAGGTGACGCTCTCATGCTGCTTATATAGCGCGCAACGATGTCCATCGAAGCACAGAATGTTGCTGCAGGAGCGTCAGCGATCAGACAGTTACAATGAGAAAAGGGGGTTTTTATGGGAAAAGTTATTGTAGATATGAGCATGTCACTGGATGGATTTATCGCTGGGCCCAACGATGAGGATGGTGGACTTCATGACTATTTTTTCTCCCCTTCCGGTGACACCGCTCAGGTCGTGGAAGAGGGGATCAAAACGACGGGGGCGATCATCATGGGCAGGCGGAGTTACGATCTTGGAGACCAGTTCGACGGATTTGTAAGCACCCCTTATCAAGTGCCTCATTTTGTCCTTTCTCACACTGTCCCAGAAAAGCCGGCCAAGGGAGAGACGGCTTTTATCTTCGTCACGGACGGGATTGAAAGCGCCCTTACACAAGCCAAAGCAGCCGCAGGCGACAAGGACGTCGTGATAGGCGGTGGCGCACATACTGCTCAGCAGTTCATCAGCGCCGGGTCGATTGATGAACTACAGATTCACCTCGTGCCTGTACTGCTCGGTGAAGGTCTTCGCTTGTTTGATCATATCGGCGGCAGGCCCGTTAAGCTGGAAAAGACCAGTGGAGTAGATGCCCCTGATGTCACCCATCTTACCTTTCGGGTCGTCAAGTAAGGGGATCATAAGCGTAGGGCAATCTGCACGGCTCGCGTTCTAGGAGAGGTGGTCTCTTTTCCTGCCCATCAGTCTCCACTCTGCGAATCGCTCTCAAACTCTTCTACGGTGGATCAGACAAGGAGATGCCGATGTCTAAACGGTCTATGACCTATTACGTAGTAACCCGAGAACGGGGAGAGAACTGGGACGCCAGGCTTTCAATGCGCCAGCAGGAGAAATGGGATGAGCACGCAGCGTTCATGAACGCACTCGTAGACGACGGCTTCGTCGTCCTCGGCGGCCCACTTGGCGATGGGGGGAAAATCCTGCTGATCATCGATGCCGAAAGCGAGCAGGAAATCGATGCCCGACTCGCGGACGATCCCTGGACACCTCTGGGGTTGTTGCGCATCGCAAAGATCGAGCACTGGGAGATCCTCCTTGGCGCAAGAGGGTAGCGAGCGACCTCATAGGTTCTTGAAGCGTACCAGAGCTGCCAACGCGATCCCGAACGTGTCCACCTGGAGGAGTACTTGTTGCGGATTACCCGAAAGTCTGGCCACACTTGTACTTTGCCCAAAGAAGAGATTGCCGCGTTTACACTGTCTCTTTGCTTCAGAGAGCAAGCATTTAGATGAACTGCATAAATTCGCCCTGAACTTTCACCACCATAATGTCGTGGCCATTGAAGCGGGTGACGGTTCGTGGAGACCAGTACTCCGAGAAAAGTGTGAGCTTCTCTGCAAGGTTAATCTTCTCGTTCATTTTGTTTTCCTTTCTCTGCTTTTCCAATTGACGAGACAACTCTAGCCTGGCACAGGTTTTGAAACTAAGCCAAACTTACGACGTACAATCTTCAAACCCAGGAAAGCGCACATGTAAGGCGCACAGTGCGCAGTGCACTATATGTAACCTGCCATCCCGTAAGTTGCTCATGAAGCTCGTTGGGTGCGTCGGCCTGAGCCATCGCCAGCGGTACCGCGAGGTTCTTTTCCATTACAATTCCCCCTTAAATGCTTTGTCGAGAATGGATGAGAGCAGGGCATCCAGGTTGCCTAAGCGCTCCGTCACCTAGCGCACGGTGTGCCACGCCCTCGCTCTCTTGAATGGATAAGTATGAGGAGAGAAGTTTCAAGCCACATCTTATAAACCCTCTATATTATGTATAAGCAGAGGTCACTTTGGTCAAGCTGGGGCGAAAAATGTTCGCAGCAAGCTCGTCCGAGCCCATAAAATCTAAAATATGCTGATTTTTCTTTAACCCCTTATGTGCATGAGTTTGTTGTGCACCGAGTGTGTATAATCCCTTGTATCCGTGATCTTGAAAGATTGCAAAATCAAACGCCTCTATAACCCCCGCGTGCTGCGCTGCTTCTGCCAGCTGGCTGTTATAAATAGACATTTGAGAGCGTCTGAGAAGACGGAGTTGATTTTCTGGGAGAGCCGCTGCTTCATCGGCTATTTCCTGGCGGCGGATTTGCACCGCAAAGTATGCTTGACCTAATGCTACAATGGGCTTTGAGGGATCGGAATTTTCCACCAACAAGTAACAAGCATAGCGCGACAGGTGAACATCTTCAAACCTGCGCTTTGCGCCTTTGCCAACTTCGATCATATCCCCCACGTGAGCGAAATGATCTGCAACCTCCTGGTCGCTATTCTCACACGCTATTTCTGCTTTTTTGATTGCATTTTTAAACTTGCCATATTCTGTATAGCCGAGTATCTTAGCAAGATCGCGAGCGCTCAATATTCGGTACCTTCCTCTGTTTCAGGTCTAATTGACTCAAATGGAGAAAGGCTCTATTACGCATTTTTTGGCTATGTTATAATGATTCCTCTATATGCAGTGGTATACTTGGGTGACGGAGAATGAAAGCTTCCCAAGAAAAGTAAAAATCATTCCGGTGCGTAAGAGACTTATTAGAAAGTAAACCCTGCGGTATGGACGTAGGGATAACAAATTTAAATAAAGAAGCCTGATTGGAGAAGATAGAAACTGTGGAGATAGAAGTTAAAAGCAAGGCTGGTCATAGAGAGCGGCTCAA
>WNGR01010075.1_pt1 | contig 13668 bp, 11 predicted proteins | sample 5407581 | NCBI WGS metagenome assembly WNGR01 (sample SAMN13153383, study PRJNA577476) | soil metagenome | isolation source: 80 cm soil or saprolite under Garry oak tree replicate 2 | place: USA:California | collected 2016-06-15 | reverse complement strand
AGCAGGTATGTCTTGCCAGCGCCCGAATGCCCGAAGACCCCGATGTTGGCGTTGGCGTAACGGCGTTGATCGAACGGATCCAGCATCACCGCAGAACCTGTGGCACGAGTGCGACCCACGACCAGGCCGCCAGGCTCAGAGACCTCGACGTCAAGCCACGGCAGAAATGTGGCAAGCGCGCTGGTGTCCAGAACTCGCCTTCTTTGCAGCCGGTCCACCGCACCCGGCAGCGTCGCAACGTGTCCGTCGGCCATTCGGAACGTGCATCGCTGCAGCCTGCAGATGGCCGCGCGTGCCCCCGACTCGATTCGCTCGCTCCCGGCGTCGAGCTCCCGCCGGGTCGGAGTGATGAGCGTCAGGTAGATCGCGACGTGGAACGCCTTCTCCTGGCTCGCCGCCAGCCTGCGCTGCAGGTCTTCCGCGGCCGGCAGCCCGATCGCCAGCGACGAGTCGGAGGACCCCGCCTCGTCCTTCTGTATTCGCGTGGCTCGCATCGACACGAGCTGGCGCTGCAGGTACTCGACGATCCATGCCGTGGGCAGAGGCACGGCATGCCAGGCAAGCCTGACGCGGAGCCCGGTCGGGATCAATCGATGCAGCCAGCCTGGCTCGAGCTCAGTGCCCGGCAGCCGGTCGACATACCACGTCCTGCTCCAGCCACGCTGGTGCTCAAGGTGGTCTGGTTGTTCGAGGCCATAGAGTTCGGCGCCCTCAGCTGTGCGGCAAGTCGCGACGCCAAGGTCGAGCGGTGAGAGGTCGTTTCAAGGTTGCCGATGCGATCGGCAAACCAGACGTCCGCCGCCCGCATCTCGTCGAAATCGCGCGGAACTGGATGCGCCTCGGCGGTGTCAGGTTGCGTTCCAGGTACTGCACTGATCACGACCTGGAGCGGCGAGTCCAGTCCATCAAGAAGCCGGCGAAAGCCGTTCAGCCATCGCAAACGGTCAGGCTCTGGGGCCCCGGCGAAACCAAGATCGCCCGCGGCAATCATCGCGATGTCATTGCGGCACTTCCACAGCAGGTCAGGCGGGCGCCTGTGAAGGCGCAATGAACCGATTCGTGCCGCGGCCATCACCTGCCTCTGAACCAGTCGAGGCGATGTGAGCCCAGCAAGAACTTGACCGCGTCGATCGCCCATGCGTCGGCGGCGCGTCCGCGCCAGCGACCCCACGCCATCGCGCCACCGCACACAACGGCGATTACAGCGAGTGGGCCACGCACGACCATCGGCATCCATTCGACCGACCACAACGCCAGCCCTGCTAGCCCCGCCAGCACGACGTAGGCAAGACGGACAGGTGTCAGCCCGTAGAGGATGCGGTCCTCGAGATCGACGTCCAGTGGCACGCGCGCGCGCATGCATCGCAAATTAGGAAGGACACGTCGCGGGGGGAATCCAGCCTGTTAAGGCCTGGGTTCCTTAGAATCCAGTGGCGGCCGACGACACGCTCGCGTAGCTCAACTGGCAGAGCAGGGGACTCTTAATCCCAAGGTTCAGGGTTCGACTCCCTGCGCGAGCACCAACATGCTTGTGCTGATTCGGTTGAAGCACGACAAAAGCGTCCCGCGCGATGCCCGTCAGTGCTTCGGCTGATGCCTGACAGGCGTCCCGGCTGATACCTGACACTCCCGCGCATGAGGGAGATGAGCGTGACGGAGCAAAAGTACAAAGCGGTCCTTGCAGTAATCGCCGACGGTCACACTGTGACCCAGGTCGTGCGTGATTGGGCCGTCGCCAGGCAGACCGTTCATGTCTGGCTGGAACGCTACGAGGCTGACGGGCTTGAAGGTCTGACCAACCGTTCGCATCGACCGGCACGCTGCCCACATCAGATGCCTGCCACCGTTGAGGCACAGCTGCTCGAGATGCGTAGGGCGAAGCCGTACTGGGGAGCCCGGCGGCTGGCGCTCGAGCTGTTGACGTTCGGCCCGAGGTTCTCGGGCTCGGTCCACGTTCCGTTCACCCGGTGCGACGTCCAGATGTCCTTATCGCGGAAGCCACTGGTCGGGTCGAGGTCCAGAAGGCCTCGGTGCCGTCGGCCGAGAAGGCCAGACAGTGATCCATGTAGGGTGTGTTGACCGGCGGTTCACCCCGCGGGATCTCACCAAATCCACAAAGGTCCTTTGTCTGGTCCCTTATTGGATTGGTTTTTGGATTGGTTTTGCGCGGGGGTAACATCAGACGCAAAACCCAGCCCCCCTCTCCGGACTCCGATCAGAACTGAAGAGGACGAAAGCCCGAGATGGATACCCAGCAGCGGCGCCTGAACATCGTCGAGCGTTACGACTGGGTGGTCTGGGTGGTCTTGGCCCTGCTTGGCGTGATGATGGGCGTCAGCGATATGCTGACCGGTGGACCCACCTATGCGAGCGGCGAGGCCGCGCTGTTCGAAGGCATCACGGGCATGACCTGGGACCAGCTCCAGGTGGCCGAGCCGGGCGCGGCACGGTTCATCGACTATCAGGTCAGGTCGGATGGCGGGTCGATCCTATTCAGCGGGCTGTTGACCATCGCGATCGCGGTCTTGGGCCTCCGGCGCGGGCAGCGTTGGGCATGGCTGACGATGTGGATGCTCGGGCCGCTCTCTATCGTGCTGTCGCTCATCGTGCTCCTGTCGACCGAGAAGGTCCCCGGAGCTGGCGTACCGGCCCCGCTGATTGGACAGACGATCTTCCTGATCATCGCCGTCGGGCTGCTGCTCCTGACCTACCGAAAGTACAACCCGTCGAGCTAAAGGGAATGCCCTCCGGAAGTTACTGCCCTAGTCGGCCAGCTAATAGGGCCAGACGGCGAGATCCCGCTCGAGGCGCAATTCCGTGGTCCCGCCTGCAGCGGGCTCACGAACATCGGGCTCCTGCTCGAGCAGTGCCTGGGCGGCTAGCGCCTATCGACGACTGAGGCAGCGGCCCACCCGCCCGCCGCCTCCCAAACCTCTTCTACGACGTCCACTTCGCGCTGATGAGATGAGCGCGTCGAGCAAAGGTACAAGGCGTCCAGGCGGTGCGCTGAAGCCGACTCCTCGAGCTTCTCGCCCATCCAGGACACTGGCACGTTCGGCTTCGGTCAGGACTCCATCGTCGGGAATGTCGTGGTCAATGGCTCTGACATCGACTTCATCAGCGCCACCTGCACTTCCGACGCCAAGTTCGGCTACGACAGGTCTTCCCACACCGCGTCGGGCGACACCCTGGTGTTGACGAAATTCCCCACGCCATGCACGGGCGCCTGGCGGAAGTGTGGCTGGCGCGTGCAGGGTTCTTAAGCGAAGTTGGCGAGTCCCTAGGCCGGCGGGAAGGTTCTATTGTGTGATCGCCATATGGGTGGTCAATACGCTCGGACCTGGGCCTGGGTCGGGCTTGGCGCGCAGGTACTGCTGGTCGTCAGCTGGATCGCCGGAGGGTTCTGGCAGGGGCCGCGCTACAGCGTCCTGACCGATTCGATCAGCGACATGTACGCACTCACCGCGCCCGGCGCCATGATCCTCGTGCTCACAGCCACCCTGTGTGGCCTCGCCACCATCCTGTTCGCCTGGCTGTCGGTGTGGCGGTCGCTCCGGACGGCCGGCACGACGGCGGCTATCGGATCCGCCCTGCTCGGGGCTTCGATCCTTGGGCTCGGCGATCTGCTCTCGCCGCTCAAGCGGCTCAGCTGCCGCATCGCCGACGAAGGATGCAGCCCCGGCGACCAGGTCGCAGACATCGGCGGCCAGTTGGACCTCATCGTCAGCCTCGCCGGTATCCTCTTTTACATCGGCGCCGCGTTCTTTCTCTCGGCGGCGATGGCGCGTGTGCCCGGATGGCACGATCTGGCCGGCTGGGCTCGACGGTTTGGCATCGCCTTCATCGTCCTGCTGGTCGCGAGCGTGGTGATCGGCGGCCTCGGCGTGTTCGGGCTCATGAACCGCCTGCTTGCGATCACCGGCGCCGCGGGAATCGCTGTGCTGGCGTGGCGGATCGCACGCCCCGTACCGCTGTCATACCCTCCGGAAAATGCAGCGAGCGGGTAGGCGAGCGACCCGATCTCGCCCGGTTCGGCTTGATGGAGACGGCGGAGTTCAACCCGCGTCCGAAGCAGCTTCCTCCAGGATCTCTACGAGCGTGTCCGAGATTTTGGTTCTCGCCTGGCGGCTCCTTTCGACGGGATCCGCTTCGGCCAGCCGCGGTGACTGTCCTGCCTCAGGGCCGTCCCGCCCCTGCGGCAGCAATCCGGATATGTGACGCCGTTCTTCGGTCCGCCGGATTGACCGCGGGCCGCGCGATGCTGCATCGCCGCCACGCCGCGTCTGTTTTCAGGATCGAAGCGGTTTCGAGCTCAAACGCAACTGATCGAAATACGTCAGCCGTCGGCTGACACCCTAACTGACACCTTCACGCTGACGCTCTCTGACACTCCATGACACTGCCGCGTCAAAGCTCAGAGGCAATTGGCACTCCCTGCCACTCGCTGACGGCCTTTAAGACTGCCTGCCTGCAGCCTCTTAATCCCAAGGTTCAGGGTTCGACTCCCTGCGCGAGCACCACAAGTTTTAGCACCACAAGTTTCAGACGAGCACTATCAAGCGTTTTGTCGGAGCGTCTCAGACTATTTCTCTTGTTAGGGTCTCAACTGAAGCTGGGAATCTTGTGCAAAGTGGCGTTTGACATCTCGTCTGACAACTTGGCGGCTGCAAACCGCCTCGAATTTTCATGGCTCATCAGGAATGTCGAAGACCACAAGTCCGCGAGCCGGATCGTCACGCCAGCGGCGGACATGCCCACGAAGTGATCGCCAAGCGTCATCGACCCGGCCGCGGGCCGCTCCCGGCTTCAGAGCGAGCGAGTTCGTTGAGCAGCGACACCGCGTCAGCGACCGGGGGGAGCGTCCGGATCTCGTCGGCGATCCGTCGGGCCGCAAGCTTGAAATTGGGCTCAGCGAGGACCCTCGTCACCGCAGGTCGAAGTTCGCTGAGCCGGTCCGGGCCCCCGATCGAGATGCCAGCACCGCTCGAGTGAACCCGTCGAGCATTCTCGTGCTGCCCGATCGAGAACAGTGGCACGACCACGATTGGTACCCCTGCCCTCAGCGCACCGATCACTGTGCCGTAACCGCCGTGACAGACGACCACGGCGACGTGCGGAAGAATCGCGGCCTGGTCGATCCACCGCTCGACGCGAACGTTGTCGGGGAGAGGACCGAGGGCAGCCGGGTCGGCATTTTGGCCAACCGTGACCAGGAGTCGCCAACCGCCGGTCGCGAGCTCGCCGATCGCCTTGGCAAATAGCGCCGGAAAGAGGCCCGGGCCGGATGCTTCTGAGCCGAACGTCATGTAGACGAGAGGCCGCAGCCCATCGAAAGCGGGGTCCGCCGTCACATCGTCCGCGACTTCACGATACCGGTGCGCTGGGCGGTTGCTGGCATCGAGTGAGGGCGGCGTCAGCGTTAGGACCGTCTCGCTGGCGAACAGCGCAGGGCCCGTCGGAGCCGCGAGCCCGAAGTCGACGGTCAGCGAGGCGATCGATTCGGAGGCGGCGTCCACAAGCACCTCAAACAGGTCAAGAACGCCCGTTGCCACGTGGGCCCGCGGGATCCCGCGATCGGCGCCGACAATGGCGGATGCGAGCTCCGCTGTCTCGCGCACGATGAGATTGGGCTGCCACGAGTCGACGAGGTCAGCGAAGCCCGCGACAGCGGCGCGTGCGTAGATCGCCAATCCTTCGCTGAACATCAGTCGGTGCCCGTCCTCGAACGACGCCGTACGCACTCGCGCGAAGAGCGAGGCGATGTCCTTGTCGGCCCGATCGCCGAATGGGCCGAACCCGAACCCTTCTCGACGGACAGCTTCCTCGAACGAGCCTGGAGCGGCGACACGGACCTCATGGCCGGCCGCCCGACAGGCATTTGCGAACGGGACGAGCGGGCGAAAGTGGCCGAGACCAGCCGTCGTTGCGAAAAGGATTCGCACTCGCGCACCCCCCTTTCGGCCATTGTACGCAAGGGGGTCGCCAAGGTCTGAAACTTGGTGGGGCTACGGTCCAGACATCGCGTGCCCTACTCGGAGGCCCGCGGGAAGTCGTTGGGTGACCGCCCGCTGACAGATACCTGGACGCGCGGGCTGCAGCTGCGTGAAAGTGTCAATTGGGGTGTCATGGCGGCCGCAACTCGGGCATCACCTTCCCCAGGGCGACCGAGCAGCTGACGGGACTCTGCTGGCCAAGCCGACGCCTGCCGGGGTCGGGAACAACCCGCGCCTCACGCCTTGATGGTCAAGCCGAGCATGTCCACCAGCGTCCAGTGTTCGGCCAGCTGTCCGTCGGCGATTCGAAGGATGTCGATCGCGTCGATCACAACGGGTTTGCCGGTTGCGGGAATCCCCATGAAATCACCGACGTGGGTGCCGCGGAAGGTCTTTCGGGTCACGACCATGTCTCCTTCAGCGATCTGGTCGTGGATGACAGACTCGATGTCTGGAAAAGCAGCCTGAAGCATCGTCACAAACTTCGTGGCCCATTCGCGGCCCGTAGATGTACGGGTCCACGCGGGCCCCGAATGATGAATAAAGTCCGCTGCTACAAGTTCGGCGGCGACCGCCTCCCGACCTCCAGTTTGATACTCCTCGACGTATCGTCGAACGACGGCCTTGTTGTCCCGCAGGCTTGACCCCGCCATGTCCACCTCCCAACCAACGTTCGGACAGCAATCCACCAAGAACGTCAGCGCGTGTAAGTTCACCGCCTATTTGATGTAATCAGCCGATCCCGGTTTCCAAGTTCGTCCCCGAAGACCCGCGGTCTCCAAGACTGCACTACCCGAGTCGCCGAGTTGTTTCACCAGCTCGATTCTCGAACGGGACTTGCTGACCTGTGACTCCTCGCGGGCCAAGTTGCCCCCGCATTGACAGCTCTATTGACAGCTTAACCGTGAGACGCCCTGACACTCCCTGAGACGTCTTGAGACGATTGCGTCATAGCATTCGAATACACGTGAGACGCCTTGATCCTCGTTGAGACGTCCTGAGACGATCTGTCGGGAGTCTCTTAATCCCAAGTTCAGGGTTCGACTCCCTGCGCGAGCACCAGTAGTTTTGACTGCCCTTCCCGACTGAGCACTTGGACTGTTCAAATGGACGGTCCAGTGGGGAATCGGCGCAGACACGTCGGTCATGCGCGAAACCGCGACCCGGTTCGGCATCCCGATGGCGGTCTACGCCGACCGGCACTCCAAGTAACCGAAGGCGTCCTCCTGCTCGCGGAAGCAAGCCGACGGCACCTTGCCGGTGGCGTCATCGATGGCGCCGACCAGACTCAGGTAGGGACCTCGGCCCTCGAGCCAGTCGTGGCGGCTGGCGTCCATCTGCAGCAGCATGCCTTCCCTGGGATAGCGGTCACGCCGGCGGCGGTGCTTGGGAGCTCTTCGGCGCCGCGGCGATGCAATGCCGGCCGCGAGCAGGATCCGGCGCACCGTGGGCCGCGACAACGTGATGCCCTCGTCCTCGGCCAGCATCTCGGTCAGGTGCTGCTGGTTGAAGCCGCGGTACTTGTCTTTGGCCAGCTCAACCACGCGCGCAGCGAGGCCGGGATCGGTAGCGTTGTGGGCGGCTCGGCCGCGGTTGCCGTGAGCAAGACCGGCGACTCCCTCTTCGGAGTAAGCCTTGTGCAGGCGTTGGAGTTGCCGCTTGGAGATGCCCAAGAGCTCGGCCGCCTCAGCGTTGACCAGCGCTCCTGAAGCCAGGTGGTTGAGGACGACGATTCGGCGTTGCTCAGAAGTGTTCAAAACGATCCTGCCATCCATGGGGTGACAGAATCGCTTTTCACTTCAGGGGTGACAGATTCCCTTTACTCCCACACCTACACGTCGTTCCTCTTGACAGGTTCCACGTCTGGTGCTAGGACATACGCAACCCAGTCGGACGGGGCACGGGGGCAGACTCGAGCAATGGCCAGTAGCAGGCTGGCTTGGATGCATCGATCTGGTGCGGGCGGTTGTCATGTACTTCACGGACAACGTCACGGACTCGATCGTCTCTGTCTCGACCACACGGGTAGCGCAACGAGAGCGACGGCGTTGTGGCGCACGACAGATGGAGGGGTGCCATGAGTGATCGACCTGAGCCGAGCCTCATTGGCGACAGTTCCAGAATCGGCGCACGGGCGGTGATCCGAACTCTGACCAGACAGTCGCGTTATTAGCCCAGGAGGCGATGCATGAGCTCATTCGCATCTCGTCCATCGGCGCGCCACCGTTTGGTCATCGCGTTGGCCCTGGGTGGGGCGGTCGTTATTGGTCAAGGATTCACGGGTCCGAGCTCCCAGACTGCGTCAATCCCGGCGTCGAAATCGGTGGCTGCTACGCCCAAGCCGATCGTGAATCCGGCGGTCAAGTTCGACACGTCGCCGCCGCTGAGACTGATGAACGCTCCGCGCCCCAAAACGGCGAAGCCGCAGGAGGTCGCGCTCCACAGGCTCGACGTCCTGAAGAAACGCGCCCGGCCAATGTCGAACACCGCAGATCCGCTGGCGCTGAAGAGCAAGCTCGCTGCGCAGGCACCGATGCCGTCCCCACTGCTTACGTTCGAAGGCACGTCCGACGCTGACAACCAGGCGCTCGTTGGCTTCCGCACCGTGCCTCCCGACACCAATGGCGACGTGGGCCCGAACCACTACGTGCAGTGGAACAACCTCGTCTTTGAGGTCTTCGACAAGAATGGCAACACTGTGCTCGGACCATTGCCGGGCAACACGCTGTTCGCCGGCTTTGGCGGACCATGTGAGGCCACCAACGACGGCGATCCCAACGTCGTCTACGATCAGCTGGCGGACCGCTGGGTGCTGACTCAGTTCGCGATCAACGAGGGCACCCAGTGCGTCGCCGTGTCGCAGACCGGCGACCCCACGGGCGCCTACTTCCGCTACGCCTTTGTCGTCGCGCCCGGTGCCATAAACGAGTACCCCAAGATCGGGGTGTGGCCGGACGGCTACTACGCCAGCTTCCGCAAGTTCCCCAACTTTGAGATGGTGGCCGCCTCCTTCGAGCGGGACAAGATGCTCCAGGGCCTGCCGGCGCAGGAGGTCCTGTTCCCCATCACCGCGCCGGCCGGACCGGGATGCGTTGGTGCGGGGGACTGCTATGAAGGCGTGCTGCCCTCCCACCTGGAGGGCATGACGCCCCCACCGAGCGGCTCGCCCAACTACTTCCTGATGTCCTTCGACGACGAGGCGTTCAGCACGACCCCCGTCCCCGGGCAGGACTCCTACAAGCTCTGGAAGTTCCACGTGGACTGGTCCAGTCCGGTCAGCTCCACCTTCACCGGACCCACGACCGTCCCCACCGCGGAGATGGACATTAACCTGTGCGGCTTCGGCGACTGTGTCCCTCAGCCGAGCCCGGGCGAGCTGCTGGCGGTTCTCAGCTTCTTCACCATGAACCGGCTGGTGTACCGCAATTTCGGCGCCCACGAGTCGCTGTGGGCCAACAACACCGTGAACCTGGGCGCCAACCGCGCCGGCATCCGGTGGGCCGAGATCCGCGACCCGGCAGGCACGCCTGCCCTCTTCCAGACGGGCACGCACGGCCCGGATGATGGCCTCTACCGCTGGATGGGAAGCCTGTCCGTGGACAAAGACGGCGACATGGCCCTGGGCTACAGTGTTTCGTCCGCCTCGATGTTCCCGTCGATCCGCTACGCCGGCCGACTGGCCGGCGATCCAGCGGGCACGCTGCCTCAGACCGAGACGGAGCTGTACGCCGGAACCGGTTCCCAGACGGCCAGCTTCGGCCGCTGGGGCGACTACTCCGCCATGAGTGTCGACGAATCCGACGGCTGCACCTTCTGGTACACGCAGGAGTACTACGCGACCACCGGAAGCTTCGACTTCAAGACTCGCGTCGGCGCCTTCAAGTTCCCCAGCTGCATCTCGACACCCCACGGGACGCTGACCGGCACCGTGACCGATGCCGCCAGCGGCAACCCGATCCCCGGCGCCAGCGTGGCCGCGGGGGTGTTCTTGACGATCACCGACGGCGGCGGTGTCTACCATTTCGCCTCCCTGCCCGTCGGCTCCTACAACGTGACCGCCAGCAGCTTCGGCTACGTCCCCCTGACCGCGCCCGGAGTGGTCATCACCGATGGCGGGACCACCGTCCAGAACTTTGCTATGCAGGCGGTCCCTCTACATTCGGTCAGCGGCTTCGTCCGCGACCAGGACGCCGTACCGATGGCGGGCGGGATGGTGACCATCCTCGCTACACCGATCCCACCGGTGACGACGGATGCGACCGGCTTCTACAGCTTCGCGGGCGTCCCCGAAGGTGAGTACGACGTCCGAGCTGACGCGGGCCGCTGCAACAACGCGCAAACGCAGCACCTTGTCGTCGATGGTGACGAGACGCTCGACTTCTCGCTGACGCAACGGGCCGACGCCTTCGGCTACATCTGCCGTGTCGAGGCACCGGGCTACATCGAGGCGAGCACCGTCTTGCCGCTCTCGGGCGACGACAATTCGATCTCGATCAGCCTGCCCTTCCCGTTCACGTTCTACGGGCAGACCTACAACGCTGGATTCGTTTGGCACCTGCCCATCCACGAACAGCGGCGTCCCCGGCACCGGCGCGCCAAACGCCGCTGTCTACCCCTACTGGGATGACCTTTTCGTCGATGGCGTGGCCAGTGTCCGTAGCGACCTGCTCGGATCGGCCCCGAACCGGAGCTTCGTGATCGAGTGGCGCAACGTTGCTTACTTCGGCGACTTCTCGCGACGGGTTGATTTCGAGGTCATCCTCCACGAGAACGGCCAGATACAAACCGAATATCGGAACATCGCGGACGACGGTCGGGAGAGAGGCAACTCGGCCACGCTCGGCATCGAGAATGAATCTGTCACCATCGCGCTGCAGTACTCGATCAGCGAGGCCGTGATCGGGAGTCCTGCCTTCGCTCTTCTCTACCGGCTGCCACCTAGCGGCTTTGTGCAGGGCACCGTCCTGGACGCCAACGACCACTTGCCCATCGCCGGGGCGACCGTGCGGGCAATCCAGGGCGGGAACGTCGTCCGCCAGACGACGACCAACGCGTCCGGCTTCTACCGGATTCAGCTCCTGCTCGGCACGTACACGATCGACGCGACCGCGACCAACTACAGCACGGAGTCCGTCACGGGAGTCGTGCTGGCCCAGGAGGACCAAGTCGAAACCCATGATTTCGTTCTGCAGACCGCACGGGGAGCGGTCAGTCCGAGCTCGCTCCAGCTCATCGTCCCGCAGAACCAGACGCGGACGAGGACGCTGACACTGCGCAACACGGGCAGCCTCGACATGACGTGGGACATCTTTGTGGACGTGCCGTGGCTCTCCGAGAACCCCGCCAGTGGCACGCTGGCCCCCAACCACGCCCAGCCGATCCAGGTGACTGTGAACACGACCGGCCTCGCGCCCGGCGTCTACCACGCCACCCTGTTCATCCGTACAAACAGCGGGCGCGTACCGACATTACCCGTCACGGTCACCCTGATCGTGCCGGCGTACTACCAGGCGGTCAACGCCGGTGACAACGCCTACACCGACCACGACGGCGACACCTGGTCAGCCGACCAGTTGTACTCCGCCGGAAGCTGGGGCTACACGTCCAGCTCGTCGCACGGGGCGAGCACGAGCCGAGCCATCTCCGGGACGGAGGACGATACGCTCTACCAGTCCCTGAGGCAGGATCCGCTCGAGTACCGCTTCGACGGTCTTCCGGCGGGCGTCTACGAGGTCGACCTGCGCTTCGCGGAGGTCACCAACCGGCCTCCGAACACGCGGATCTTCAACGTCACCATCGAAGGCAGCGTGGTGCTTCCGGCGGTCGACGTTGCCGCAGAGGTCGGCAGCTTCGCCGCCGACCAGCATGTGTTCTTCGTGGTGGTGACGGACGGTCAGCTCAACATCCGCTTCATCGCGAGACGGGGATCCGCGCCGCCAATCGTGAACGCGATCCTGGTGCGCCAGCGGCCGGACCGCTAGAGCGCTACTGAGAGACAACGACGGCCTCGCCCACGCGGGGCCGTCGTCTGTCATATCTGGGCGTTGTCACATCCGTTCCCGCCAGGACGGCTCCTTGGCCTGAGGAAGCACCGGGTCCTCGGTTGCTTGCGGTAACTGCGCGCATCGCAACTTGAGCCGTGCGGCGCAGCCCCAACATTTCCTTGACGACTGCTGGCACTTTGTACCTTTGTTGACACCTTCGCCGGGAGCCAGTCTGAAACACCAGGAGACGTCCCGAGACGATTGCGTCAAACGTTCGAATACAGGTGAGACGCCCTGACATGCCCTGAGACGTCGGGAGACGCAGTGCCAACTGACTCTTAATCCCAAGGTTCAGGGTTCGACTCCCTGCGCGAGCACCATCACGCGTGTGCAAGTTCGGCTGACAGGTCCCAAAAGGCCTTCGGCTGATGGGTCACACACCTTCGGCTGATATGTCACAGCTACTTCGGCTGATTTGTCACGCTCCCGCACATGAGGGAGATGAGCGTGACTGAGCAGAGGTACAAGGCGGTCCTGGCGGTAATTGGCGACGGTCGGACGGTGGAGGAGGTGGCCAAGGATTGGGGCATCTCTCAAGGCGGACGATGCACCGTTGGCTGGTGCGATACGAAGGCGACGGACTGGAAGGCCTGAATAATCGGTCGCACCGACCAGCTCACTGTCCTCATCAAACCTCGCCCGCTGTGGAAGCGATGGTGCTCGAGATGCGCCGGGCACATGCCTACTGGGGAGCTCGCCGAATCGCCTTCGAGGTGGCCCGCAAGCGCATCCAGCCGGCGCCCTCGGAGTCGGCGGTCTATCGCTGCATGGTCCGCGCGGCAGTCATCGACCCCATGACGCGACGCCGGCGGCGGGAGACCTGGAAGCGGTGGGAACGCGGCGGACCAATGGAGCTCTGGCAGCTCGACCTCGTGCACGGCTTCTTGTTGGCTGACGGGACCTCAGCGAAGGCCCTCACCGGCATCGACGACCACTCGAGGTACTGTGCACGACCATATAGCACCGTTAGCCGAGATCAGTCCTCACGCGGGTCACTGCATCGTTGAATGGTTGGCGCCGGACAACGACCTCAAGGCCAGGCGTGAGGCACTGGTCACCGGGGCAGCGGGTTCGGGCCGGTCGCAGTGACGAGGCGTTGTGGGACCCAGTCGTCGACGTGGACGAAGCCGTCGAACGAGGCGCCCTCCAGGACGCACACGTCGTACAGCGAACGGCGATAGAACTTCACGTGGGTGAAATCCTCGAAGAGCGTGTAGTACGGCTCGTTGTCGGCGTTCTGGAACTGCTGTCCGGTCAAGGCGGCGCGGTGCTCCCGCGAGAACGCGTCGACGTCCTCGCCCACAACGACCCCGAGATGCTCGAGGCCCATCCGGTAGACGCGCTGGTGGACCGGCGGGATGAGCTCGATCAGGGGGACCGGCATCCCGTCGAGGACGCGGAGCGGGTCCGCGAGGAGGATCTTCGAGATCGGTCGGCCGTTCCAGACGTCCTCGACGTTCGCGGTCGCGTGGCGCTCGAGGAGTGTGCGCAGATGGACGTACTGGTCCCAGTCCGGGACGCGGACCGCCAGGTGGCTCAGCGGGTACGGGCGGATGTCGATGCCGCGCGCGAGCAGGCGCTCGTGCTGCATCGCCGCGAATCCACGGTAGTCCCCGATGATGTCGCCGACC
>WNGR01017994.1_pt1 | contig 13669 bp, 14 predicted proteins | sample 5407581 | NCBI WGS metagenome assembly WNGR01 (sample SAMN13153383, study PRJNA577476) | soil metagenome | isolation source: 80 cm soil or saprolite under Garry oak tree replicate 2 | place: USA:California | collected 2016-06-15 | reverse complement strand
CCGGCACGACGCCGACCGCCACCCGGCCCCGCTGGACCCGAACTTCACCGGCGCCGGCCGCTGCCTGACCGACGCCGGGGGACGGTACCGGTTCGTGACCGTGCGCCCCGGCGCGTACCCGTGGAAGAACAGCCCCAACGCCTGGCGGCCGGCGCACATCCATTTCTCGCTGTTCGGCCGCGCCTTCGTGCAGCGCCTGGTGACCCAGATGTACTTCCCCGGCGATCCGCTGTTCGCCCAGGACGCCATCGCCCTTGCCGTACCGGAACCCGCCCGCGACCGGCTGGTCGCGTCGCTCGACCTGCCGGGCAGCATGCCCGAGTGGGCGCTGGCGTACCGGTTCGACATCGTGCTGCGATCGACCCCGTTCGAGGAATCCACATGACCGGGCGCAGCGAGGTGTCGGCATGACCACGCCCTCGCAGACCGTCGGGCCGTTCTTCGCGCTCGGCCTGCCCTGCTCCGACGGTGCCGTGGACGGGGTATGGCTGCGCGGCCGGTTACTCGACGGCGCCGGCGACCCGGTACCGGACGCGCTCGTGGAGACCTGGCAGGCCGACCCGCCCGCGTTCGGGCGCGGGGCGACCGACGCCGCCGGGCGCTGGGCGGTCCGGGTGCCCCGACCGGCGCCGTACCTGAACCTGTCGGTCTTCGCGCGCGGGCTGCTCAACCGCGTCATCACCCGGCTGTACCTGCCGGACGCGCCGCCCGATGACGTGCTCGCCGCCCTCGACCCGGCGCGCCGCGCCACGCTCGTCGCGTCCGCCACGGACGACGGGTACACGCTGGACATCCACCTGCAGGGACCGCATGAGACCGTCTTCTTCGTTATTTGACGCCGTACTCGCCCGCGGACCGGTGCCTGCGCTGGTGTCCGACGAGGCGTGGCTCGCCGCCCTGCTGACCGTCGAGGCGTCGCTGGCCCGGGTACAGGCGCAGGCGGGGCTGATCCCGGTGGCCGCCGCGGACGCGATCGAGGCGGTCGGGGCGGACCGGTTCGACCTCGCCACGCTCGGCTTAGCCGCGGCGGAGAGCGGGAACCCGGTCGTCCCGCTCGTCGCGGCGCTGCGCGACGCGGTCGGCCCGGCCGCCGCCGAGCACGTGCACGCGGGAACAACCAGCCAGGACATCCTCGACAGTGCGGCGATGCTGCTGGCCCACCGGGCGCTCGCCGCGGTGCTCGCCGACCTGGCCGGGGCCGCATCCGCGGCCGCCCGCCTCGCCCGGGAACACCGGGACACCGCCATGGCCGGCCGGACCCTGCTGCAACAGGCGGTACCGGTGACCTTCGGCCTGCTGGCCGCCGGCTGGCTGACCGGCCTCACCGCGGCCGCCGGCCGGCTCACCGAGGTACGCGACACCCGGCTCGCCGTCCAGCTCGGCGGTCCCGCCGGTACCCTCGCCGGCCTGGCTCCCGACCTGCCGGCCCGGCTCGCCACGGCGCTCGGCCTCGCCGCGCCGGTACTACCCTGGCACACCGACCGCACCCGCATCGGCGACCTGGCCGGTGCCCTCGGTACCGCGGCCGGCGCGGTCGGCAAGGTGGCCCGCGACGTGACCCTGCTCGCGCAGACCGAGGTCGGCGAGGTGGCCGAGGGGCGGCCCGGCGGCTCGTCCGCGATGCCGCACAAGCGCAACCCGGTCGCGGCGGTGTCCGCGCTGGCCGGTGCGGCGCAGGCGCCCGGCCTGGTCGCCACGCTGCTCGCGGCGATGCCGCAGGAACTTCAGCGCGCGGCCGGCGGATGGCACGCCGAGTGGCGCCCGTTGCGCGAGCTGCTGACCGCGACCGGGTCGGCGGCGGCATGGCTGCATGACTGCCTGGAGAACCTGGTCGTGCACCCGGACCGGATGCGCGCCAACCTCTCCCCCGGCCCGGTCGACACCGGTCTCGCCGCCGAGCTGGTCGACGCCGCATTGGCGGCCACGCCGGGCGCCGGGGAGACGTCATGAGGGGCCCGGACTTCGTGCAGTCGCTGGAGCGCGGGCTCGCGGTGATCCGCGCGTTCGACCGGGCCCATCCGGAGCTGACCCTCAGCGAGGTGGCCGCGGCGACCGGGGTCACCCGGGCAGCCGCCCGCCGGTTCCTGCTCACCCTCGCGGAACTGGGGTACGTGCGCAGCGACGGCCGGTTCTTCTCGCTGACCCCGCGGGTACTGGAGCTTGGCTACGCGTACCTGTCCAGCCTGTCGCTGCCCGAGGTAGCCGAGCCGCACCTGGAGGCGCTCGTCGCCGAGGTCAACGAGTCGTCGTCGGTGTCGGTACTCGATGCCGGCGACGTGGTGTACGTCGCGCGGGTACCGACATCACGCATCATGACCGTGGCGATCAGCGTGGGTACCCGGTTCCCGGCGTACGCCACCTCGATGGGCCGGGTCCTGCTGGCCGGCCTGCCCGACGAGGACCTCGACGCGTACCTGGACGGCGTGCGGCTGGAGCGGCTCACCCCGCGGACGGTCGGCTCGGTCGCCGCACTGCGCGCCGAACTGGCCCGGGTCCGGGCACAGGGCTGGGCCATCGTCGACCAGGAACTGGAGGAGGGGCTGCGCGCCGTGGCGGCCCCGATCCGCGACCGCGGCTGCCGTACCGTGGCCGCGGTCAACGTCTCCGCGCACGCGAGCCGGACCCCGGTCGAGTCGGTGCGGCGCCGGCTCCTGCCGCCCCTGCTCGCCACGGCCGCCCGCATCGAAGCCGACTTGCCGGCGCGGATGCCGGGTACCGGCCGCCGTCAGGGAGCGGTGCCCTGACCCGGCGGCGCGGTCGCGGTCTGCGTGATGCACGTCTGGGCGGCGTTCGCGGCACATCCGCAACGGCACCATGACCATCGGATAGGTGTGCCTACTGCTGGAGCACGGAGAGGATGTTCCCGGCGGGGTCGGTGAACCACGCGATCGGTGGGCCTTCGCCGCGCCAGATGCCCTTCTCGTCCGTCGGCATGCCCTCGTACCGCTGGAACTGCACACCGCGCCCGGTCAGCTCGTCGACCGCCTTGTCGATGTCCTCCACCGGGAAGTTGAGGATCGTGTACGTCGCCGGCGTGTAGTCCGGCTTCGGGTAAACCAGGATGTTCCGGTCGCCGGCGATGTGCAGGGTCAGCATCCCGTTCTCCTCGGACACGCGCAGGCCGAGCGTCTCGCCGTAGAACCGCTTCGCGGCGGGGATGTCGTCCACCGCGAAGCCACTGAACGCCTTCGTGGCACCAAACATGATCATTTCTCCCTTCTCGGTACCCGTCCTCTGTACCGACCTGGCGGCCGGCGCAAACTCATCGCTCGTAGGCTCACCCCTGATGTGTACCGTCCTGCTCCGCTTCGCGCCCGGCTCCGCTCACCCGCTGCTGCTCGGGGCGGTGCGGGACGAGTTCGTCGAGCGCGCCTGGGACCCGCCCGCGGCGTACTGGGGTGATCGCCTGCTCGGCGGGCGCGACCGGACCGCCGGCGGCACCTGGCTGGCCGTCGACCCGGCCGGGCCGGCGGTCGCCGCCGTACTGAACGGGGTGCGCCGCCCGCCGCCCGAGGACGGTACCCGGCCCAGCCGCGGCCAGCTCCCGCTCGCGGCGCTGCGCGGGCAGCCGCTGCCCGATCCGGAGACGCTCGCCCGCTACGACGGGTTCCACCTGGTGCTCGGTACGCCACGGGAGGTCCGGGTCTGGTCGTGGGACGGCACGGCACTGCGCGACACCGAGCTGCCCCAGGGCGACCATGTGATCGTCAACGGCGGGGTGGGCGCCGCGGACCCGTCGCTCGCGGCGGCACTGGGCCGGGTGGACGGCCGGGACGACTGGGTACGGCTGCTCGCCGACGGTACCGTGCTGGTCGACCGGGAGTACGGCGGGCGCCGGTACGGCTCCACGTCGACCAGCCTGGTGGCGCTGTCCGCGAGCGGGGTGCGGTACGAGTTCAACCCGCAACCGCGCGACCCGGCCGGGTGGTACGCCGTGCTATGAGTCCGGCTGCTCCTTCGTCTGGTGCAGCAGCCAGTTGTCCGCGGTGCGGATCAGCGCGTACCGGCGCGGCACGCCCTGCCCGTGCAGGGTGAACAGCAGCCGGCGCTCGTCGCGGTCGTGCTCCTCCCACCACCCGATGTCCGCGATCGACTTGTCGGCGTCCTGGTACGTGAGGTGGTCCAGCTCGTGGTCGGGTACCTCGACGGCGAGCCGGTCCCCGGTCGGGCCGGTGGGCAGGCCGCGGGGCAGCGCCCAGGAACGGAGCACCCCGTTCTCCTCCAGCCGCAGGTCGAAATGGTGCCGGGGCCGCCGGTGCTCGTGCAGCACGAACGTGGGTCCCGGCATGGTTCCTGTCTACCAGCAACCGTGGAAAGGTAACGAGGGTGGACACCGGACTTCGTTACGCCAGCGGGCCGGGGCGGTGGGTACTGGCAGCCACCGTCATGGGATCGGCGGTCGCCGCCATCGACGCGACCGTGGTCGGCATCGCGCTGCCCGCGATCGGCCGGGATTTCGGTACCGGCCTCGCCACGCTGCAATGGGTGGTCACCGCGTACACCCTGACCCTGGCCGGCCTGCTGCTGGTCGCCGGGGCGCTGGGCGACCGGTACGGGCGCCGGCGGGTCTTCATGATCGGCGTGGTCTGGTTCGCGCTGGCCTCCGTGCTGTGCGGCATCGCCCCGAACGCCGGCGTCCTCATCGCCGCCCGCGGGTTGCAGGGCGTCGGCGGCGCCCTGCTGACCCCGGGCAGCCTCGCCATCCTGGAGGCCTCGTTCGTACCGGAGGACCGCGGCAAGGCGATCGGTGCCTGGTCCGGGCTGGGTGGGGTGGCCACCGCGATCGGGCCGTTCCTCGGCGGCTGGCTGGTCCAGGCGGCGTCCTGGCGGCTGATCTTCGCGATCAACATCCCGATCGCCGCGCTGGTCGTCGCGCTCGCCTGGCGGCACGTGCCCGAGTCGCACGACCCCGACGCCACCGGCCGGGTCGACGCCGCCGGCGGTGTCCTGGTCACCCTCGGCCTGGTCGGGCTCACCTACGGCCTGATCGAGGGACCCGCCCGGGGCTTCACCGATCCCGCCGTGGCCACCGCGCTCATCGGCGGCGTGGTGCTGCTCGCCGCGTTCGTCGCCTGGGAACGCCGCGCCCGCCACCCGATGCTGCCGTTGGACCTGTTCGCCTCGACCCAGTTCACCGCGACCAACCTGGTCACCTTCGTGGTGTACGGGGCGCTGGGCGGCGCGCTCTTCCTGCTGCCGATCCAGTTGCAGCAGGTGTCTGGGTACACCGCGCTGGAGGCGGGCATGTCGCTGCTCCCGCTGACGGTCATCATGCTGGTACTGTCGGCCCGCTCCGGCGCCCTCGCCGCCCGGATCGGACCCCGGCTGCAGATGAGCGTCGGGCCGATCCTCGTGGGTGCGGGCTTCGCCCTGTTCATCCTGGTCGACAGCAACGGCAACTACCTGACCGAGGTGCTGCCCGCCGTGATCGTCCTTGGTCTGGGGCTCGCCACGACCGTCGCTCCGCTGACCGCCACCGTCCTCGCCGCGGCACCCGCCCGGCATGCCGGCATGGCGTCGGCGGTCAACAACGACGTCGCCCGCGCCGCCGGTCTCATCGCCGTCGCGGTACTGCCCGCCGCCGCCGGGATCACCGGCGCCGCCTACCTGCACCCCGCCATGTTCTCCAAGGGGTTCCACGCCGCGGCGCTCATCTCCGGGGCGCTGTGCGTGCTCGGCGGCCTGATCGCCGCCGCCACCGTCCGCAACCCGCGGCGGGTGGTCCCGGTACCGACTCTCGGCCCGCCGAAACAGTGCGTGCACTGCGGGCTGGACGCCCCACCGGCCCGCGCCACGCCGGAGGAGCCGACCGCCGTGACTGCGCCCAGCTAGCCGGTCATGCGCCGCCGCGCGAGCGGAGCGAGCGCCAGCTAGTGTCCTGCGCCTTAAATTCATTTACATATTTTACCACCAGTTTCCGTTGGCTGGGACCGGATGCAGCTCGCAGATTTAGTAAAGGAATTAATGACGCAGGACACTAGCCGGTCAGGTCGAATTCCTCCCAGGCACCGATCCCGGTCCGGTTGGCGATCAGCGGCGCCGCGCCGCCCGCCTCCGCGCTCACGTACCGGCCGTCCGCGCGGGCCTTCAGGCTCACGCTGCCGTCCGCGTTGCTGACCACCTGGAACTGCTCCCAGGCGCCGATCGAGGTGCGGTTCGCGACCAGCGGGGCGGCGCCGCCGCGCTCGGCGGTCACGTACCGGCCGTTGACCTGGGCGCGCAGGGCCACGTACCCGTTGCCGAGGTCGAGCCGGTCGAACTGCTCCCAGGCGCCGGCCGCGGTGCGGTTCGCGACCAGCGGGGCGGCACCGGCCGGGTCGGCCGTGACGTAGCGGCCGTTGGCCCGCGCCCGAAGGGTGACGGTGGCCGGCGGCGGTACCGCGTCGAACCTCTCCCACGAGCCGATGGCGCCGCGGTTCGCGACCAGGGCGGCCGAGCCGGCCCCCTCCGCCGTGACGTACCGGCCGTCGGCGTTGGCGAGCAGGCTCACGCTGCCGTCCCCGTTGCGGACCAGCCGGAACTTCTCCCAGGCCCCGATCACGGTACGGTTCGCGATCAGTGGGGCGGCCCCGGCGCGCTCGGCGGTCACGTACCGGCCGTTGGCGTGCGAGCGCAGCCCGAGGTAGCCGCCGCCGGCCGGTACCTCGTCGAACTGCTCCCAGGTCCCGATCGACGGCCGGTTGGCGATCAGCGGCCCGTTGCCCCCGTTGTCGGCGCTGACGAACCGGCCGTCGGCGTGGGACAGCAGGCTGATCGTGGTCGGCGCGTTCGGTCCGGCGAGGGTGGCCAGGCCCGGCAGGTCGCCGTTGAAGACGTCCTTGTCGTAGTCACCGGCCACGCTGTTGTTCCCGGCCGCGTACTGCCAGAGCGTGAACGTGCTCCAGCCGGCCGGTACCGCCGGCGGGGTGCTCGAGTACCCGGCGATGTCCAGCGGGTACCCGCCGAACGAGGCGTCGTTGCCGGTGCACGGGTTCCACCAGTTGGCGTTCGTGTAGATCATCGGCGGCCGGCCGATCCGAGCCTGTACCTCGGTGAGGAACGACCGGATCCAGGCCGACATCTGGGCCGGCGACAGGTTCTCCGGCCGGCCGAACGCGTACGCGCCGGCGTACAGGCCGCTGTTCTTCGCGGACTGGTAGTCGGCGGCGAAGTACGGGTTGGCGTAGAACGTGCCCTCGGTCGCCTTGACGTAGGCGAAGGCGACCCCGCTCGCCGCAACGGCGGGCCAGTCGATGCCGGCGCTCGTGTGGTCGTGGCTGGACACGTCGATGCCGGACACCGGGTAGTCCGACATTGCGTCCGCGTGCGCGCCGGTGGCCCGGCTCCCCGGCGCGGCGCCGGCGTGCGCCCAGCCCCCGCCGTCCGGCACCGTGGTACCGGCGGACGCGGTACCGACGAACGAGCGCACCAGTATCCCGCCGAGCAACACCGCGGCGGTACCGACCGCCCACCAACCCCGTGACCTCATCCAGATCCTTTCGTGACTGAGGCAGGTTAGCGGATGATCGGAAACTCGTGGGTCAGCCGCGGCGGGCCCGGGCGCGCCGCTTGCCCTCGTGCATCGCCTGTACCCGGGCGATCGGGATCGCGCGGCCCTCCTCGACCAGGTCGGCGGGCAACCGCTGGGGCTGCGGCATCGTGGCGGCCCACGGGTCGCGCTCGCCGATCAGCCCCGGTGCGGTGTGCACGGTGAAGTCGGCCGGCGTCACGCTGTCCAGGTCGTCCCAGCCCAGCGGGAAGGACACCGGTACCCCCGGGCGGATGCGCGGGCTGTACGCCGCGACGACGGTCGCGCCGCCGGCCCGGGTCGAGTCGAGGAAGACCTTGCCGCCCCGGTCCTGCCGGATGAAGGCGGTGGTGGCGAGTACCGGGTCCAGGCGTTCGGCACGCGCGGCGAGCGCCCGGGTTGCCGCGGCGACCTCCTCGATGGACGCGTCGACGGGTACGAACACGTGCAGTCCCTTGGCTCCGCTGGTCTTGACCGCACCGGAGAGGCCGGCGTCGGCCAGGGCCTGGCGGACCAGCCGGGCAGCGCCGACGGCGAGCCGGAACCCGTCGTCCGGCGGGTCGAGGTCGAGCACCAGGTGGGTGGGGCGGTCCCAGGCCGGCGCGCGGGCCAGCGCCGGGTGGTACTCGACGGCGCGCTGGTTGGCGAACCAGAGCAGGGTACGGCGGTCGTTGCACAGCGCGTAGGACACCTCGCGATGCGAACTCTGCGCCCACAGCCGCACCGCCGGTACCCAGTCCGGCGTGTACTTCGGCAGGTTCTTCTGCATGAACGGCGCCTGGCCGCGCAGTACCCGGACCACCGACAGCGGCCGGTCCCGCAGTACCAGCAGGATCCGGTCGCGCACGGCATCCAGGTACTCGACCAGGTCCCGCTTGGTCGCCTCCGCCCCGGGGAACAACGGCTGGTCGAGGTTGGTCAGCGGTACCCCGTCCCGGACCTCGCCCGCGTCCTTCACCACCAGAGCAAACCACGCCGCCCGGCCGGCATACCATCTACCGGTGACCGGATCTGGTAGGCCGGACGAGTTCCGCGGCGCGGAGTTCGTCGACCTGGACATGTCGGACGCCCGCTTCCGCGAGGTCGACCTCAGCCGGGTGCACATGACCGGGGTACTGCTCACCGACGCCGACATCGACGGGGACATCCGCGGGCTACGGCTCAACGGCGTCGAGGTGGCGCCGCTGGTCGAGGCCGAGCTGGACCGCCGGTACCCCGAGCGGACCAAGCTGCGCCCGACCACCGTCGAGGGGATCCGGGAGGCCCTGGCGGTGGTCGAGGGCATGTTGGAACCGCGGCCGTTCCACCCGCTCGGCCTGCCGGCGTCGTTCATCACCGACGGCCCGGCGTTCGGGATCGACGAACGGGCCACCCCGACCTTCGCGGAGGTGGCCGAGCTTCGTGCCGGGCGCCTGGACAAGCTGCGGGCGTTCCTGGCCGCGCTCACCGACGAGGACCTCAATCGGGTGTGCGGGCCCAACCTGGCGCCCGGCTGGCCGCCGCCGGGGGCGCGGAGCCCCACCTCGTGCCTGCACGTCGTCTTCGACGAGGAATGGGCGCACCACCAGTTCGCCGTGCGCGACCTGGCGCTCGTCGAGGCGTTACGGTAAGCCGTGCGGCACGACTTTCGCGCGCGCCTCGGCCGGGCGCGGCAGGCAGCGAGCGGGCTGGGCTGGGCCGGCCTGGTGGTACCGCCGGGCGCCGACCTGCGGTACCTGACCGGGTACGCCGCGATCGCGCTGGAGCGGTTGACCTGCCTGGTGGTACCGGGCGACGGCGAGCCGTCGATGGTGGTACCCCGGCTGGAGCGCCCCGCCGCCGAGCATTCCGGCGCGCCGGTGCGGATCGTGGACTATCCCGACGGTACCGACCCGTACCCGCTGGTCGTCGATCTTCTCGGCAGCGGGGAGGCGACGGCCGGCATCGGCGAGCGGATGTGGGCCAGCCACCTCCTGGCCCTGCAGGACGCCCTGCCGAAGACCCGGTGGCAGCCCGCCGGGCAGGTACTCGGGCCGCTGCGCGCCCGCAAGACACCGGACGAGGTCGCGGCGCTGGCCGAAGCCGGGGCGGCGATCGACGCGGTACACGAGGGTATGGGCCGGTGGCTGCGGCCGGGCCGCACCGAGGCCGAGGTGGCCGCCGACATCGCGACCGCCATCCGGGATACCGGCCATGCGACCGTGGACTTCGTCATCGTGGCGTCCGGGCCGAACGCCGCGAGCCCGCACCACGGCACGTCCGAGCGCGCCATCGAGCCCCGCGACCCGGTCGTGGTCGACATCGGCGGCACGATGCCGTCCGGGTACTGCTCGGACTGCACCCGCACCTATGTGGCCGGCGGCACCGCCCCGCCGGACTTCCTCGATTACTACGGCGTCCTGCAGGCGGCACAGCGCGCCGCGGTCGCCGCCGTCTCGCCCGGAGTGAGCGCGGAGAGCGTCGACGCGGCCGCCCGTACCCCGATCACCGCGGCCGGGTACGGGCCGGCGTTCCTGCACCGCACCGGCCACGGCATCGGCCTTTCCACCCACGAGGATCCGTACATCGTGACCGGCAACACCGAGCCGCTCGCCGAGGGCATGGCGTTCTCCGTCGAGCCCGGCATCTACCTCGCCGGCCGGCACGGCGCCCGCATCGAGGACATCGTGGTCTGCACGGCCACCGGGGTACGCCGCCTCAACACCACCCCGACCGAGCTGGTGCACCTGTGACCAGGTACCGGGAATGGTGGTCGGCGCGGGCCGGCGCGATCGTGTGGACCCGGACGGTCCAGGCCGGCGCGACCACCTACCGCGTGCTGCCGGACGGCTGCCTGGACCTCATCTGGGTCGACGGCGCGCTGATCGTCGCCGGCCCGGACACCACGGCGCAGGTCGGGCAGAACCCGGCCGGTACCCGCTACGTCGGGCTGCGCTTCCCGCCCGGCACCGGCCCGGCCGTCCTCGGCGTACCGGCGCACGAGCTGCGCGACCGCCGGGTACCGCTGGACGCGCGCCGATCACCTTGAATTGCAGAGCCATGCCCGCACGCTACAAGTCGCCCGGCCGGCCGGTCTTGAACGAATCGGACGGGGCGTCCGGGAGCTGACTGCGCCGCCGTTCGCAGCGGGTGAGAATGCCGGCGTGCCCGGTGCCGTCCGCTTCCTGCCGTCGGAGTGCGGCTTCGCGTTCACCAACGCGTGGCCGGTGCAGCCCGCGGTGGTACTGGCGACGCCGTTCGGCACCGTCGACATCGGCGACGCCAGCGCCGGGCTGTGCGGTGGCATGGTCTTCGCCGCCCTCGACTACTGGCACGCCGGCCTGACCCCGCCGGCCGCCCAGCCGGCACAGGGCGAGGCGCTGTTCGGGTACCTCGTGCGGCGGCTGATCGACTCCTGGCACCTGCCGCTCGGCGTCATGCAGTACTACCAGTGGATGAACCTGCCCGACGGCGACCGGACCTTCACCGCGTTCGGCCGGACCGTCGTCGTCGAGCGGGGGCTGGCCTGGCGCACGATCAAGGTCCAGTGGCCGCAGATCGCCGACGACCTCGACCACGGCATCCCGGTACCCCTCGGGGTGGTCACGGTCGAGTCCCGCCAGCTCGCCGACCTCGGCCACAACCACCAGGTACTGGCGACCGGGTACCGCACCGGGGACGGCACGGTGACCGTCGAGGTGTACGACCCGAACCAGGGCCGGCGCGACGACATCCACCTCCGGTTCGACCCAGGTACCCCGACCCGGCCCACGGTCTTCGACCACAACCTCGATCTGGACCGACCGGTACGGGGCTTCTTCCGCACCGCCTACGCACCCTGCACCCCGCCGACCTGACCGACAGGGTGGAAAAGGCCGGTCGCAGAGGGTAGGACTGGGGCATGAGCGCTCCCGAAAGCCCGCAGCGCGGTACCCCGGACCGCCCGTCGCCGCGAGGTACCTCGATGCGGGACCGGTTGCGCCGCGACCGGCCCACATCGGCTCCACCGTGGCGGGTGGAAGGCATGCCGAAGCCGGCCGGGCGCCGCCCGAACTGGTCGCGGTTCTGGTGGTTCGTCCTGATCCTGCTGGTCGTGAACTGGATCGTCTCGTCGCTGCTGCTCGCTCCCCCGTCGCGCACGAAGGTGTCGTACACGTTCTTCGTGAGCCAGGTCGACGCGAGCAACGTGCAGGAGATCACTTCGACCGCGGACACCATCGAGGGCACCTTCAAGCACAAGGTGCCGTACCCGTCGGGTACGACCAACCCCACGCAGGTCGACCGGTTCACCACCCAGCGCCCGTCGTTCGCGCAGGACAACCTGTTCCAGGAACTGCAGGCCAAGGGCGTCCTGGTCAACGCGAACCCGCCGGACCAGCCGGCGCCGCTGTGGCAGCAGCTGATCCTCGGGTTCGGCCCGACGCTGCTGCTGCTCGGGTTGCTCGTCTGGTTCCTGCGCCGGGGCGCGGCGGCCGCCGGCGGGCTCGGCGGCTTCGGCCGGTCCCGCGCCAAGCTCTACCAACCGGACTCCGGACCCCGCACCACGTTCGCCGACGTAGCCGGCATCGACGAGGTCAAGAACGAGGTCACCGAGATCGTGGACTTCCTGCGCGCGCCGGAACGGTACCGGCGGCTGGGCGCCCAGATCCCGCGCGGCGTGCTGCTGTCCGGCCCGCCGGGCACCGGCAAGACGCTGCTGGCCCGCGCGGTCGCCGGCGAGGCGGAGGTACCGTTCTTCTCGATCTCCGCAGCCGAGTTCATCGAGATGATCGTCGGGGTCGGCGCGAGCCGGGTACGGGACCTGTTCGACCAGGCTAAGAAGGCCGCGCCGTCGATCATCTTCATCGACGAGCTGGACGCCATCGGGCGCGCCCGCGGCGGTGCGCAGGCGATCGGCGGCCACGACGAGCGGGAGCAGACGCTCAACCAGATCCTCACCGAGATGGACGGCTTCACCGGCAGCGAGGGCGTCGTGGTGCTCGCCGCGACCAACCGGCCGGAGATCCTCGACCCGGCGCTGCTGCGGCCCGGCCGCTTCGACCGCCGGGTGACCGTGAGCCCGCCGGACCTGACCGGGCGCGCGCAGATCCTGAAAGTGCACTCCCGCGGGGTACCGCTGGCTGCCGAGGTGGACCTCGACGACGTGGCCGCGGCCACTCCCGGGATGGTCGGCGCGGACCTGAAGAACCTGGTCAACGAGGCAGCGCTGCTCGCGGCGCGGCGCAGCCACGACCGGGGCACCGCGTCCGACTTCAGCGACGCGCTGGAGAAGATCGTCCTGGGTACCGTTCGCGGCATCATGCTCTCCGCCGAGGACAAGGAGCGCACCGCGTTCCACGAGTCCGGGCACGCGCTGCTGGGCATGCTGACCCCGGGTGCCGACCCGGTGCGCAAGGTGTCCATCATCCCGCGCGGCCAGGCGCTCGGCGTGACGTTCCAGAGCCCGCAGACCGACCGGTACGGGTACTCGGCGAAGTACCTGCGCGGCCGGATCGTCGGGGCGCTCGGCGGGCGGGCCGCCGAGGACATCGTGTACGGCGACGTGACCACCGGCGCCGAGAGCGACCTCGACCAGGTGACCGGCGTCGCGCGCCAGATGGTCGGCCGGTGGGGCATGTCCGACGAGATCGGGCCGGTGTCGGTGCTGCCGCCGCCCGGGCAGGAGTCACCTTTCGGCCTGGACGGGGTGGCTCCGGCGACGAAGGAGTTGCTCGACCGCGAGGTACGGCGCATCGTCGACGAGTGCTACGCCGAAGCGGTGGCGACCCTGGGCGACCACCGCGAGCAGCTCGACCGGCTGGCGCGCACGCTGCTCGACCGGGAGACGCTCGACGAGGACGACGCCTATGCCGCGGCCGGTATCCGGCGCGAGACCGCGCCGGCGGCGATCGCGCGGGGTGAGGCTCCGGGAGCGACACCGGCCCCCGGGCTGCCACCCGAAGACCGACCGGCCGACACCCAGGAGGGCCTACCGGTCCGCGCCCACCACGAGGGCTGACCCGCCTACCCCGCCGGGCGGCCGGCGCTGCCGTACACGTCCGCGCGCACCGCCCGGTGGAACGCCTGCGCGGTACAACTCGCCGAGATCCCGCGCCAACACCGCCACGGATGCGTCGTCGACGGCGATGTGGTGGACGGTGACCGCGAGGATGTGCTCGTCCGCGTCCAGGCGCACGAGCGCCGCCCGTACCGGCGGCTCCGCTC
>WNGR01005427.1_pt1 | contig 13672 bp, 18 predicted proteins | sample 5407581 | NCBI WGS metagenome assembly WNGR01 (sample SAMN13153383, study PRJNA577476) | soil metagenome | isolation source: 80 cm soil or saprolite under Garry oak tree replicate 2 | place: USA:California | collected 2016-06-15 | reverse complement strand
TCGTGCGCTCGTCCTCGGTGAGTACGAGCTCGGCCTTCTGCCGTCCCCGTCCTGCCATCGCCGCCTCCTATCCTCGCGCACGGCGATGAGAACATGGATGCCAGCATCATTCCAGCGAACTAACGACTCAGGACACTAGGACAACGGTGCATATGAGGATGAGGGCAACGAGTGCGGCCAGGAGGGCGCGTCTCGAACGGCGGCGCTGGCGAGAGTCGCTCGGAGGGCGCTGTCCATCGCCACCGACCTTTGGGGCTTCGGGGGCGCGGCCGTTGAGGGTGTCCTCCCTCCGCTCGATCACCGTCTCCCTCGACGGTCGGTCAGGGTCCAACGGGATGACGTCCGGGATGGGCACCTCTTCGGCGGCTCCGTCTGGGGCCAGCGGGATGATTTCGGGGAGGGGGATGTCCTCCGCCCGCGAATCGGACTCCATGGGCCGGAATGTACGCTCCCTGCAAGGTGACCGGAAGTGGTGGTTACGGGCCGTTCATGAGCCTCCGATCCATGGGGCTGGAAGCGCTGATAGGGGATGAAGTTGGGCTAAGGAACTTCGCCGAGCTGGTATGGGGCAAGCTTGCCGGTAAGGGTTCGAAGAAGGTCCAGGAACGGCTCGCTCGGAGGATCCCCCGCCCGAATGCGGGCGACCCTTCGCTGGACCGTGGGGACTGGCTGACGAAGCCGCGCAGCGATGGCCCGGGCCGCGTTGTTGAGGGAGTCGTACTCGGCGGCGAGCTGGTCGAGGGCCTGCCGGGCGACCTGGAGATGATGCTGACGGGCGTCCTCAAGGTAGAGCCCGCAGCAGGGACATTGGTACCAAGGGGGGCGGCGCATTCACGCCGCCCCCCTCGCGGTCGCCGAGCGACGGCCCTCCCCCTCAGTTGTGCCGTGCGCCCGAGCGACGTGCTCTGTGGCCTTCGCCAAGCTCCGGAACCACCGGCGGCACCGGAGGCACTTGTAGGTGGGCTTGCCACACCACCAAACGGATAGGTCGGGCCTGTGTGTCTTGTCGCAACCGCATGGCGGAGACTTCGTGCCTTGCCGGGTCATCGGACCGCTCCTTCCTCGCTCTGGCGAGGACCGAAGACGGCCGTGAGGAAGCGAAGGTCAAGGTCTCCCGCGTCAGCGGGCGCCGGAGGTGACGGCATGGTGTGGAGGGAGGCGCCTTGACCGCAGCTCCGAGGGGCCGAGAGTCCGATGGCCAGAGCGGAGGAGCGGTCGATTGGGCAAGGCCGAAGAGCGCGGCACTTGGAACAAGCGGCAGACCGAGGCCCGGAAGGTACGTGCTGACGGGATGATTCATGGTGGCGCTAGGGTGATCGAGGAGGTGCTCGGAGCGTGGGCAGGTCGGCACGACAGCCCGGCGGGATGGCTGCGCATGGAGCACGTCGCAATAGACGAAGCCGTCCCCGTCGACCACTTCGCCGGGTTCGGATCTGATTGGACAGTACTTGGGCGCATCCCACACGGAAGGTGTGGAATCCGCCCTTCTCTCCGCAGGGTCTAGGTCGCGAGGGAGGTCAAGGAAGGCGGGTTCCCAAAGTTTCGTACCCTGAACGTCCAACACCACGGGTCAAGAGTGAGTGTCCGTCGGAGGTAATCGACCGGGCTTGATCGGAATGGTGCGTTAGGTCTAAGCTCCGCGAGAACTGATACGAAGGGGGACCTGAATTGTCACCCCAACTCAACTGGTACAAGCTCCTAGCGGTGTCCATGCCAACATCCTCGGCGCAGCAGGTCGCGCCGGCGGCGGTGATCATCCCAGGAGGAGGTACTACCAAGAACGGCTCCACCATGGAGCTCCGCGGAGTCAACTATCCAGCGGATCCTCCTGTGGGTTACTTCTCTTTGTACCGCAAGCGGGTGTTCTTTGATGAGTACGTCCAGCAGGACGACGTTCCAGCGAATTTCAACGCAGTAGGCCAGCGGTACATAGCCTGGAGCCCTCCAATGAAGATTAGGGCGCCGTCTCGAGTGCTCAATTCCAAGTGGGTATTCGAAGACCCGTTTGGTAACCACGCGGGAATCATCAAGACTACTCGTTTTGGCCACTTTGAGATCCAAGAGGTGGAGGTCAGTGTCGCCGGAACCGCCGGTATCACAGGGGCTCTGTCGTTCACGGTGGAAATGCGAACTCTCATCAGGCCGATTAAGGATCCCGAGGTCGCTATCTCTGTTCTCCTGCCCGGGCAACGCTGGCCGGAACCGGAAGGGTTGGAGTCGGAATTTGGATTTTGGGATGTTGGGGACGTGGCAGCGTACGATCTTGAGGAGATGCAACAAGCCCTGACGCAAGACCCAGAAGCTCTAGCGCGCTTGCAAGATTCAGCGAGCCCGTTGTTGTCACCCAGTGTCGAGGTGGTGGACGTGTCTGTGGAGCCGACACGTCTCGAAATAGGGTCGGACGAGGTTGGGAGGTGCACCCTCCGGTTACAGGTAATGGGAGAGGCCATTCTTCCGTTTGCACTACAGGCCGTTGCGAGGGAGGCTTTCGGGGAGCCGAGTGAGGATGATGTGGAGGTGCCGACGCGCCTCCAGAACGTCCTGATCTCTGAAATCATGATGCTCGACACTACCGACCCCAATCGGATTTCGTTAAACGAACTGTGAGGCTACGAAGACTTGCGCTATTGCAATCCGCCCTGGCCGGGCTCATTGTGCACTGATAGATCGATGATTTCCCGCAGACGTGGGTCTGGGTCAAGCCACGGGAAGCGATCGGCCAGCCAGTGGATGAGTTCGTAGAGTTGGGGCTTTGTTCCGTACAGGCCGACGTAGAGCTCACCGCCGAGCGGGTTGAGCAGGTGGAAGTCGATCACGCCGCGGAGCCCTTTGGCTTGTGCATAGGCAACGAGATCCTTAGCTAGACGTCTGCCGCGGAGGCCCCAAGCGCCCTCGATGAAGTGAAGGCTGGGCGACCGTTGGGTAGGCTTGGGAACTTCCCATCGAACATTGACCGACAATATAGGATGCCTCCCGAGCGTTATCAGCGAGATTGGGTAGTCGTTGACTAAACAGGAAGGGATCATAACATCAGTTTCCCTCAGTCCGTCCTGCATATGCTGAGGGTCTTGGCCGGCCTGATGACCAGGAAGTCAATTGTCGCAGGTGCCTCGCAGCTGTTTCAAACGTTCGGCCGGCGCGCGGCGGACTTGGGTGGCCTGCCTCGACGCTTTGCAACTGGCGCTCCTTGACCGGGCCGGCGGCCTCTTCGAGGAGCCCTGGCGCCGACGGTGAGTTCCTGCAGATGGACTGAGCAGTAGTCCTTCTGGAGATTCCTGCGTCCGACTCGAAAGGTGACGGTCTGAGCGGCTGGTTGGCCGCAGATGTCGCACACAAGGATCGTTCGTTCAGCCACGAAGCCCTCCTCTATTTGCGGGGCGGAGCGTACCATGCTCGACCTCTGGCCAAGGTTAGTGATCTACCATGTTGGCGGGACGGAGCCATCGGGGATCTATTTCCCTCTACGGTCCAACGCGCGGGCCTTGGTCGCTGGTGGACCAGCGAACGCAGTGCGTGCCCGACTGAAGCTGGCGTCTCTCCTGTACGACCGAGTCCTTGTAGAGGATGGAGAGTGGGAGGCGCATGGCGGGCCTCAGGGAAGCGTTCGCCAATGGGATCCGCCTTCCGATGAGCCGAGAAGATGGCAGACAGCGAGTGAGAGGCGGCGCGGGCAGGAAAGTGAGTTCATGTTCGCAATGAAGCCGAGTCAAGCCCCGCCAGAGCAGCCCGCGGCTGTAGTGATCCAGTCACCGGCCTCCATCGCGTGGCGAGCGACGTTTGAACCGATCAAGAACGAGCTGCCGCGAACGTGCGAGTGGTTCGAATTCGGGCACGCAAGCGACCCTCAGGATCGTGGGTTTGTCCTAGCGAGAATGGATCGCGAGGTGAGCCAAGACGAGGATGTCAAGTCCCTGCTGCCTGAGCCATTCGTGCGGGACGCTGTGGTTCAGGGTGTCCACAGAGATCTGCTGGTTGGAGCGGCCTATCAATCTGCCGTCAGCGTTGACGCTCTTCATGGTCAGGTGCTGAGGGCACGTATCGCGAGCGGCGATGTGGTTCCTGCGTTTGGGCCGCAGGCGCTAAGCATCCTGGTTCCGGAGTGTCGTGATCTGAGCTGGGAGGACGTGGCGGAGTTGAGGAGACATAGGAGCCTAGGCAAGTACAGAAGCGTGCTTCGGGAGGTGGAGTCCGCCGCGTGGGATGAGTCAACGTCGGTGGCCGAGTTTGAGCGCACGGTTCACGAAGAGTTCCAGAAACGGCTGTTGGCGATCTCAGATGCCAAGTCGCTGCCGCGGCGGCTCCGCAGAGCGGGGATAAACGTGGCAGTCGGAGAGCTCACAGGCCTTGCACTCACACGCGTCCCTGGAGCCGGAGCGGGAGCTGGCCTGGTCCTTGCAGCTTCTCAGGAGATCCAGGGCTGGAGTGCTCGGAGGTGGGTGGCAGCACATCAGTCGATGCGACGACGATCTGGGTCGTGAGAGGCATCGTTCTCGCGAGAGGAGGAAGGGACGAAAGGCAGCCTCCGAGCGGGACCATGGCGGCCTACCGATGTTTGTGATCGGCATCCTGGCTGGCAGGTGCTGGGTGCGAGCGGAGGCTGGAAGCTACTCAGATGTGAGCGTCGCGATCATGGCTTCGTAGGCGTCGCTAACAGTCAGGTGGCTGTAGACGCGCTCGATCATCCGAAGGGAGCTGTGGCCCACGATCTGGGCTAGGAGCAAGGGATTCATGCCCGCCCGAAGAGCGTTCGTGATCATGCTGTGGCGAAGGAGGTGTGAGTCGACCTTCTTCGCGATTCCCGCTCGGGCGGCCACGCTTCGGATCAGTTGCAGCAGCCCGCTCGGCGTCAGAGGCTCGTAGTCGCCACTTCGGCCGCGACGCAGGGAGAGGAAGAGGTTGTTATGCCGCGAGTCGGCGGGTCTGCCGTCGCGGAGGTATCGCTCCAGCCTGCGGAGCAGGGATGGCTGCAACGGAACCTCGCGATCACGTTCCCCCTTCCCTCGTACGTGCAGAAATGCCTGCCGGTCGCGTCGCCTGATGTCCTCGGGCCGTAGCCCGCACAATTCGGCCGCGCGCAGACCACAGTCGCCAAGGATGCGGATGATGATCCGGTCCCTCTCCGTCTGGGCCGTTCCTTCAAGGGCGTCGATCTCAGCGCGATCAAGTACATCGAGGATCCTCCGTGGTAGGCGGGGAAGCGCCGGTCTCGCCGCCACGGTCTCGCCTTCCTGCCGGCACCAGTTGAGGAAGCCCCGTACCGCGCGGGCGTATGCATGTACGGAGAACTTCGAGAGCGGCCGGCCGTCCTTGCCGCCTCGCTCGAGCAGCATGACGGAGAAGGCGTCCACAGAACGCCTGTCCAGCTCCCCGATCCGACGGATACCACATTCCGCGCACCAGGGTAGGAAGATCCGTCTGAGCGGGTATCCGTAGCTGTTCTGAAGGGTCCCGAGTGCGAGGCCACGGGCGCGGCACGCCATCAGGTAATCGTCGACGAGACGTTCAAGGGCAGTTGGCGCCCCCGCGGGCGAAGCAGTGCTTAGATCGGGCAGGATGGTTCTCCGTGTGGCGTCTGCCTGGTCCCAAGCAAGCGCGGCGGTACAGCGCTTGCATTGTACACAAAGCCGCTGCTATGAAGCGCTTGCATACCCAAGACGTTACTTATGTTCCGCGTCATCAAAGGAGCGCTTCACTTTCACGCAAGCGCTCCTACTGAACTCAAAGACGTTCGAACAGATGTACTACAGAGCTCCAACTACCCAGGGCTTGCATGCCATGCAAGCGCTCTCCCAGCTGAGCTATGGCCCCGGGGTTTTGAATTCGCATGCAGCGGGTTTGTGCAGGAAGTCGCTCCTAAGGAGCGCTTGCCTGCCGCAAATGGTACGCCGTATCACAGAGCTGATTGTGACAGACCACGGAGGCGTGATGCGTCGCCCGAGGAAGCCTCGCCTCAGGGGCCCCAGGAGCCGCCATGTCTGCCCTTCCGTGAGACTACCAGCGAGTCTCTACTACTCAACAGAGTGCGCCGAGTCCTCGGTGAGGATTAGCGAATCGATGACGGTGATGATTGGAAGACGAGACAACGTCTTGGCGATGAGCGTCAGTGACTTTGTAGCTATCGGTCTTCCAGATAGTGCAGCACTAATCGTCGCTTGACTCAGTTGCGACTCTTTGGCCAGGTCCGCAGCAGCAAGACCCCGGCGCGCCATTTCTTGGCGTAGATTTGCGGTATGCAACACGACGCTCATTGCTGACTCACATCGTTCTGTTGTGCGCATTTACCGCGCTGACCCTTTGTGAGTCTGCGTGTGTGTCGCCCCCTCGTGATCGTGTTCATCGAGGGCTCCTGCAACGAGACATTTCATCTTCGTCGAGTGTGCTTGTGAGGGTTGGGTCGGTCACCCGCACAGTGACACTTTCACCTTATGGGGCAAGGGATTTCGGCACTTGCAACGCAACCAACTTGTCACGCAATTGATAGCGTGATGAATGCGGACGTGTTACCGAACACTAGGTCTCTTTCGATTCTTCTAATCCGTCAAGCATTCGTTGCAACGCTGCACGCGGAACAAGAATGCGCCGTCCGATTCTGATGTGCGGTATCTGGTTGCGCGTGACGGCTTCATATGCAAACGCGCGACTGATACCAAGTGCCGCGGCTGCTTCTTCAACGGTAAGAGTCAGACGTTCGTGTGAAACAGATGTTGCGCCGGCTGCGCCGCTGCTTGGTGGTTCTGTGGGTTGTGTCGGTGTGACTCCTTGTGCGGCGATACGGAGAGCTTCTTGCAGCTCGCGGGGTTGCGTTGACCAGAACATCGGATCTGCGATGGCGACGACGGTGTTGGGGTCGGCCGGTCGTCCGGTGGGGTCGCCAATGGTTCGCGGCGAGTCGGTCTGTTCGGCGGTGCGAAGGAGCTGGGCGAGCTGGGGTGCTCGCTCGACCCAGTAGCTCGGGTTCGTGACTGTGACCTCGGGAGCCACTGGTTCGCCATCCTTCCTAGGCCTTGGTGCGATCCACGAAGGAGGATAGCGCGGTGTTGGGCGCAGAGACCGACCAACAGGGAATAGCGAGGCTGTGGTCTTGCCAGCTTGTCACGCTCTGGCTAACCCAGATCCGACCCAACGCCCTGGGGATGGGGCTTATCCCGCGCGCTCCACCTTGTTCCAGATGTCGCGATAGGCGCGCAAGCCTTCCCATGACAGAAGACGTGCATCGGGGCCTGCAGCGATCGCGACGCGCTCAGGGACAGTTCCCCAGACTGGCACCTTCGCACCACGCCACTCTTTGAGGGCGTCTTGGTAATCGAAGGTGTGCTCGCGAGCGCAACAGATGACGAGCCCGGCTGCCATATCTGGCGCCAGCATCTCGCGTACGGCTTCGACTCGGGTCGTCTCGACGCCGCCAACGCGTGTGGGGATGACGGCAACGTCTGCGACGGCCAACGCCCTCGCGAGCAGGCGCTCGTTGCCTGGTGGCGTGTCGACAATCACCACTTCGGCGTCGCGCGGCTTGTCGAGTGCCTTGGCCACCAACCGTTCAGTCGGTGCCTCGACGAGCTCGACGCTGCGAAGTCTGCTGTCTTCAGCCGTATCTAGCCAATCCGCCGCACTCGCTTGCGCATCAGCATCAACGAGGGTGACTGACGAACCTGCCTTCGCGGCAATGGCTGAGAGATAGATCGCGGTCGTGGTCTTCCCTACTCCACCTTTCAGCGCTGCAACGACAACGATCATTGGTGCAATAGATTACGGATTTCGCTAGGGGCCTTGCAGGCGGCTATTTGTAGGTGGCGCGCGCCGGCGCCCACTTGTGCACATTGACCTCTTTGAGCGGGGCGCTCGACGTCGGTGGTGTGTTCAGTTCTGGAGAGCTGACCGACATGCATTGCGCCCAGCCGGGTTCAACGTTGAGGGTCAAGGGCCCCCGGCGGCAACCCGCCCGCTGGGGTCGCCGATGGTCTGGGTTCCAGGGCCAGCGCCGGATGCGCGAAGGAGCTGGCGAGCTGGAGTGGTCTGTCGCTCCAGTACCAGGGGTTCGTGACCGTCACTCCGCTGACCAAGGCCAGCCGTCCTCTCTCTTGCGCCGCTCCCGCCAGACTATCTGTCTCGGGCACGACGCCGAAGCCGCTCGCGTGCATCACTGACTTGCGACCGCCACGGATTCGGTTCCCACATCGGTCTTGGCTCTTGATCAAGTGGCGGACGCATGATTGCGCCTACTGCCCGCTCAAGGTCTCGGAGCGGTTGCCAGTCTGATCTTGCCCCCCGGATGATGAGATTGGAGCTCATCCATGCCGTGAGCTTGTCATCATCATCGGGGATCAGGTCGTAGTTGGCTGTAAGCGTCCGGAGTTGCCTCGGAGTGGGGCTGATGAGCGTTGTCCGTCGAGGGCAGCTTTCGAGGTCAAGAAGCGCGCCGAACGTGCGCCGGACAGTCGAATGGCCCGTATCACCAGAAACCATGTGCTTTTCGGCCACGCGTTCGCGGAGCGAGCCTTGGGCCTTTCCGATGTACAGGGGACGCTGGAGGAGGGGTTTCTCCCCGTCAACGGCCTCAAGCCCGAGGTCGGTGCAAGTCCGCTGCTTGGAGGCCCACAGAGCGTAGAGACCGGGATCCTCAGGCAGATCCGTGGCCACAAACGTGGGGGCATCTGGGCCGAGAAGCGGAAGGACTCGATCCCTCTCATGGTTGAGGTCATGCATCATGACCCCTTTCCGCGGAACCTCGTCAGCCCCTGAAGCGGGCTACGAAGGGGAGGCCGCCGCCGTCCGAACCTTCGAAGATCGCCGTGTGCTAGTGGTCGTCTTCTTGGGCCTACCACGTCGCTTGGCCGGAGCAGCGACGACCGCGCCCCGCCGCCGACCACGGTGGGGAGCTCTAGCACCAGCTGTCAGTTCCTGGCGGTGGACCGAGCAGTAGTCCTTCTGAAGGTTCCGACGGCCGACTTTGAAGGTGACTGTTTCGACGGCCGGTTGGCCGCAGACGTCGCAGACGAGGATCGTTCGTTCTGCCATAGGCCCTCCCTTGACTGTGTGGGCGAAGCGTAACACCCCAACACTTTCAGGATCCTGGATAGCGCGTAGGGCGCTTCAGGGGTGCTCTTCCCCCTACGCCAGCCTAGTGCCGTCACCTCGTTGGTCACCTTGTCGTCGCCGCATTAGGGCCTGGGTCGGGCAATATACGGCCATGCCTGCCGATCGCGATGAGCTGCGCGCCACGTTCGAGACTGCCGCCGTGCGGTATGACCGCGCACGGCCAGAGTACCCCGAGGCGCTCTTCGACGAGTTGGTGCAGCTCACCGGGGTCAGCAATGGAGACCGTGTGGTCGAGATCGGCTGTGCCACCGGCAAGGCGACGCGGCCGCTGGCGGCGCGCGGCCTTCGTGTCACCTGCATCGAGCTTGGGGCGGCTCTCGCCGCCCGCGCTCGTCGCAACCTCGCCGCATTCCCGAAGGTCGAAGTCGTGCAGAGTGCGTTCGAAGCCTGGGAACCGCCGGCCGACGTCCGATTCGATTTGGTCGCTGCCGCCACGAGCTGGCACTGGATTGAAGCGGAGGTCCGCTATCGCAAGGCCTGGGAGCTGCTCCGGCCGCGGGGGCACCTGGCGTTCTGGTCGGCCACGCATGTCTTCCCGGAAGAGGGTGACCCGTTCTTCGCTGAGATTCAGGAGGTCTATGAGGAGATTGGAGAGGGCCTGCCGCCTGGTGCGGTGTGGCCCAGGCCTGGTGAAGTCCAGGATGAACGTGCAGAGATCGAGGCGACCGGGCTCTTCGAGGACGTGAAGGTGCGCCAGTTCGACTGGGAGCTCACCTACGACGGAGATGGGTACATCGATCTGCTGGAGACGTTCTCGGGCCACATTGCGATGGCTCCATGGCAGCGCGAGCGACTCTTCGGTGAGATCCGCCGTCGCTTGGCGCAGCGTCCCGATGGGATGGTCCGTCGTCACTGGGGAGCGGCGCTCCATGTCGCCCGCCGGGTCGACGAACCGCGCCGGTAACTGTTGGACGTGTGGGTCGCGTTGACCAGAACATCGGATCTGCGATGGCAACGAGAGTGTTGGGGTCGGCCGGTCATCCGGTGGGGTCGCCGATGGTTCGCAGCGAGTCGGTCTGTTCGGCGGTGCGAAGGAGCTGGGCGAGCTGGGGCGCTCGCTCGGCCCAGTACGCGGGATTCGTCACCATCACCTCGTCGGTCATCGTCACGACTTTTCTTTTCCGAGACGTGCAGCCGATACTGCACAGAGGCTCAATACTGAGGCTGAACGAATCGTGTCAGAGACCTCGGCGACGGTCTTCAGCCGGCGATCGAGGCGGCGCCCACGCCGAGCGGCGAGTCCACGACGTCGATGACCGAGGCGCGGGTAGGCGCATCGGTGAGGTCTCAGCCTGCGGCGCGCGGGGCTACGGTGAACGCCTGGATGATGTCGCCCGACGTGAGTCGGTGTTGGCTGAGCTGGGTCGCGACCTCGGATTGCTGATTCCAGGCTGACCCGTTGACGAGAGCGACAACCATGCTCCGGACAGCATCACGGAGCTTCGCTAGCTTCGCTTTGGTTACTATGCGGGCGCCAGATGGCGCCGTGGCTCTCCTGTCCAGGTCGCGAACGGGATGAACGAGGATAGGAGTCGCATGGCAGCTCTGGTCGTAGGTGGTCGCGAACCAGTTCATCGAGTGCGCAAGCTGGGCCAGGTCCCGACGCCGGATACGGTCGGCGGTGGCACCGCTCTTGCACTCAATGACGAGGTACCTAAGATCGCCGACCGCCCAGAGAACGTCTGGCCCGTTACCAATATCACGCTCAGGTCTCTGAGCGGCGAATCCAAGGAGCTTGCCGAGCATTTCGAAAGCATCCTCGAATTCGTCGGTGTGCTCCGGATCGAAGACGAGATCGTCAAGGAGTGCATTGACCCCGACCAGAAGGCCATTGGGATCTGCGTACGTAGAGGCGAGGTAGGTCGATGCGGCCTGAGCCTGATCCGCGGCAGCTGACAGGCGGCGATACGTGACCCCTGCGATCGGACGGGTCACCCGTGAGTTGTTCCTGATCGCGGCGGCGAGGATCTGCTGAGCCTGGGCGGGATCAAGCTGGTGCTGATAGACCCCGAGTTGCTCCTGGAGCCATCCCTTCACCCGCGAGTCGCTAGTGGAATTGATAGCATCGCTCATCTCGCTGGCGGCGACTTGGAATTGGCGAGCAGCGGCGGCGTTGAATGCAGCCCTTGCGTGCTTGGCAACCGACGAGACACCGCTGGTGGAGTAGGTGACCCCAGCGAGGGCGGCGCGGCTTGCCGCCACCCAATCAGCGTCACGATCGAGGGCTTGCCGGATAACGCTAACCAGTTCCGCCAAGCCGCGGCCTTCGAGCTGCGCAGCGATCTGCCGCGAAAGTTCTAGCTGTGCGCGCGTAGCTGGCCCTAACTTGGCGGCGTTGGCAGGCGCTGCGATCAACTGCGACAGCCTCGATCCGAGGAGGAGCACGACACAGTAGTCGTCAGCGCTTCGAACACCACGACCCATCCCTTGCTCGACGCGCTGGAGCTGGCGCCCCACCATGGCGTCGGTCTCACCCAGGATGACTGCCTCACGACGCTCGATCCCTCCATACGCTTCTGGCAGTCCATCGATTACGAGAATGCGGCACGCGTCGTTGGGCAGGTCGATGCCGTCGTACTTGTTGACGAGGACGACGAGTCCGACATGACCTGCTTGGAGCTCCGCGACGGCGCTTGCTATGGCGTCGGCCGCGGCGGTCACGTTAGCCAAGCGGGCCCACTCCTGAGCGCGGCGGTGACTTGGAACGAGCACGACGACGTTGATCTGCTTCGCGAGCTCGTGCAGCGCGTGTCGGATCTCGTCCTCGGAGATGGACGGATCAATCTCCTGGGGGGCGAGGATCATGCGATCGCCGAGGTCGGCAGCAGTGAGCGGAGTGATGGGTTCATCCACCGCCTCCGGTCTCGCATCGAAGTGAGTGACAAGGACGCTATCGTCGGCCAACGTCGCCGTGAGGTACACGCGACGCTTGGCCTGCGCGAAGCTGGTGATGCGTTCGATGGGGGGCATCGGCGGGCGGATCTCCAAGGCATACGCAGTGAAGACCGCCTGGCTGATCCCTAACACGTCGGCGACGAGCGGCCAAGTGAATAGGATCTCGTCGTCCTCGCGGTATTCGTGCAGGATCCCCGCAACGTCGCCGGACCGGTCTGCCCACGACCAGAATGGAACCCTCAGGACCGCCGAGGGGACGTCCGCCTCAATGTCGAGGTACGTCGACTCTGACTGCCGCTTGAGATCATCGATAAACTTCTCTCTGATGCGCTTGTACGCTGCATGGGTTGAGGGCACGATGATGGTCGACTGTTCCTCGGTGGCCGCGATGGCGGCGTGCACATCGTCGACGACTACGGTGCCTATCGGCAGTGGCGTCGCCCGACCGCCGGGGCCGCCGAAGACTGATCGGCCGTTCACAAGCTTGTGGATATTCACCACGCCGATAGCCCGACCGGAGTGGTACTTGACTGCCTCCGGATCGTCTACAGTCGGTATCCCGAGCTTCATCGCCTGTTGGGCTACCTGGAGGGCGAGGTAGGCGTTGGGGGCTACGTAGAGGGCCGGCCCGGCACCTTCATTGAGACAGCTCTGCAAGATGAGGAGGCCGACGATGGTCTTGCCGCCGCCGGTGTTCATCTTCAGGGATAAGTCGCGCTCGCTCCGGCGTTTGTCCCACGCGTCAAGGACTTGACCCTGGACATCCCGCAGGTAGCCAAAGCCTGTTGCCTTCGACGGGAGCGCGGTGAAGATGTCACGTGGAGAGGTGAGGCTCTCCAGATGTTTGGTGGTCGTGAGCTTTCGAAAGTCGAGTGGCACGGCGCCTCCCTGACGCATTGGCGGCCATGAGCCAAGCGAGTGTAGGCGAAGCGCCGCGTAGTCAGACGCGGGCCCCCTGGTAGGACGAGATCAGTTCCGCTGCCAGGATACGAGCGGTCGAGAGGTCTGCTTGCGCCACCGCCGAGCGTTACTCGCTCGTGCAGTGAAGCCCACCGCGTTGAACGGATTCCCGTAGCCCCACGACCCGACATGGGAGCAAGGACCATGACGTGACGGGCCTGGGAGGCGAACGGCCTACTGGACCTGATCGCGGACCTTCAGTCTGGGGAATGGCTGCCCGGACGATAGTGCGTCATGGGGCTGAATCGCTCCTTGGGAATCCTGTGGGAATCTACTCCGTTGCATGCGGTCAGACCGTGACGGACCCTGTGGATCAAACGCCCTGCTCAGGGGCACTATGACGCACTGCGTGATATGAGGCGGACGAGGGCAAGCTGATTCGTAAACCGCAGGTCGTCGGTTCGAGTCCGACCTCCGGCTCCAGTTCTGTATTCGGTTCCGCCTGCTTGACCCATCGCCTCCACAACGGGCGCGTCGACGTCTTCGACGGGGGCTTCCACCAGGTGAACGCGCCGGGCGCGTTCGTCGATCCGGACATCCCCGGTGGCTACGCGCCCTTCGGAATCCAGAACCTCAGCGGAGCGATCGCCGTCACCTACGCGAAGCAAGACGCCGCCGCGGAGGACGACGTGGCCGGCCAGGGGCACGGCTTCGTCGACATGTTCGACACGAACGGGACCTTCCTCGTCCGAGTCGCCACACACGGCCAACTGAACTCGCC
>WNGR01005426.1_pt1 | contig 13673 bp, 12 predicted proteins | sample 5407581 | NCBI WGS metagenome assembly WNGR01 (sample SAMN13153383, study PRJNA577476) | soil metagenome | isolation source: 80 cm soil or saprolite under Garry oak tree replicate 2 | place: USA:California | collected 2016-06-15 | reverse complement strand
CTACAATAGGACTACAGGAGCACTATGAGAGTGCTACAAGTAGACTTTATGTAGGCTACAGTAGGACTACAGGAGCACTACGTAGTTCATAGACGTTTCTACAAACACTATAGGTACTATGGATCACTATACCATCTATTAGTACTACTGTAGAGTCTGGTAGAGCCCCCAGGGTTTGCTGATGACTGGGTCACTCTCTTTGGGGTGCTCAGATATTTTGTTGTCCTCTCCTCACAGTGCCTTTTACAAGTAACCCTGATGCATCATCTGGGTTGCTTGGATGGGAGTGTTTGTTGTCTACCCCTTCCCTCTTCCCTGGTGTCTGCAATCTTCATCTTTCCAAGCTCTTTTCTCATTCTTTCCACATGACATCCTTCACAAGAAACCTTGACATGCCATCTGGGTTGCTGCTGTGGCAGTGCTCATTGCTTCTCCTCCACTCTTATGGTTCATCTTACCCATGTCACAGACTTTCATGGGCCTGCCTTGCTTCATTTTTGGTGACAGTGCTCTGTATGTCTTTCTAGGTGATCAATGTGGTCACCTTCTTTCTGCCATCAGACTTGCAGCTTTCTATGCTGGCAGCCTGTGGAGTGCTATCTCATACCCCCCCTCTGCTGTCACCCACTGATAACCTTAAGCCACTCTCCTCCTGCTGCCTTTGTGGAGTCACAGTGGGGTGAGCTGTGTTTGGATGCCTCTGGCACCAGCACACACATTGCTGGGTTGCTATCTGAGTGGCCAGTCCTGCTGCCCCCTGGTGGGTGACTGTTAGTACTCACTGTCTGTAGGCAGTCAATCCTGACTTGGCACCTTCAGGATGGCCAGTTGGAGAAGAGGAAGGTGGGGCAGGGCAGGAGTGGGGAGCCAATTGTTTGTTGAGTCCTGGCCATGGTGTGACTTTCTGCTTGTAGATATCAAGGTGAGTGGCTTTGCTGCCTTTCCATTTGCTGTTACTGCATCCTAACTTGTTGTCACTAGTTACCTCCAGCCAGCACTCCTCATCTACAGGCTGGGGACCATGGAGCTATGCTCCATACCTCCTCCTCCACCATCACTGTTATGTAGTCACTGTACATCCACCTTACTTAGGTGAATAGTTCAGCAGCCTCACTATCTTGACAACTCAGCTATATAGTAATCACTTGTGGTGATATATGTATGCTCTTGTAATGCGGCTCTCTTGCAGCACACAGTTGTCCCCTTCTTGCTCCTGTGGGGTTAACTAACCAAGAACATGGGATACTTGTTGTAAAGCCTTCTCCTTTGGAGTACACTCTATCTGGCAACCAATGCTTTGGATGAGGTAGAGAAAGAGAGAGAGAGAGAGAGAGAGAGAGAGAGAGAAGGCCTTTTCTGAGAGAATTGAGTGACAATTCAGAAAGACCAAGCTGAAGAGCCTTGGTCTACTACTACAGTCTTATATACAATTGTAGAGGGCTTTGAAGCGCCTCCTGAATCCTTATCATACAAGTATCACATGTACTACTACACTTCCACAACCTTTGATGGTTTTCCATCGCTGACTGATGTATGTGTCCATGACTAATTACCTCTTACGCCATAGTCATCACCGGTGAATAAGAGTCTTACTTCATTTCATAACATCACCCCCTTTTCAGGTGGAATGCCCATGTACCACATCAGGCCACAACTCCCTGTAGTCCAGCATTCCCTCTCATCGTTCCTCCAGTCATGCCATTACATCTGCCATTTCCATATGCCTTATACTCCCCAATTTGAGGGCCTGCACATTGCCAAATGCTTTTTCTAACTTGATGATGCACACTTCAATGCAATCTCCTTCTTGGGTGAGGGTTCGGAAGTGGTAAATCTCCACTATAACTGATTCATCACCCAGGTCTTTGGCGCACCTATCGACCACTGGACAATCAGCATGCTTGGATGTGAGGACATCCAAGTCCTCTTGGGGATAGATGGGGTGTTGTGCAAAGGTGAGGAATGGGGTTGCATAGAGAGGTCGAGGGTAGATGAGATCCAACTTGTTGATGATGCTGAGCACCATGGGGTTTGGTCCCATGATTATTTGAATGTATTTGGCCTGTCATGTCATGCTGTTGACTCTGATAGGACAGGGGATGTACCATGGTCTGCTGTTGAGATGAAATCCTGGGGGCGCATTCAGTTGCCAGTTGACTGGGGGTCCATGTGTTCTTCCAACTTGCACCATGGCTCAATACATGTTGTTGCCTTCAGTGGTTTGAGCATGGGGGGTGTTATTAGTGACCTGTCCATAGGTGATATGGGTGTGCTCAGCTGGATAGTAGTCCTGGTGGGCGTCATCTTCATCCACCAGTCCTGGGTCTCCTGCACAAGTTGTGCCCTTACTTGTAGTCCTCTCCATCTGGCCACGGCTGCTCTCACAAATTGTTCATCCCTCCACGACATCCATACCTGTCACACTTCCATCTCTCATCGTGACCTGTATTCTTGGAGGCACAGGCAGGGGCTGGCTGGCATCCTGACTGCTTGGGAGAGCGTTGAGAAGCTGATTGACTTCAGCTCCGCTGATGGGTTATTCAGTGTAGAGTATTCTGGTATCAGGGTCTTGCAGGTTGTACATAGCAGGTGATAGTGCATGAGAGGGCACTGCATCCTCCATCAGGTCTGGGAATCTTCCCACCAGGGCAACCCACTCGTCTTCAGTAATGGGTCTCTCTTGTGCTCTGGTGGTGCATATGGCCTGTGCTTGTTCAAGAGTGATGAGGCCTTCCTCGAGCTCTGCTGCAAAGATCCATGTTGGGCTGCCAGCATAGTAGGTTGACATGTGAGGGAGTAGTGAGGTGGAAGAGTAATTGGAAGAGGAACTGGGGATGTCATTTCACAACCCTCGTCTTCCCTTTTTATGTTGCTTCATAGCAGAGTTAGTTTTTTCAAACTCCCTTATTGCTTCCTCTGCAAACACATCCTCCTTATCAACCCACTGGTTGTTCAAGTCAGAGTACCCTTTTCATTTCACCAGGTATTGCAATTTGCATCTTCTGCCGACTTGCCAAGAGTCTAGAATCTTCTCCACTTCATACTCCTCTTCTCCATCTACTAGATCCAGTGGTGGTTGTTCATAATTTGGGCCATGCATAGGGGTTTCACAATAAGGTGTGAGAAGATTGATATGAAAAACTGGGTGGATGCTCCATTGTGTGGGAAGTTTAAGACAGTAATTGACTGTGGACATCACCTGGACTATCCTAAAAGGGCCATGTCACCTAGGGGCCAGTTTGGCCGTGGGTTGATTCGTTCTCAGGTGGTGTCCTTTGAGCCACATGAGGTCTCCTGTCTGATACTTGGGTGTATCTTTGTGTTTGATCCACAGGTTTTGGGCTTTGATCATCAATGTCTGGGCCTGTGTTCTGGCTTCTTTGAATTGTTGAAGCCTCAAGGCCACTTGCAGTATCAGCAATGGTCTATCGATCCAATCAGTGCAAGGGTTGTATCCCATAAGTAGTTCAAATGGCGACTTCCTTGTTATCTCGTGAGGCCATGAGTTATGTGCAAATTTCACCATTGAGAGATAAGAACACCAATTATCTTGATGCTCATTGACATAGAATCAAAGGTATTGCTCCACCCACTGATTGGAATGTTCTAATTGTCCATCTGTTCTGGGGTGATAAGCCATCGACATGTTCTGCTTTGTTCCTATGATATCACACATTTCTCACATGAGTTTAGAAGTGAATCGAGTGTCTCAATTGCTTATCATCTTGGTAGGTAGCCCAAATCTGACAAAGAGGTGTTTGACAAGGAGTCCAGCTACTCCTTCTGCCCTTCTTGGCATGGGATCAGTATGACTGCTTTGGAACAGTCATGATTCATTATCATAAGAATCAAGTCATTCCCTTGAGATATGGGTAGTTTAGTAATGAAGTCTAGTGCAATAGTGGCGAAGGGCATAGCTTCTGGTATTGGAAATATAGGTTGAAGGGGCACCTTTGTGGGTCTGGTGTTAACCTTATGCCACTGGCATTCCACACATCCCTTAACATAGTCCATGGTGTCCTTTGGCAGGTGGGGCCACCAATATTGTTGGGCCACTAGCTGTGTAGTCCTTGCAATTCCTGGATGACCATATACTGGGGAGTTATGGTGAGCTTCGATAATGGTGCATTTGTCATGTAACCCTCCTGTAACTACTTGCTGTCCATCCTTGGACCACATTCCTTCTAGTTTCTTGAGTCTGTGCACATCTACCCAAGGTCAGAGAACATCCTCGTTTTGTCTGTAAATTGGGTCTTCCAGGGTTGTATCTTCCATCGTGAGTAGTTGTATCATTTGTGGGGCTTGTTCCACATTACCCACTCTGATGAAGAGTCAATCAGGGAGTACTGTTATGTTGCTGTTATTGTGTTCTCCTTGATCATAGTCAGGTCTTCTGGATAGCGCATCAGCTTGTCCATTCACTTTTCCTGCAATATGGTGAATTTCAAAGTCATATTCTGATAGCTCAAGCACTTCCCTGGCCACCCTTCAGGATATCTTTTGTGGCAATCTCCAGTATTGTAGATTGAGGTGGTCTAAATAGACAATCACTTTGTGTGGTGATCCCACTAATAAGGGGTGCCAATTTTTAAAGGCTCATACAATTGCTAGTAGTTCAAGGTCATATATGTCATAGTTCCTCTGTGCTTCATTGAGAGTGGCCAAAAAATATCCAATAGGGTGCTTTTTGCCATCTTCCTTTCATTGTAACAATGTTGCACCTATTGTGTATCCTGACACATCGACTTCCACTTCGAACTGTTGAGTCAGGTCAGGGTGTGCAAGAACGGGTTCACTTGTGACGAGTGCTTTGAGTTTGTCAAATGCGTCTTGCTCCTGTTGTCCCCACATCCATTCTTGTGTCTTTTTTGTTAGTTGGTTTAGTGGTTGCACTATCTGTGCAAAGCCTTTGATGAAGGGTCGGTAGAAATTGAAAAAACCTAGGGCCAAACGTATCTGGGTAAGGTTTTTTGGTGTTGGCCAGTCTTTTATGCCCACAATTTTTACCGGGTCCATGCATGTGTCACCCCCTTTTCAAGGATTACCCCCAGGTAATCCATAGAGGGTGCATGGAACGTGCACTTCTCAGGCTTGAAGTAGAGGTTGTGATTTTGCGCAACTTGAAGTACATCACGGACTGCCACTGTGTGTCTGGCCATATTTGTTCATGTTGCAATGCCTATGTCATCCATGTATAAGGTAGAAGACATCAGGAACTGACATGGTTATGTAAGGTTCTAACCCTAGGGTTCTGCTTACGTAATCATGCCATTTTTGCAAAGTCACCCCCTAGTGAACTGCAAAAAGCATAGTGTATGCTGTTGTGGTAGAAGTGGGAAAATCAATATATTCTGTACTCTATTCTATAGCTATGTAAAGTGTTCATAAACTGTCCTCTTGACCTCAGCAATCATCTCTGTGGGAAGTGTGTGACGTCCATGGTATTTCTTGTTTGCCCACACTGCCTGCACCCCTGTGAGTCCTTCTGCATAGGTTGAGACAAACCGTGCCAAGCGATTTGTGAACCTAAGGGGACATCAAGGGTGATGTGTAAGCGTAATAAGATAAAAAATATAAGAGGACTCACCAAGGGACTCACTGTCGGATTTCAAGAAGAGGGACACCATCAAGGCACCCTTGATGAGTCGCTCCATCTCCCCCATAGTTTTCACACAGCCTGCAGAACAAAAGTGCAGCTTCACTGCACCCCAATATTGTTCAATAAAATTAAGTTCACAATGATATTTTGGATAAAAGTCACATAAGTGACCACATGATTTGATGAAGATATTTTTCTACAGTTTCGAACTGCCCATGTGGCAGATGGGAGTATTTCCGCTTGCTTAGTAATCTGATCACATGACCTGTTCCTGATGCCAACTTCTCAGGACCACAATTGACAAAATTCACAGATCAACAGGAAATGAGGATAAAACACATTTGTATTTAAAGAGTAAAAGGTATCTTGTAACTTCACCAATTGAACAATTTTTGGAAAAGTAAAACCTGAGGATTGTAATTACATATCTTCTTCACCCTTCCCAGGTTTTATTTTGTACTTCTGAATAGTTTTGATAAACTTACAAGGCATTCTTCGGAGAATGACTTTTAGCTTATATAACCCATGTCAGTTCCTGATGTCTTCTACCTTATTTGGATGGTGGTTCCTCAGAGTTTGTGCTTCATGATGACATCCCAAAAGATGTAGTTCATCATGGTCTGGAATGTAGCTGGGGAGTTTGTAAGTCCAAAATACATAACTGTTGGCTTGAAAAGTCTGTATCATGTTTTGAATGCTGCCTTTTCCTCATCGCCCTCTTTTATCCATATATTGTTATATCCCCATCTAATATCCAGTTTGGTATAGATATGGGCATTACCAAGATCATGTATAAGATTGGCAATCAAGGGGAGTGGGTATTGGTTACATATCATTATGACATTTATTTTCTGATAGTCTTGTACCAGTCTCAACTTTCCATCTTTCTTCTGAATGTAGAAGAATGGGGATGCATAGGGCAACTTGGAAGGCCATATGTACCCCTTTTTGATTTCTTCAGTGATGAACTTTTGCAGCACTTTGTCCTCTTCATGGGTGAGTGGGTAGACTTTACAGTCAATCACATCTGGAGTGTCCTTTTTGAACTCAATTGCATGGTCCCAAGCCCTTTTTGGAGGGTATCACTTTGATTCTTCTTCTCCAAATACTTTGGCAAAGTCTTGGTATTCTTTTGGTACTTCCATTTTAGTGGTGTACTGCTGCGCTTGTATTGCCAGCTTAGTGGCCATAGTTCGGACCATGCATTACAATTCAAGTGTGCATATTATGTCTTCTTTCTCACTGTCTGTATGCCTAATAACCATCTCCTGTATGGTTTGGTGGGGGTTTACAGACCTTAGAACAATTGTGAGTATTTTTTCATCAATGGTGGCATGTTTCCAGCTAAACTTCAGTTCATATGTTGCTAGCCATGGGTATCCTAGTACGACATCTTCGTTTCTGATATTGGTGATGAGGAATCTCATTTCTCTGTGGATTCCTTGTGTCTGTACTTTTAGGTTTATGTAGTGTGTGATTGACCCATCTTTATTCTCCATATTGTTAATATTCCATATCTTGCATGGTTTCTCCAAGGGTTGTTTTCCCAACCCCATTCATTTTACAAGGGTAGGACTCATGAAGCAGTCAGTGGCTCCAGAGTCTACTAGTCCTTTGATGTCGGCCATTGCTAAGCTAGTTCTGATGGAAATAGGAATTCACATGGATTGGAATTGCGTAGTTACTATTACAGAATTTCACTGATGAATTGCCCTCATCCAGGCTGCCGGGTTTAGGCATTTGGAAAATCCTCTCTTTCCAATAAGTCTCATATTACAAGGTCTTTTATGTTTTCTCCTTCTTCGGCTATGCTCCTTAGCCAGTGTTGGGTGCAAGCTTGTGGATTGTCTTTCGGAGGTGGGCTTCTGTCTGCTTCACTTCTATCATCAATGATAGCTTCTCATCCTTGACTCCTGGACTGGTTCCACATGTGCTGTGAACAGTTGCAGCTGAAATGTCCCTTCTTATGACAGATGTAACATTCTACTTCCCTGAGGTCTTGTTGAGGGTGTCCTCCTCCCCTCCTGTGTGGTAGGAATCCTCCTCTTGATGGATTTGGGGGTGCATGGAAGTTGATTTCTTCTGATCCTGCAAGTCTTCCCCTGGTTCTTCCAGCTGATGTGTCCATTGCATTGGGGTGTGGTAGTGATCCCCTTGGAGTCCATCCTCCTGTTTGTGGCTTTGGGTTGTTATTTTTGTGAGCATCCATTCGTGCTTGTATGTGGATGTATTGTTGCTGTCTTTTTACAACCACATCTCTCCATTGGTCATAGGTTCAGGGTTGGTTGAGCTTGAAAGTTCATAGGTACAGGTTGAGGGGTAACCCTGCTGTGAATGTGTTGATGGTTTAAGGTTCATCTAAGCAATAGCCAGCCATTCATGCCAATTCTTCAAATTGAGCTATGTACGTGTCAATATCCCCTTCCTTCATCTTCAATCCTTTTCTCAGTTGGGCTTGTGCATCTTCCTTTTCCATGTTGTTGGCGAACCTCCTGGTGAACAAACAAGCTACTTTGCTCCAGTCTTTCATCTGTGGTGGGGATTCCTCCTTGAATTTGCCTAATAAGCCACCTGCTGTCAGTTATAACCCATTCGTTGACTAGTGTTCCTTTAATATAAGTGAGGAAAAACATAGCTCTTCAATATGGGTTTGCTAGCAGGGGATTGTCATTGTTGACTCCCTAATAGAGTTCCCATTGGCTGGTGAACATTTGGGTATTCTTCCTTGTTCCATCAAATACCATTGGGGGGTCTCCCATAAATTTTCCATTTGGCTGTGGTCTGGGTGCTGCTGCAGGATGTCCTCCTCCTTCAGGGTTTCCTCCTCTGGGGGGTCCTCCTCCTTTGGGGAATCCTCCTCCTCTGGGAAATCCTCCTCCTCTAGGGAATCCTCCTCCTCTGGGGAATCCTCCTCCTCTGGGGGGTCCTCCTCCTTCAGGGAGTCTTCTGGGTAGATCATGGCATAGATATCCTTCTGCTTCGCTAGGGGGATCCAGTTGATCAGGTCTGATAGCTCACCATAATGCTGCTTCATCTTCAAGATTGACTTGGGCTATTCCATCTACATGTCCCATTTGTGGGTTGATGTGATAGTTCCCTTTGCTGTGTACAATTCTTTCGTGGACTGGTTCTGTGATAGTTACAGTTGCCATTTCTGCTGGTGGGTTAATGTGAATCAACTCAGCTAGGGCCACAAGTTGGCTTTCTTCTGTTGTGTCTCCTGGTTCTCCTGTAGTTACCAATCCTTCTTCCTGGGTACCTTTGTCCTCACTGTCTGTGGTGGATGGTGCAGGGGTTCATGGGTTTTGGAGAATGTCATCTTCTTGCCCATCGATGGGTCCTTGATCTCCATCATGGATTACTTCATCCTTGAATATGTCACACCAATATTCATCTCCTGTGGGTCTTGTGATATTCCACCGTTGGTGGAGTACACTCCAGGTAGTTTCACACCAACAAAAGTTCAGGAAGTTGAACTCAACTGGGAAGTATCATGATGGTCTAGTGGGGATGTCTATGTAGTATCCTATACTTCCTCCAATGGTTCTCCACCTTGCTTCTTTGAGGTATATAGTTGGGACGTTGCAAGGTCCTCGATGTTCAATAGAGTAGGGTTGGAATACCCACTGATCCTTAGTGGTGATGTGCGCCACAGTGGGAGCTTGGTCTTAATGTTACATAGTCACTGTATGTCCACCTTACTTAGGTGAATAGTTCAGTGGCCTTGCTATCTTGACAACTCAGCTATATAGTAATCACTCATGGTGATATATGTATGCTCTTGTAACGTGGCTCTCTTGCAGCATGCAGTTGTCCCCTTCTTGCTCCTGCAGGGTTAACTAACCAAGAACATGGGATACTCATCATAAAGCCTTCTCCTTTGGAGTACACTCTATCTGGCAACCAATGCTTCAGATGAGGTAGAGAAAGAGAGAGAGAGAGAAGGCCTTTTCTGAGAGAATTGAGTGACGATTCAGAAAGACCAAGCTGAAGAGCCTTGGTCTACTACTACAGTCTTATATACAATTGTAGAGGGCTTTGAAGCACCTCCTGAATCCTTATCATACAAGTATCACATGTACTACTATGCTTCCATGACCTAATGGTTTTCCATCACTGACTGATATATATGTCCATGACTAATTACCTCTTACGCTGTAGTCATCACTGGTGAATAAGAGTCTTACTTCATTCCATAACAATCACCCTCTGATGACCTTAAGCCACCCTCCTCCTACTGCCTTCACAGAGTCACAGTGGGGTGAGCCATGTTCAGATGCCTCTGGCACCGGCACACACATTGCTGGGTTGCTATCTGAGTGGCCAGTCCTGCTGCCCCTGGTGGGCGACCATTAGTACTTGCTGTCTGTAGGCAGTCAATCCTGACTTGGCACCTTTGGGATGGCCAGTTGGAGAAGAGGAAGGCAGGGCAGGGTGGGAGTGGCAAGCCCATTGTTTGTTGAGTCCTGGCCATGGTGCAACTTTCTACTTGTAGATATCAAGGTGAGTGGCTTCGCCACCTTTCCATTCACTATTACCACATCCTAACTTGTTGTCACTAGTCACCTCCAGCCAGCACTCCTCATCTATAGGCTAGGGACCATGGGGCTATGCTCCATACCTTCTCCTCTGCCATTGCCCTCTGACAACCTTAAGCCACCCTCCTCCTGCTGCCTTCATGGAGTTGCAGTGGGGTGAGCCATGTTTGGATGCCTCTGGCACCAGCACACACATTGCTGGGTTGTTATCTAAGTGGCTGGTCCTGCTGCCCTTGGTGGGCATCTGCAAGTACTCACCTTCACTGAGAGATTGGCACCACTGGGAGTCAACAACCCTACAGCAGCTGCCATTGTCTATGGAGTCGGCAAGAGGTCCAAGTCTGAACCTTGTATTATTAGTACTTGCCCATTCTCACATTACTCACAGCTCACCTTCCCCATGATCTCACTCAGTCTTGTAATCTTGCACCCTGGCACTATTGCAGGCCTTTAGACCCTCTGTATTAACAATGGACCAATAAACAAAAATGGAAAGCCATGAAGGATTGGATAATGGCTCACTTTGTGGGGATGGGACTCAAGAGATGGGGTAATATCGCAAGTGGGAGGTACATTCTTACACTCCCCTTCAACACACCCCTGGCACTCATAATAACTTGCAGGCCATCTGGGTGGCATAGGGAAAGCTGTGTGGCAGAAACAGGTGCCCACATCACTGTTGATTTCCCAAGGCAAGAAGGTGCCCACATAACAACACACCACATTTACTGCAACAAGGCAGCATATGAGGGTGGGTGCATCAAACTATACAATTATTTATAATGATATATTTTGTTCTATTGGGAAGGTGGGCCTAGGAGAAGACAACACCATCAGCACATAGCACATGTGGCAAGCATCCAACTTGCCTTAGAGTAGATTTATGATGTTTCTTGGTATATGGTTACTAGTATTTGTGTCTTTTCCCTTGGTTTTAACCATTTTCTACCCATTTCTCAGTCTCAGGCAGTAAGCCAATCTCCCCCCTTGTCACCTCTCCATCACATCACCCCCACCACTGCTGTGATTGGGTTGCACAGCTTGCGTTGGTGGAGTGCCCCAGTGGCACCTTCATTGGCATCATGGGTGGGATATCATGCAGAGCACCTCTGAGCTATGGCATCAGAAAACCCTACAAAGGTGGGGAAGCTAAGTTTCCATCAATGTGACCCCACAAAGTACTCTCCAATCACAGGCTCACATGGACCCCCAACCACACCACTGCCACCAGAGAGAAGTGACAGGTGAGAGGGCTTTCTCTGGCTCTTATCACAATTACTCACCTCACTGTTTTACCAGTGCCATTATTATCACCTCAAAATGATGGCTTGTCTAAGTGTTGTCACTCACTTTACTTTTCTAGATTTCTCAATTCTAACTTGTCAAAGGCAGGCCAATCAAAGCTCTCTGTCTGTTGTGACAAACCCCCACTCTGGGACTGTGTGTCACTGACAACATTGGTCATCTCTAACCCAGGCTCAATAGGGAACTTTCCAAGGACTAACTTGTGGTAGGCTAAAGCTAGCACAGCTTAGCCTAGCAGTACTATCACATATATAGTGTACACTATACATTAGTCAGAATCTACTCACTCCCTCAATGCCATTTACCATGTGCTGTAAGGATGCCTTGGGCTCTGGCCCTGAAATCCTCCATTTCAGTATCAGATCAATTGGACTGCCTCTGCATGGCTCAGCTGCCATATCAGACTTAACTTCCCATAGCATCACAACCTCATCACCAGTTGCTCACTTCCTCTCCCTCCATATGCTCATACACACACACTCTCTCTCTCACTCTCTTCCGTTGCTTCTTGCCCTTCCTCACATTGCATCACATCACATTGCCATGGACCACTGCCAACTCACCACTGGACGCTAGGCCACCTGTTCACAGGCTGTGCCTCCCCATGCCTCATGTCACCCTTTGTCCATTGCCCCTCCATCCTCATCGCATCCCCATCATCACCCAATGCCTTTGAAGTGTTTCATTCCATTTCCCCCTTATGACACCCATCTCTACCTATATTTTCTCTACCTTACTCCTTCTTTGGTCTGGTTTAGCTACTCATTCCTCCTGTATTTAAACCACCTCTTTTGGCTGAATACACCAGCGCCTGGTCACCACAGTTTCCCCCTTCTCTTTGCGTGATCATCTTGGAAGTCAGGCTCAACCATGGGCACTTGAAGGGTATCATCTTGCAACTCATCTTGTTTCATCTCATCTTACTCTTGCTCACTCTCATTTTCCATGCTCACCCCATCTCTCCTCCATAACCCCTGCAGAATCTGCTCCACCATTCAAACTCATATGGACTTGTCTCTGTGCAGCGTGTGTACTCATATTATAGTATTTGGGACTCAAGTACTCATTTACATTAGTACTTGTATTCATCATGTCTCAAGCACAAATACTCAGTGACTCAAGTACTTGTACTGACAAGTTTAGCACATGTGAATTGTGTCAAGATTTCAATGTCTCAAGTCCTAATGTCTTAAGTCATTAACTTGCAATGTTCTGATGTCAGATGTTAGGCTGAATAACCTCTTGATGAAAGCTGAGGGGGTACAGAGATTACATTGGGAATATGTACTGCTATGTTATCAGGATGAATGACTTGGATTCATTGACAATAAGTGCATGAAATACATTGAAATTTTATAGGTAATTATACTGTGATTATATTCACAATGTATCTGGTGGAATAACCTTTTCTTCATCATAGAGTACATTGTAAATAAGTTCACAATGTTTTATATGACAACATCTAAGACATTTTTGAAATACCCTCCTTATAAAATCAACATAAAAATCTGTTTGACACTGAACAATGCCCACAGTGAACATTAGTCTGAAATGAAATGAAAAAAAAACATATCTGGACTGTGTGCCTGCAAATGATGTCACAGGAAATGGTGGTGGCAGGTGTGGCAGCTAAGGGAAGGAGGTGGTGGCATGGTGGCTTGCATGCCTGCAGACAGGGTTGTGATCATCCCTCTTGCATCAGCTGTGGGGGTGGTCCCTATGCAACAGCAGCAGGTGTGGTAGCAATCCCTTGAAGATAACTGTTAAAAGAATAAAACAAAAAATAAAATAAAATAAACCTAATTAAAAAGACATATGCAGAGGTCAGTGGATGGCTGCAGTGGAATGTGGTACAATGGGGGTTGTATGGCAGTGAGAGTGCCTGCTGTTGACACAGACTGCTTTGCCAGTACAATGTGTCATTAGATGATTAAGTCATCTTTGGTTTCCTGATATGGTATCTGCCTGTTTAGGACTTACTTCTTACTTTGGACTTATTCTGGACACTCACAGACCAGTTATTGTTTATCTTTATTAGGATTCTATATAAGGTCCTTATTGTTCTTATTGTTAAGATACCAGCTCTAGATAGCTCTAGGCCTTCTATTGTTCTCAGCCCTCCAATGGCGTTTCTCCCTCTGGCACACAGACCACCTGTATTGTGTTTGGATCACCTGTGCACACAGACCATTATTAGGTAACCCTTTAGTATATAAGGACCCCTGTTTTCG
>WNGR01005425.1_pt1 | contig 13674 bp, 16 predicted proteins | sample 5407581 | NCBI WGS metagenome assembly WNGR01 (sample SAMN13153383, study PRJNA577476) | soil metagenome | isolation source: 80 cm soil or saprolite under Garry oak tree replicate 2 | place: USA:California | collected 2016-06-15 | reverse complement strand
GTGCAGCTTCGCCCAAAGTTGCACAGTCACGTGGGTGGCCGAAGGATCGGTCTGTTTGGAGAAATCGTGTATGTCCAACGCGAAGTCAGGATTTGTGGAAGGATTGTGAATATTAGATATAAAATTGGGCACAGTCCGTGTTTCATTATCGGCCCTAACCCCAGATCTTGGCTTGGAAGCGTTGCCATTAAGCTTCGTTGTGCTTGCGGCAACTTTGCGAGTGGTGGAAGGGGACGCGGTCTTGTCGGTTGATACAGCGGTGGCTGTCCGGGAAATGCGCCTGGTGTGTTGTTCTTCCCTGGAACCTGATTTCGACCTTGACGGGGTGCCCTGTGATGGCTGTAGATTACGGTTCGACGCGGGACTTTCTCTAGAACTAGGTCGATGTGCACGAGACGCAGAAGCTGGCGTCGAGGGTTTTGCTGGAGACCCATGTTCTCCGAAGGTGCTTGGGACAGTGACAGTGACGAAGGTCTCCACCAGCCGCGATCGCAGGACCTTCTCCAGTGTTTTCTGCGTGTGGCTTCGCCACTGGGTAGATGTGGGGACCACTGCTTTCCCCGAAATAGACGAGGACATAGACAGCGTCCGTGGGCGGTTGGCCTTGGAGGCAGTTCCTGTTCCAGAGAGCGGTGGATGGCTTCCTGACCTTACGCTCGCCGAAGACTCCCGTCTGCTGACCCGAGAAACAGTGCGTTTTCTGGCCCTCAAATCTGGAGGGCTCGCGGAGCCAACAGCCCACGAATCATCACTGGTGTGACCGTCAAGCCTACTCTTTACCGTCATGATAGACGCGGACGACGTCCTCCGACTCCTCTTTCGAGAAAGGGCAACATCCAGATCATCGGACAAGCTTCCGTAGGACGTAAACTGTGATTGCTCGGACGGCTGGGTAAGGGCAGAGGCAAAGGCGTCACGAGCGGGGAATGGCGTGAAGTTCCGGATTTGAATGCGAGTGATATGTCTAAGCAAATGCTGGCACAAGTTGCAAGTTCGTCTGAGTGAACGATTTAGTATATGAGGTGACCTGATACTCAACAGGTGTCAAAAGTCCACCCGACGAATTACTTCCCACCCCATTTGTTTCGCCCCGCCTGCGGCCGTGAGAGTGAGAGTCGGTCTCCATGGAAATGGTCCTCAGGTAAAGATTTGGTTCCGGAGTAAAAGGAGAGAATAAGTCGGGAGCATACAGGCGTCCGAGAGACCCGCGAAGTGGATTTCCGTGTTGTACGAGTCGCCTCGGTGAGCTGGGCCGCGGCTCCGCAACCTTTCAATTGATCAAGTAGACTCATCATTCCACTACCGTCGACGCTCAACTACGCTCGGGTTTATTTGAGTGCTGAGCGCCATTGACTCTCTTGCTAGGTAATTCATGCCATAACCATGCCCCCCAAAGCGCGTATCATCCGTAAACCATCCACTGCGGGGTCCTCGAGTACCCTAAAATCTACTACTTCAGGCGCTCCTCTCCCAGCGGCGCCTTCTTCTGCTACTCAACCCCCCTCAACCTCGAGCAGTACAGGCATGGCCACCAGCTCCAAGGACGGCGCCATGTTACCGCCCCCTAACCCATCTCCACCAAAGGCCGTTCTCGAGCCAGAGCTAGACGCAATTGCAATTTGCCTTCGGGTGCGGCACTTCCTCTTTCTTATCGTTGCACTCGCCACGTCGTTGTATTCATCGTGAATCCGTCAGAACGCTGCTGTGAAGACGAACCAGATACATGCGTTCTTTGCTGACACAAGGAGACTGTAAGTCGCTTAGATGTTTCATGCCGTCGTGAAGCTGAAGTCCCTGCATTTCCGCAGTGGGATCAACGACTATGCGACCCGTCCTCCTCATTCCCTCACTGACGCTTTGGGTCGTGAAATCGAGAAATACGATCAGTTATGCGACACCGTGGAGGCACATCTGGTGAGCACAGCTCACCTTTTTCAATAGAAGAAGGGCTGCTTCGAGCGTGTTGATTCGATGCCAGTCACGCGCCATCGCGGTGCTTCAGCGGGACCTCGACCGAGCTAAAGCTCAGGAGAAAGCAGAAAGAGAGGCAGAGGCTCTCAGGAATCTACCTCCTCCAGAACCTGAGGTCGTTGCGGTGAGCAGCAACCCTGCAGAGCTCAACGCGAGCTCAGTTTCACTTGCACACCCTAAGGACGTTCCTGGCCCTTCGGTATCCGGAACTCAGAAATCAGGAGCGGGCTCTTTCCTGGCAGCTCGTCGTCAATCTACCATTTCTTTGTCCTCGCTTAACCGTCCACAGTTCCCGCACAAGCTCGATTTATCCTCCGCTGCACTGCGCATTAATTCCGCGGAACTCGCCCAAGGTCTCGGTGGCCTTCCGTCTCCTGTCACACTTGCCCCAAAGTCTGGCCGTGCAACTGCCACCAGTGAATTCCCACCCGACTTTATGGCCGCACTGGCGGCCTCTGACATCGCAAATCAGCCTGTAGACATAGATTTAACTATGTTGCCAGAAGAGGCTCCAGCAACGGCACATGTCAGCCTTGACGCCACATTGGGGAGCTCCGCCGACCGCCCCATTGAGCTCGATCTGGAAGGGATGGATATCGATATGACGAATGTGGACGTGACGGTGGACGTGGACGTGAAGACACTGTTCGGTGACGAACCCACCAGCGGCATATCTACCACGAATCTGTTTGGCGATACGACGGAAGCCGTCGGAGGCAGTGGAGGCAATGCACCACCATCCCCGACTTCCCTGCTTGCAACTTTCAATACTAGCGCACCCCATGGCGCCGCCCCTGCACCCGACACCAGTGGAGGAGAGCCACCGTTTGACATGGGTATCGGCGAAATGGTCGATTTTTCTCAGTTCCAATTCGACCCCATGGCAAGCACTCCCGACATGGGAATACTGGACATGAGCGCACTACTAAATATAGAAGCGGAGACAGCAGCTCAGGTGGATGGCCAGAACAGTGCGGGTGATACATAAAATGTCCTCAATTCGGTATAGAGGTATAGACGGGTGACATGACGTCCATTTCTCTTCGGCTACGTTCAATGGCTCGGTGCAGTGCCTGAATGGTCGATAAAATTTGCCTGCACTTACGTGCCTGCGTGACAAGCCAAAGGTGCCAAGTGCCCCGCGCTGATCGGAGAGGGCTTGCGCGAGCCATGCATGTGCTGGTCCGTCCGTATTTCGAGGACTCGGAAGCAGTGTCACGTTACGAGCACATAATACTTCCTTAGTCGTCTTCGAAGAGGATGATCGGGACGGATCCCCGTGCACGTCAACATATTAGCCATTTCGCTTGCGAGCCTGTCCCGTTCTCCCCCATCTCCTCCGCCCCTCGACTCGAGGAGTTCCTTCACCGCGCGGGCAAGTCTGCCCCTCGGCCCTAAGGTGGCCTTTTCGTCCTCCGCGACAGGAACGTCCGCCGTGGCGCGCCCGGCGCCGCCTCCCCCCTTCTTCTTCCCCTTGCCTTTGACCTTGGGCACGACGAGCAACGGCTCGAGCACCTCCGTACGGAAGCGCCTATACGCAAGGGACAGGATCGGCACGACGCGGTCCAGTGCGCTCGCCGCCTCCGCGCAGGCCTCCGCCCGCGCAAGCTGCTCCGCCGTCGCGCCATCAGGCGCGCCCCAGCGGCGCAACTCGGCCGCGCGCCGCTCGCGCATCTTCTCCGTGATCTTCCTATGCGAGACCGCGCTACCCAGACCCACCCCCGGACCCTGATACAGACGACACTCGGGTTCGGCGGGGCTGGGGTTGGTTGCGCCTTCGGCAACCTCGGAGATGATGTCGCCGATGCGCAGCCAGCCGCGGTCCTCGTCGGCCGCGCGCCGGACGTACTGGCGGTTCACGTAGTTTAGTAGGCGGTTGATGGATTGGGCGCCTGAGGAGTAGCGGGTGAAGCGAGGCACGAGGTAGTGCAGGAGCGCGGAATCGTCCGTTGGGGCGCCGAGGAGCACCTCGCGTGCCACGTCCGCGAGGTATGCGTCTAGCCGATCGTAGACATCGCATCCCAGGGGTATAGCGGCTGAGATGCCTCGGGATGGGGGCTTCGGAGCACCTGTGGAAGGATGCGGTGCAGGAATCGGAGACGCGTGGTTGGTGAAGTAGTTGTAAAGGGCAGTGTGGATCCCTATATGGTAGTTCACGTCCACGGCCGGGGCCTTGGAAAGATCGTCCACCGGAGAGCGAAGGATATGATTTAGTGCAGGTTGTATGTAACCCCAGAGCGCAGATAGTGAAGCAGATGGATTAGCGCTTCCTATTCGTGGATTCGGCAAGAGGTTCAAGTTAGACATGGATGACTTGGCCCTGGCCCTTAGTCTGTAGCTCTCAGCCGATTACTCGGCAAGGTGGAAGAGCTGTTATTTGCAAGCGTCGTCACAGTCGTACATACGCGGAAAACACACAGGAAAAAAAAAGATCGTAAACGACGTTAGGTAAGCCAGCAATTAACATATAGAGTAACAAGCCACTGGTCATCATTGATACGTTCTTGCCTTCGAAAAGACGGTATAGGCATAAGCGGGGTAAATTACAAAAAATGGGTGGTCAATTAACGCAGCAGAAGGGAAATGTGATATACTAGACAACCCCAAGGACAACGGTCACTCGTACGCTGGTATCTCCCGCTGGTGAAGGGGATGACGAATTAGTACTCTTGTCGTTATCGATGCATACTTCGGTTCGTAGCGAACTGCTCCTCCAGCCCCAACTCTGACTAATGGAAAAGTCGTCCGGATTACTCGTAAATCGTGTTACGGAGGAACCGGTTGCGCTGGCGCACGAGATGGCGAAATAGGCAGAGACTTGTGCTCTGGGGTCGCGGTAAGGCTGGTGTGGAACGGTTGGTGGCCCCGTGGCTGGTAAACCGCTCCCAGAAAGAGCAGAACTCGAAGGTGAACCCTGAACTGGCGTGTCGGGACGTGGACTGGGTAACATAGGAAGGCCAGAGAAAGAGTACTGCGTCGGGGATATGGGCAGGAGGGTCGCAGATGACGGCGATGAGAGGTTGCGTGCGTTAGCTCTGTTGTCTGTAGGCGTCACAGTGGAAGGGTGCTGCCCGGCTAGCACCGACAGTGGTGGGATAGGATCAACAGTACTCTGTCTGTGAAGATATACGCCAAGCTGCGGGCCTTGGGTCTTCTTCCGGAACATCTGAACAAATACGTTGAACAGACTACCCGCGTACCAAATTGTACGTGAATAGAGGTGTGACTTCTCGCGGAGTGCGTCAACGTCCCAGAACTCCACCGCAAAGCGGTATGGAGGGTACGGAACCCAACGCGCCGAGTCCGCAGAGCTGTTCGAAACGCAGTTGCTCGCGACACATCGGTCGTTCTGTAATCCAAAGAAACTGGAAATAGACATTGAGGGGCGACCAGAACCGCGAGGCTTGGGGGCGGCCGGCGACAACTCAAAAAGTTCATCCATGGAGGTGTTCTCGACACCCACGCACTCTCCCATGCGTATTGAAGATGGACCGGGAACAGGCCAATAAGCACGGTTTTCTTCGTCTTTTTCGGAAGATAGCGCTTCGTCGATATCCTTCTGGGAGACAGAAATTCCCAGCTCTTTATAACGACTAGTGCCCTTTGGTGAGGTGGGTGAACCGGTAGGAGACGAGGGTAGGGGTCCCATAATCTTGTGCCGAAGCACTGACTGTGTCCAGTGCGCGGCCTCTATGACGCGCTCTGGCACATAAGGGCGGCCCGTCGTCGGAGAACGGTCGCAGGATATGTAAACAAGGTCGTCAATACTCTGGTGTGCTAAACTTAGTACCAGGAGGTGGAGACGAGGGGGTAATGGCACGAACCATGTTAGCATAGTAAATGCCCTCCGTGAACATTCTCGACCACTCCACTTCTTCCTCTTCTAGAATGCCCTCACTCCTCCTCAATTCAACGACAGTTCTGGCCAGGTCGTATCGTTCCCTCTCCCCCCTGACGAAGAGTAGATTAGAAGATACCAGGGCACGGACCCACGCAGCGGTCAAACCCCCGCGACGCCAAATTAACGGGACCTTTGGAGGAGAAGACACCACATCTGGATGGGATGTCCGCCATTTAGACGCCGTTGAACGTCTGCTAATCGCGGGCGGGGGAGCCGATGTGGGTGTGAATGGGGAGAATTGTTTGGGAGTGCTGGCAACCTGCTGCTCGTATACAAGTATGTCGGTGCCCCATCGGGCCAACCAACAGACACAGGATTCACCAATCTTGTCAGAGACAGCACCATATGAGAAGGACTGATCCGACTCGGTCTCATTGAGGAAAGAGGTGGGTGAGCCCGAATCGGAAGAGAGCTCAGCCGGGTCCTCTTTCTCAACGTCGAGAGACAGGTCCCCACCACGAATGGGTTTGCTCTGCGAAGCCGGAACCTGGTCCACCACAGAAAGCTCGTCAAGGCTCAGGGAGAGGCTCTGCACATCCTTGTCTCGGGCGGGTCTACTGTTACCCCTTGAGGTCGACATATTGTCTTCTGAGTCATCCTTCACCAATTGCGCAACATGTTCTAGTCCGACCAAAGGGTCGAAATCTTCTTCTTGAAGGGCTCCTATGCCTTCTCCATATGCGAAGCGGAGATAATCGACGACGGTGAAAGGTCCAATGGTACTGATGATGGAGTTCAAGGCTTGCGAGGCAAGTGATGGAACTGAGAGATAGACGGAGACGGCAAGGAGGGACAAGAGGAAGCGTGGTGTTGTCGGTTGGTGGCCAGGGGGCACCGGTGAGGGTGGGAGAAGATGTGGGAAGGAAGGCGTCAAAGGCTGAGACGGTGTCGGAATGATGGCTGGATCGATAAATAATGGTGGGCCACCCCCATACAATCGAGCGATACATAACCTACGAAGTCCGAATGAGCGATAAGGAGTGGTTGATAGAGTTAATGCGGACATACTCAAAAGCTACGTGACAGAAGGGGAAAGGCAAGTAAGTCCATTGAACATTCGATCTGGAAGAGGGAATTACGTACCGGCTCGAGTGATATTAGTATCGTCAAATACTACCTCTATTGGTCCCTGGGAGACGCCAGGCCGTAAGGAGGAGCCTTTAACCTCTGATTCAACAAACCCTCCCGTAAAGAGGTACCGGAAGAAGTCCTAGAAGGGGAGCTTGAAACCTCAGGCGTGGAGGCAAAATGAAGACAAAGGAGCGCGCACCGCCTGGATGAGGACGACGCGATGGAAGTTGTAGATAGCGTTCCAAGACGCACGAATTCTGACGGTTACATCGGAAGTCTTGCCTTGGAGGAAAGAGTTGTAGATGTGGGCTTGAAATTCAGCGGGTTGTGGGATGACTGGGGAGCTAATCGGGGAGTTCATGAGAGGCGAACGCTAACGGACGGGCAAAGAGAGCCCTCACTTGTACGGGAAAGAGAAAGTCGAGACCCCGACTTTTCGGGTTTCACACTACACACACTTGCACAGCCATGTCCACACATCCTCCATCCCGTTTCTCGGTTCTCTCCTCGTCCTCCCTCTCTTCAGCAGAACTACTCTCCCCAACGAACACCTCCGCTCGTTTCTCCTTACCTTCCGCCCCATCAATCACAACTGCCACAACAGGAAACCAAAAAACCCTATCTCGTCCGAATATTTATGATAGGCCACTCAACAAGACCCGTACAGCCGAAGTATCGGCCCCCGCATTCGCGTTTCTTTTCTCGGAGATTGTTCAGTACATGCAGAAGCGCGTTAGTGGTATCAACGACCTCGAACGTCGGTAAGTGTTAACATCACTCTAACGTGTGTCATTGTGTGACTCCATCAGTTTGAACACACTGGGTTATCGGATTGGCACACGTGTTTTAGAACTTATGGTATGGCGCGCTGAGTCAACCTCCAAGGCACCAAAACGCGAGATCCGATTTCTCCCAGCTCTCATGTCCATACATACCAATGTCTGGAAAGCCGTTTTCGGAAAGCCCGCTGATGCAATCGAGAAAAGCGTTCAGAATGAAGACGAGTGTTTGTCTGTTGCATGACAGCTGCTACCATCGGCTAACTCTATTGCCGGACAGACATGATCATTGACAATGACCCAGTTGTCACTCGCAGTATCTCTGTTCCCCGCGATATGAGTCAGCTGAGCTGCTCTTCCTTTACTGCTGGTATAGTGGAGGCTGTGCTTGACGGGCTTGGATTCGTCAGTCCCGTGCAATCTGACATTTCTTTTGCTAATCGCTTTCTAGCCTGCTCGCGTCACCGCTCACAACACTCCCGCTAGTGATTTCCCTTTCCGAAATACGATATTGATAAAGCTAGAGAAAAGTGTACTTGAGCGAGAAGAGCTGTTCAAATAATTTCTTTTCACACGGAACTGTCGCGAATCGAGGCGAATAGCGAATAGAAGGGCTTGGTTCGGTCTAGAACGGTCGATATCATTATCTGTTCCTGTTCTCAGTTCCCGCGCCAGCCCCCATCGTTCTTTCTCTACACGCCTCTCTCTCCCTTCGTCTCGTCTCGTCTCGTCCGTCTCGCCTTCCTCGATGGTTGCTATACGCAGACTAGTCGTTTCCCCTCCCCTCATCAATAGCTCGTCCCTGTCTGCATCTGAACCAATTCAATTGCGGGAACTATTTGATTCACCCCATACAGGTGCCGTCACTACCAGAACGGCCACACTAACGGGCTTCAGTGAGACATCCGAACACACCGTGTGCCTTTTGTGTCTATTTCCCTTTCGCAGGCTGACGCATCTTGGAGGTCGCCTTCACAAATGACTCTATCTCATCTATTAACTCGTATGGGTACTCACCACATCCACTCTCTGCCTACATAGGCTACGTGGATACCATCCTATCCAGCGCTCCTGAGCAATCCCTTAAGCCGTTCATCATAAGCATCACGTCCTCGTCACCCATATCCCTCGCGTCCATGCTCGATGCTATCCAAGAACTTCGAGCTAAGCTCCGCGATACCGAAGGCACAACGTCGCGCATTGGGATCGAGCTCAACACCAGCTGCCCAAACATCAAAGGCTCCCCACCACCAGCTTACAACATATCCGGTCTCGTCCCTATCCTCGACGTGCTCGCAGAGTACTTTTGGAAGGATCCAACGTTGACCATCGGTCTCAAGCTTCCGCCATACCTGTACTCGACTCAGTTCGACGATCTTGTCGGGTGCATCGCCACGTACTCACGACCCGATCCGAGCGATGACTCGCGCCGCGTCAACCCATTTACGTTCCTGACATCGACCAACACACTCGGGCAGACGCTCCTCTTCGCCGAGCAAGCGGCTCCGGCGCCGCTACCCGGACCGTCTGCAGTGACCGATTCGGACGACGGCCCAGCGGCGGCGGCGCCCGCCGTTTTCGCCCTGCCAACCAGTCTGGGTGGTATGGCGGGAGAAGCGTTGCACCCGCTCGCGTTGGGGAACGTCTACACCCTGCGGCGGCTGCTCGACGCACACGCGGACACGTCCCTGTGCGACATCTCGATTATCGGCGTGGGGGGCGTGACGACGCGGGAGGCACACGCCCGCATGCGCAAGGCGGGTGCGGCTGTCGTTGCGTGTGCGACGATTCTCGTGCGTGAAGGCGTGAGCGTGTTTGAGAGGCTCTCTATTCTGAGTGACGACGACGATTGAAGAGTCGCGGTGCAGAGGCGGTGTGCGTGGACGTACGGCGGAAACTTGGAACCAAGAATGAGGGGGTACCTGACGCTTGCGATAGTAAGTTAATCAAAGATAGATCCCACAGGATTTTATTCGCTCGTGTGGTCGGTAGAGCTCATCTCAGTACATGATATGCATGATGGTTACATGGCGGTCGGGATACTGTACACTCTAGTTACAGTACAACATCGACGGGATCAACTAAACAGATGAACGAAAGAGAACTAGGGTGAGTCGGAGAGGAGCTGCGGCGCCGTTCAAGATCAGGGGCGTCGTCAATAAATTGGGGTAGAAAGAGAAGCGAGAAAACGTCGAGTCAACACGAGAAGTGCTACGCCACGGTATCGTAAAAAGGCAAAGATGTGGCGTCTTAATCGGCGGGGATAAGCACAGACGCCACAGGCCCAAGGGAGGAAGTGAGGCAGCGTAAAATTACTTGTACAGTAAGTGGCTGAAAAAGGTTGGTGACATGGTTAGATGAATGGACGATCAATCGGCGGTAAATGTAGGACCCAAATCGAGACCATCGGTGGCACTGAAGCTGAACAAAGCTGGATAACTCGGGAAGGCCGGCCAACGGTAAGTGGACTCCATCACGGGTAAGAACTGGCCTTGTGAATCGACAGGGACACTGGGTGCCCCGCCTGAGGTGCCCGACGTACACAGGAAGGTGAAATTTAGACAGTCATGCGAGGGAAATAGATCTTGCTGTAAAGCGGCTATATCCCAATTCCCGGAGGTATTCGTTGGTATGTCCGTGTACGTGAAGTCGGAACCCGCTTGGAAAGACGGGCATGCCAACACAGGACCTGTTCCATGGGTCTCACCAATCGGAAACGCCGAGTGATAACTCCAGGCGCTTTCATGTCCCATACGATGGTCGGTTTGGAGAAACTGATTTGAGAGATCGCGCGGATGTGGGATTGCAGTGGTGGAGTCGCCTGGTAAAAAATAATCAAAGTGAAAGGAATAGGGATCTTGAGCGGGTTCTGCCAGTATAGCCTGAATGTCGTCCACAACGAGTGCGTGTTGCGGGGGCGCAACTCGGCGTACGGGGAGTGAGTCTCCGGCGAGGGTGCCGGGTAGGGCTCCAAGATCGACAAGTGCCGATATAGGCTGCATCGCTAAGTCTGGGGATGAATATACATCGACTGGGGGGGAAGGGGGGGTGACAGGAGACGAAGCGGAAGCTGTGTAAGGGGGAGTCTCGGAGAAAGGAGGAGGGGAAGCCGCTCGAGAAATTGGGCGCTGAGTGGCGCGCCGATCGTGATCCGCTAATGCATTGAGCAAAGCATCGCCAGTGATGCCTTGCGACACAAGTCTCGCGGCTTCCTCATTCCGAAGGAGAACTTCGGGTTCGTTGCGCCTAGTCTTGCGCTTACGTCTGTCGCCACGAGATTTCGGTGTAAAGCGGTACTCTGGATACTTCGTAGCATGTTCGACCTTTGCTCTGTGGGCTGCATCCTTGAATCGTTGTTTGACTTCATGAGGCAACTTTCTCCACTCGCTAGAAGCCATGCGATTGAGCTGCCGGTTATCCTGCTCGATTCCCGCGAGGAGGGATTTCCTCTTCGCCAGCCAGTCTGCCTTGAATAAGAAGAAAGAGTTGAGAGGACGTGGGACATGATTGGGGTCGCGTCTTCGACGCCAGCCCTTCAGATCGTCTGTAGCGGACGGGGGCGGAGAAGGGGTAGCGACGGCGCTAGTGGGAGATTCGAGATCGCGTGGTTGGGAGACGACTTGGATCACCGGTGAGGCGAGTAATTGGACATCGGAATCAGATTGAGTGAGGACGGGAGGTAGCCAGGACTTGTATCGTGCGCTGGGCAGGAAACAGCTACGAGGAAATGGGAGGGTGGTAGACATAGTCTGAAGAGACAAAAATAACTCCCCTTCCTCCCTTTGTAGGTCGGTGAGCGCGTCATTGTGTTGAAAGGCAAGTCTGACCCAGTGGCGGCGCCGCCAGAGGCGCCTCAGAGCTCGGTCACGTGTCGTAGCGGATATCTTTTTGGGTCGCGGTCCATGCGATCACAGCTCGGAACCATCATGTCGACGACAACCAAAAGGAAACAAGCACCCCGTCCTGCAAAGCCTACTGGGCGTTACTGGAAAGGAAAGGCGCCGAAAGGCGCTGCCGATCTTCCCTCCTCTGGCTCGGAAGAGGAAGACGATGAAAGGCGAGTTCCAGAAGAGGAAGGTGACATCGCTTTCGCTGGCGAACAAGAGTTTCTTCGTGCTGCAAGTCATGAAGATGAAGAGGGTGAACAAGGTAATAAGGTACAGAAAACCGCGAAGATGAGCCTGTCTTTGAAGAATGTCAATATATCCAAGGAGGGGAAAGTGATTATCTCCGGTAAGGAGGAACTAGGGGAAACTGAGATGCAGGGTGTGTTTCCTTCCCACCGAACCTTAACCAACATTCCAAATACTATCTAGAACTATCTGAGTCGGAAGAGGAATCTGACGGGAAGGCCGCAAGTCAAGAGGAATCTGATCAGGTGCGCCGGCCGTCCAGACGACATCTATCCCATTCAACGCTTCTACAAGTCTAGTGAATATGACTCTGAATCGGAGGAGGAGAAACCAAAGGTTCAATTCCGACCCGTATTCATTCCAAAGTGTGTATTCTGCAACCGCCCTTTCTCCCTTCCTACACCCCCGCCCCGCTAGGGCCTATTGACTGTCGATTTGTAGGCGGAGCCGTGTCACCGTGGCAGAGATGCAGGCCTTGGCCGATGACTCTGAAGAAGCTATCCGAAAGAAGCAAGCAGAAGCAGAGCAAAGGAAGAAAGAGAGTCACGATTTGGTGGCCGAAAGCATTCGACGGGAGCTCCTCGAGAGTAAGTGACAATGTTGTATCAACGATGGTAATTTTTTTTATGTCCCTGTAGAGGAAAAGGAAGAGGAACTCATTGACGTTGACGACACGGATGGCCTTGACCCGTTAGGCGAGTTTGATGCTTGGCGGCTTCGAGAGCTCGCACGAATCAAACGCGACAAGGAAGCTGAGATTGCCCGCGAGGAAGAACGTGAGGAGGTTGAGCGACGGCGCGCATTGCCAGAGGAACAACGAATGAAGGAGGACCTTGAACACGCTAAAAAGCTGCGGGAAGAAAAGCCGAAAGGAAAGCAAGTTTTTCTGCAGAAATATTGGCACAAGGGTGCCTTCCATCAGGTCTGTCCACCGTCGACCCATCACACACGTCTCACACCTCATAAAACGGTCATAGGATGAAGACATACTCAAGCGGCATGACTTCACCGAAGCCACTGAATCGACTATGGATGTCTCTCTACTCCCATCAGTTATGCAGGTAAAGAACTTCGGCAAGCGTGGTCGGACAAAGTACACCCACCTGCTAGATCAAGACACTACTGTTGGAAGTGGCAATTTTGGTGGCACGGGCCCCGTCAAAACAGGGGGCACGGGTACAGATGGTGCGGGATGCTTCCTTTGTGGTGGTCCGCACATGAAAAAAGGTACATCAGAAATTTGCCTCAACCAAACGTCACATTGACGATGACTTGTTCAGATTGTCCTCAAAATACTGGCGCGCTCTCTGGGAAACCGGTAACAGGGCCGAATGCAGCACCAACGGGTACTCGTGGTGAGCGACGGTCATGGCGGGATGATGACGATCGTAGAACGCGACAAGCAAACGGCAGTGATAGAGGATGGAGGGAGCGACGACGATCACGGTCACGGTCAGTGGACGCAAGAGCTGGCGACGACAAGCGACGTCGATTGGATTAACAGTCGGCCTTACATTTACTTGCCAGCTTCTGTTCCCTATCATCCCGTGGCTTTTCTACTTCCCCAACGGCGTTTTACCTGGTTTGGTTACTGTAAGGGGGTTAAGTCCAAGCTTGCTGTCAGTGCGCTCTGCATTGACATTGGCGGGGACAGTAGACCGAACCATGTTTGGCAGGCACGGTGGATACCTGCTATAGTAAATGGTAGTGCGCAGATCCTTCGTGCCGGGGTTTGCTATGCTCCAGTAGTCTTACAGTAGTTCGAACTAGCAATTTCATGATGGGCCACCTGTGGGACTGCCATGGATTGTTTTAGCTC
>WNGR01014197.1_pt1 | contig 13678 bp, 14 predicted proteins | sample 5407581 | NCBI WGS metagenome assembly WNGR01 (sample SAMN13153383, study PRJNA577476) | soil metagenome | isolation source: 80 cm soil or saprolite under Garry oak tree replicate 2 | place: USA:California | collected 2016-06-15 | reverse complement strand
CTCCGCTGTGATACGGTTAATGGTCGTCATGGCCCTCGACCCAGTTCCCGCCCTGCTTTCCGTCGCCACCCAGCGCCTCACTGAACAGTTCGCTTCCCTCCCGCCATTCCCTGAGTCCGATCTGAGCGAATCACAGAACAGGGAGATTGCTGCGGTCCTTGAGCAAACCGCCCGGCGCCTCGGCGACAATTACCCCTACTTCCACCCTCTTTATGCCGGCCAGATGCTCAAGCCGCCTCACCCGGTGGCGCGCGCAGCATACGCAATGGCCATGGCCATCAATCCCAACAATCATGCCCGCGACGGCGGCCGGGCTAGTTCCGTTATGGAAATCGAGGCAGTCACCAGTATCGCAACAATGTTCGGCTGGGGGGGCAGGTCTGCCGATTCTTCCTATCTCGGCCACTTAACCTCCAGCGGCACCATGGCCAATCTTGAAGCTCTTTGGGTCGCCGGGCAGATTTCCCCCGGACGCCGCATCGTCGGTTCCGAACAGGCGCACTACACCCATAAGCGCATCTCTGCCGTCCTCCAGTTGAACTACTCCAGCATCGCCGCCGACGATTGCGGCCGCATGAGCCTCGAAGCGCTCGAAGACGAATTGCGCAAGGGAGACGTCGGCACCGTGGTTGTCACCCTGGGCACGACAGCCATAGGCGCCGTCGATCCGCTGCATCAAGTCCTGGCACTTCGCGATCGGTATGCTTTCCGCGTCCACGTCGATGCCGCGTACGGTGGCTATTTCCGCCTCATCCCCGACAGACTGGATGAGCCTGCCCGCCTGGCCTTTGCAGCAATCGACCGCGCCGACTCCATTGTGGTCGATCCGCACAAGCATGGATTGCAGCCCTACGGCTGCGGCTGCATCCTGTTTCGAGATCCTCAAGTCGGGCGCTATTACAAGCATGATTCCCCCTACACCTACTTCACTTCAAAGGACTTGCACCTGGGTGAAATCAGCCTTGAGTGCTCCCGCGCCGGAGCCGCCGCGGTCGCCTTATGGGCCACGCAGCGGCTGTTGCCCCTCCACCCGGGTGGCGAGTTCGCACGCGGCCTTGCCGGCGGCCGCGAGGCTGCTTTGGAGCTGAACCGCCTCCTGCGTGAACATCAAACCAGCCAGGTCGAGCCCCTGTGTTGCGGTGCTCCAGAACTCGATATCGTGGTTTGGAAGGCCAAAGCAGACACTCCCCAACGCTCCTCCGAGCTGGCCCAGCAAATCTTTGCCGCATGCGCTGCGAGGAATTTGCATTTGGCCCTTGTACAATTGCCGCAACGCTGGTTTCATCAGGAAACGCCCTTGCGCGAGTCCCTCGAGGAACCGGTTACATGTCTGCGCTCAGTTTTAATGAAGCCTGAGCATCAGTCCTGGCTTGGTCGGATATGGGGCATTTACCTCGCGGCCAGCCGGGAAGTCCAAGGAGAATAGAAGGATTCCATGTCCGAAACGAACCAAGTCGGGATCGCAGAAGAAAACGTTCTCATTCAAGCGGGTGCCTGTTCGGTGTCGATCGTCCCGCAGTTCGGCGGCAAAATCGCTTCTTTGCGTGTATCAGGCAACGAACTCCTGCAAGTCCCCCTGGCGCCCATGGAACCCCGAACTCGAACCATGTCCTTTGACGCCGGTGATGCTAGCGGCTGGGACGAGTGTCTGCCGTCTGTCGCTCAATGCGCCGTCTCCGTCGCTGGTGGAATTGCGCAGATTCCTGACCATGGCGATCTCTGGCGAGTGGCTTGGCAACCGCACGCCGTTAGCGCATCCGCCACCACATTGCGCGCCGAGTGCTTCTCCCTTCCGCTCGTGCTGGATCGCGCCGCCAGCTTGGAGGCCGACGGATCCGACAACTGGCATCTGCGACTGAACTATGTGGTGACAAACACGGGCGACACTCCGGTTCCGTGGTCCTGGGCAGCCCATCCCCTGTTTGCTGTGGAACCCGGCGATCGCATCCTGCTCCCCGATTCCATCCATGCCCTGCGCGTGGAAGGGTCCGGCGGCGGCCGTCTTGGAAACGCAGGTAACTGGGTAAAATGGCCCATTGCTGAACTTGTGGGCGGCGGCCAAACTGATCTCAGCGTGGTCCAACCCCCGGAATCCGAAATCGGCGACAAACTCTTTGCTGGTCCGCTCGGCAGCGAGCAGAATTGGTGCGCGCTGGAGCGTCCCTCTGCGGGCGTTCGCATTCGTGTCCATTTCGATCCTGCCGCCACCCCGTATCTGGGACTGTGGATCTGCTATGGCGGATGGCCTGACCGTCCCGGGCCAAAGCAAAACTGCGTCGCCCTTGAGCCCGCCACGGCTCCCGTAGATTCGTTGGCACAGACCGGACCATGGTCGCGTACCCTCAAACCCGGCGAGACTTATTCGTGGCCTATGCACGTCCAAATTGAGAGAATCTAGTTTCCTGGAGCGTTATGCACGATCTTGCAGCCTTGAGTGCTTTGCACCTTGCCCGCTTTCACGCCGAGCCAGAAATCTTTGCCGCGCCCGGACGTGTTAACCTCATCGGCGAACATACCGACTACGCCGAAGGATTCGTCATGCCCGCGGCTATCGACTTCGCCACCCTGGCTGCGATCTCACCGCGCTCCGATGGCAAGATCGTTCTCTACGCCGAAAACTATAAAGGTGAGCGGACCTTCGACGCCGCGGCCCTGCCCAAGGCAGCCACCCAGAACTGGAGCGATTATCCCCTCGGGGTGCTCGCAATTCTTGCCGGAGAAGGCCACACGATTCCCGCGTTTAGCATGACTCTCTGGGGCGATGTGCCGCTCGGCTCGGGCCTGTCGAGTTCCGCCGCCCTCGAGGTTGCCACCGCGCTGGCCGTCACTTCGCTCATGGGAGTCACCTATCCCGGCCCTGTGCTGGCCCGCCTCTGTCAGCGCGCCGAGAATGAGTTTGTGGGCGCCAACTGCGGCATCATGGACCAGTTCATCTCCGCCAACGGCGCCAAAGACAACGCCCTGCTGATCGACTGCCGCGACCTGAGCTTCAAGCTCGCTCCCATTCCTGAAAGCATTTCCCTCGTTATCGCCAACACCATGGTCAAGCACGCCGTCTCCGGTGGCGAATACACCAGCCGCCGCGCCGAGGTCGAAGCCGCCTGCGCCGTCATCGCCCGCCACCGCCCCGAAGTTCGCTTCCTCCGCGATGCGACACCTGAGGATCTTGAGCGCTGGGGCAGCGAGATGACTCCAAATTCCCTCAAGCGCGCCCGTCACGTCATCACTGAAAATCTGCGCACCGTGGCCGCAGCCGATGCGCTCATCCGTCACGATCTGCGAGAACTTGGCCGGCTCATGGCCGACGCCCACCGCAGTTACAGTCAGGACTTTGAAGCCAGCTGTGTCGAAGCCGACGCGATGGTGGCCCTGGCTCAGGATCTGCCCGGCCTGATCGGTGCCCGCCTCACGGGCGGCGGTTTCGGTGGTTGCACGGTAAACCTGGTCGAGGTCGACCAAGCTCCGGTATTCGCCGCTGCGTTGGCCGAACGCTATTCCACAGAAATCGGCATCGCGCCGCAAATCCATATTTGTCATGCCTCAGGGGGTGCCCACCGGGTCGAACCACGCATCCAATCTGTGAGGTAGTTGGACAAAGCTGGCGGAGTGTTGATACGGCAAATTCTTGAAGGCGTTTGTCTTCATACCATGAAACAAAGAGTCCCCAGTTCCTGGGAATACCCTTTGCGGCGACACCTTTCCGCGTCTGAAACGAGAATTCAATGTTTTTTGGGAGCATCCGTTGTTAAAATCGGGATGAATCTACCCGATTGACTCTTTCAAGGTGCCCTCCCGGTTGATTGTGCGATTTTTTCGGAATACTGCTGCTTGATCCGTTGCAAGCGTGCCGGAGGCTTTTAGGTAATCATGCAACCCACATCGTCAAAGCCCTTTGCTTATGAAACTTTCCCCTCCTCAGGTCTAGTCGCATATTTCTCGATGGAAATAGCCATCAACCCCTCCATGCCAACCTACTCGGGCGGCCTCGGAGTGTTGGCCGGCGACACCCTGCGTTCCGCCGCTGACCTGGGCATTCCCCTGGTCGCCTTTACGCTTCTTCACCGTAAGGGATACTTCCAGCAGCATCTCGATCCTGCAGGAGGCCAGACCGAAGAAGTCCAATCGTGGAACCCCTCGGATTTCTGCGCCGAAGAGGCGGCTCGCGTCACCGTCTCTGTCGAAGACCGCATCGTCACCATCCGCGCCTGGCGTTATAACCTCGAAGGCCGCTCGGGACACGTGGTTCCGATCTACCTGCTCGACACCGATCTCGACGGAAACTCCGGCTGGGATCGCGGCCTCACAGACCATCTCTACGGCGGCGACACCAACTACCGACTTCAGCAGGAAATCGTGCTCGGCATGGGCGGAGTGCGCATGGCCAATGCGCTCGGGATGCAAGTGAATGTCTACCACATGAACGAGGGTCACGCCGCTCTGCTGACCCTCGGGCTGCTCGAGAGCCAGCTTGGTGGAGGTCCGCTCGGCGCGGCCACCGACTCCGATCTCGCCGTGGTGCGCAACAAGTGTGTGTTCACCACCCACACTCCGGTACCCGCCGGCCACGACCGCTTTTCGACCGAACAGTCGATCCGCATTCTGGGCGGCGAACGCACATCGCGCCTGCAAAAGCTGGGCTGCTTCCACGAAGGCCTGCTCAACATGACCCTGCTGGCGCTGCGCTTCTCGCGCTATACCAATGGCGTGGCCATGCAGCATGCCAAGGTTTCCCGCGACATGTTCCCCGAATTCCCCATCGAGAGCATCACCAATGGCGTTCATGCGCCCACTTGGCTGTCTGAGCCGATGCAGAATATGCTCGACGCCCACATCCCGGCATGGCGGCGCGACAATCTCTACCTGCGCAACGCCATTGACCTGCCTGAAAACGTGATGCTTTTTGCACACGCGCGCGCCAAGGAAGCATTGCTCGCCGAAGTGGCCTCTCGCACCGGCCTCATGCTTAACCCAAGGGTCCTGACCCTCGGTTTTGCCCGCCGCGTGGCCACTTACAAGAGAGCCAGCCTCATGTTTGCTGACCCCGAACGCCTGGTAAAAATCGCCGAAGCGGCCGGCGGCCTGCAGATTCTCTATGCCGGCAAAGCCCATCCTCAGGACGAACCCGGCAAGGCGCTCATCCGCCAGGTCATCGAAAAGGCCGCACATCTTTCCAACGATGTGCTCCGCATCGTTTATCTCGAAAATTACGCCTGGGATCTGGGCGCGCTCCTCACCGCCGGCGTCGACGTCTGGATGAACACGCCCCGTCGCCCCTACGAGGCTTCCGGCACCAGCGGAATGAAGGCGGCCCTCAACGGCGTTCCCAGCCTGTCGATTCTCGACGGCTGGTGGATCGAAGGATGCATCGAGGGCGTGACCGGCTGGGCTATTGAAGATGGCGCCGACGATGCTGCTGAGGCGGCCTCGCTCTACGACAAGCTCGAAAAGGCAGTGGTGCCGCTTTACCTTAAGGCTCCGGAAAACTGGGCGCGCCTGATGCGCACCACACTTGCATTCAACGGATCTTTCTTCAACACCAACCGCATGGTCAAGCAGTACACCCGCAACGCCTACTATCCGGTCAAGCTGATGGAGCATGCCCGCGTGGAAGAACCGGCCTTCGCCGACTAACGCGTTTTCGGAAATGGTGTAGGGAGCGGCGGCTTCCAATAAAGCGTGAAAGACCAAAGTATTTCCGAAAACGCCGTAATGCGTTCCTTCTGAACCCGGAAAACCAAAGTGGACTGAGCCTCAATCTCCAGACTCAGTCCGCTTTTTTGCATGCTCGCCGTTCCTCTCGTAAGCCGTACAGCTGGGGAAATCGGAGCCGAAAAAGGAGATCCAAGTGGCAAGCGGCGATCCTTCCACTGAACTTCGAGAACAGGGTATCGCTCGGTTGAGGCATGTCTTCCCGAAAGATTCCCTTGTCACGTTGAAAGACGCTGCCGCCCGATGTTTTCAGGCGATCGCGACAGAGAAAGCGCTTCCCGGGCACTACCGCTTCAGCCGCTCTTCTCATACCATACTTCTCGCTGCGCTTACGGACTTTGGCTGTGACCGCTCGCAGGACTTACTGGCACCTCTATCCGCCCCAGGGCTTGAACAACTGTTTTCTCAAGCGATGGGCTCCGAGTGGACCTGCAACATGGACCAATCGTGGATTCGGAAGAAGTTTGCCCCGGTTCATGCTCCGGCTCCCGGGTACCATCTCCAAAACTGGCACCAGGACGGCGCGTTGGGAGTCCGTTTTCCCTTGGAACCCGGACCTGTCATCCCCATGACCGAGTTGCTGACTTGCTGGATTCCGTTGAACCAATGCGGCGTCGACAGCCCTGGTCTGGAATTCGTCCGCCGCCGTCAACCAGCGTTACTGCATTTCTCTGAACTCGACGACTCTGCGCTGCGACGGCGGCTCTCGCCGCAGGAATTCTGGGCGCCATCGTTCGAACTCGGCGATGGCCTGGTTTTCATGAACGACATGCTCCACCGAACTCACGTAACTCCGGAAATGCGCCATGATCGGCTCAGCGTGGAATACCGCATCTTCCCTCGCTGACGCTATGTCCGCGATGCCTCCCCGCTCGGAAGTATGATCGGTCAAGGAGTAGCGAGCCGTGACCACGCGTCAACACAAGGTTCACACTCAGCTCGGCCGAGCCGCAGTTCAGATCTTTGCCGCCAACGATCGCATGAACCAGGCGATTATCGAGCATCTTGACCCAGCCGCCTGGCAAGCGAACCTGTCAGCGAATGTGCCGGCCAAACCTACCCGCAATACCCGCACCATTGCGGCGATCTTCACGCACATGCACAATGTCCGATCCAAATGGGTCAGGCTTACAGCTCCGCATCTTACCGTTCCGCCACTGCTCAACCGCGCACATTGCACCCCGCAAGAGGTCCGCGCAGGATTGGCCGAGAGCGCCGCTCGCTGCGCAGAGATGCTTGCCGAAGCGCTCGACGGTTCTGAGGGCCGCATCGACAAGTTTTTGAGAGACGGCTGGGCTCAGCCTTGGCCGGTTGGTCCGGAGATGCTGTGCTACATGCTCTCTCACGAAGCCCACCACCGCGGTCAGGTGTGTATGCTCTCGCATCAGCTTGGATTTCCATTGCCGAACGAGGTGATGTCCGGGATCTGGAATTGGGAAAAGCTTTGGAAAGAGTGCGGGTCGTCCCGCGGCCCCGGCTACGATTCCTGACCAATCGCTCAAAGGCCGCCGCGGAGATGGGACGCGAAATAAAAAGGGCACCCGCCGGGACGGATGCCCTTTCGTCATACGCTCAAACACTCTACATCGGCTGCGGAATGTACTCTTCGTCCTCTTCCATCCCATAGCGACGCAGCAGGTTGGGCAAGCTCTGCGAAAACGCCGAGCGCGGCATCACCGTGTCGCAGCCAGCCTCCGTCGCCTTCAGCTTCAGATCACCTTGCAGATGCGAAAGGAAGCCGATGACCGACGTCGCCTTTTTGAACTTATTCTTGAACTTCGGAATCAGCGTCATCGGCTTGGCGTTGGCATTGTTCAGATCAAACACCAGCAGTTTGGGCCGATCCGCCTCGGCAGCGTCGATTAACCGCGACACCGCTTCCTTGTCGCCCTTCACAAACTCCACCTTCACGCCCAGCTTGCGGGCCGTCTCTTGAATCTTCGCCATGAAGAAGAGATCGTCGATAAAGCAGAAGATGCGCGTCGGCGCATCGTGGCGAATGGGAATCGTGGGCGCTCCCTGGTAAACATCAGGGTTGTAGCTGCTGTGCCCGTTGTTCGTGATCTGGATCGTCGAAGCCGGACCGTCGGCTACATTGCCGTTCACCGTGCGGTAGCTGTGATCCATCGGACCCACAAACTCGCGCGGTCCGCGCTGCTGTTTTCCCTTACGCTTGCCCTGCGTTGAACCGGCCAGGCTGTTTCCAGGCTGTGGAGCAGAGGCGGAAGAAGAAGACCCCTTCTGGAAGAATTTCTTCTTCTTTCGTCCCTGGTTCTGACCCTGGCCACCATTCTGGTTGCGGTCCTGGTTGCGATCCTGGTTTCGGTCCTGGTTGCGATCCTGGTTGCGGCCTTGGTGCGGTCGCTGCGGAGCCGGAGGTCGCGGCGCTGCCGCCTGCGACTCTGGAGGCGAACCTGCGGCGCCGATGCCCCTGCGACTGGCCCTGGCCGTTGGCCGGGCTCGGCCCCAGCTCTGGCTGGGGCTGCGTCGATTCTATCGTCATGCTTGAACTTCCTGGCAATTTACTGTTTGATGCATTGATTATTAGGATCAGACGCTTCCTCGGGGGGGCGCTGAACATCCTTTGCCTGCCGTCATTCCAAGTCGGGAAAGGGAATACGACAACGTGCCGTCCCTCTTTACAGGGAACTCTTCAATCTGGCGTTAGAGCGGAGTACTGTCCGCAATTTACCACGACTCTCTCAAGTCGCAAGCACTCTTTCACTGATCTGTGACCCGTGCGTTCATCTTCCCGGACCACCGCATATTCCCGTCCCTGCGGCGCTCATTCTTCGTTCGAATTCCCGGTCCTGGGGTCACGCACATCCCGGCTTTGTATCGGCGTTCGTCCCCGGAAAAACGCCTTGGCCGCCTCGAATTCAAAAATCCTGGCAATGGGCTTCGGCCAGCCATCAGACTTAATTCCAGCGCCGCCAGTCCTCCCATTGAGTGATGCCGTTCAACGGGGATATTCCGCACTTGCCAGCCAGGTTCGGTCTGAGTTCTTTGGCGAAGTTTCCTTGCTCGGTGGCGAGCGCGCTCTGCCCAGATGCGGGAGGCTCACGTCAGCCACTTGATCGGCAAATCTGATACTACAGCGGGAAGGCGCCGCTGGCAAGTACACCTTTAGGTTACTTCGCAGCTTTCGGGAAGAAAATCGGACCATTCCCGTCTTGGAAAAAGTATTCCAAAATCACAAAGCGCCACTCCCGTTGGAGTGGCGCTTTGGATCTGCGCAAGTCACTGGCCTCCCGAAATAATGGCGATCGGTAGTGTTCCCGTCGCTCTTCCAGACTTCCCGGTCGGTTTTCCCTTTTTTGAGGGCCGCTCTTGGCGGTGGCTCTTACCGGGCGTCTGTGTTCTTTGGGCTTGGCCGGACTCTTTCCCAGCAGCCTCTACATCACTGGCGCCCTCTATGTAGCAATCAACGTGCCGTTCCAATGTGCACGTATTTTCAATGGCTTAGCAGGTAATTCAACCTCTCTTCATCTCGATTCTAAGAGTGCTGCCGGCTTCGAGCTTCTGAAAACCATAGATTACCGCTGGCACACGGGACAATAATGCGTACTGCGACCCGCCAGCACAATCCGCCGAATCTCCGTTTGGCAATGGCGGCAAGGCTGGCCCGTCCGCTGGTACACACAGTGCTCCAGTTGAAAAAAACCCCGGACGCCCTCGGCATCTACGTAATCCGAAACCGACGAGCCCCCCATCCGAATGGCGTGCTCCAGAACCTCCCGCAGCGCCGCCCGCAGCCGTTCCAGCTCCGCCCGTGTCAGCCGCCCGGCTGCCCTGCGTGGCCGAATGCCCGCACGGAAAAGGCTCTCATCCGCATAGATGTTGCCCACCCCTGCCAAAAGCCGCTGATTGAGCAGGGCTGCCTTGATGGCGAGACGCCTGCCGCGGAATAGCCGCGCAAACTGAGCGGCGTCAATAGTGAGCGGCTCCGCGCCCGGCCCCGCAAAACCTTCCTGTTTCGCAAGGCTCCTGAAATCCAGCCGCCCGAACCGGCGCGGATCCACAAAACGCAGTTCCCTCCCGCTCTTGAGCCTCAAGCGTGCGTGGGTATGCGGAGCCACCTCCGCGTCCGGCGTAGTCACCAGCAAACGCCCCGTCATGCCCAGATGCACTATCCACTGAGCTTCCGGGTCAATTTCGCCGCGCTCCGTCGGCCGTTCGCCCGCAGACCCAAGCTCACAGACGATGTGCTTTCCGGTGCGGTGTACAGCCAGAATCGTTCGTCCTTCCAGGCCTTTGGCTTGTTTTGCCGCCGGCGTCTTGAAGGGTTCACGATGAGAGCCGAACCAGGCCTCGACAATGCGATCGCCTTTCACCCGCGCATGTACCCCGCGAGCGATCGTCTCCACCTCAGGCAGTTCCGGCATGAATTAATTGTAGCGATTCAGGCGCGTTGTAACGATTCAGGCGCGCGCGTCGATCGTCAGCCGTAGCGATTGATCTCCTCCGGGGTTAGATCATCTTCAACCGATCCGATCGCCACCGCAAGTCCCCACTTGTTCAGGTAGACGCAGCCCATTCCCAGTCCCATCAGAAACACCCCGACAGACGTGTATTCCATCAGGTCTAGCTTTCTGTCTTCCTCCACGGTCTGGTAGACGATGACACCATGAATGTTCCGCGGAGTCAATCGCATCTCCGCAGGATGCGGCCATGTGGGCAAGCTGTGTGCGTAACCCGATGAGATTGCTGCAGAGACAATCATTCCCGCCAGCCCCGGCAACAGCAGAAGCAGCGAGACAAACCGCAACGTGGCTAACTGTGCTGCTTTCACTTACCGTAACTCCTATCCCGTCCGAGTTAGAAAGTGCTAATCGCGTCATCGATTGAATGCGAGAAGGTCACCCACCATGATTACCATCGCAGAGTCAATCCAGGTGCATCGAAGTAACTTCATGGGTTCGAAATACGTTCCCGGCCCTCCTTCTCAGAGTGAGAACCTACACAGGCGAAGACCCGCTGCCTCAGCGGCGAGTTACACAAAGTATAGATTGTGCTTGATAACTACGCCAGATAACTGCCTGTAATAACTCTGCAGTTGGCGGTCCGAATGGAACCTGGAAAGAAAACCCAAGTCATTGCCTAGGGCCTGATCACCCGGAAAGTTATCTGTGCTCATCGGAGTTACGAATCCTGCTCGCCTCGAAGCTCACTATCTTCCAGCGCCCGCGCTCATCCTTCACATACACGCGCGTGTAGCGATAGCTCCCCGAAACATCGCCCTCCGAAGTCGTGCCACTCACCTCCGCCCGCGAGGTCACCAGCGCAGTCTGTCCGTAAAACCGCACCTTGCGATCTGAAAAATCGATCGAGGCAAAGCGCACGATGCCGCTCTTCAGATTAGCGAGCGTCTGCTCCTTCGATTGCAATGTCCCGTTGGCGGTAATGGCAATGTAATCGTCCGCGAGCAGACTGTCCATCGCGGCAGCGTTCCGATGCAGGACCGCGTCCCGCCAGGTTTGCTCAAGCAGATCGATCTCGCGCCGGCTCTCATGTCTCTGTCCGCGCGGCATTCCCGCTGAAGGCTGCACCGCGCTCGCCGTTACGGCAAACAGCAGACACAGACCCGCAATCCAACTCCACCGCGGGAAGAATCTGTTTACATTACAGGGCATAATCGCGTAACGGATGGTAGCCCTGCGCGGGTGCCGCGGTCAATGCCCCTTCAGAGTAAAAACTTCATCCGGGGAAAAGTTCCCGCTTCACATTCGTCAATGCCATCCGGCCTTTCGCCGGTTTGACGCGGCGAATCCCTAAACGAGAGCTACCAGGTCCTCGCGCGTCCGTTCCCGCATCTTCTGGTACAGTCCACCCACAGCGTGCTCTTTGAAATGCGTTGAATGCCGGTGAGCCTCCGCCGCTGCGGCGTCAGTGTACTGCTCGTAGATCAGCACCGTATCCGGATTCCCTTCGACGTAGTGCGGAATGTAAGTCACGCATCCCGGTTCCTGGCGCGAAGCCATGGCCAGCGCGCGCAGGCTTTCAACCACGTCGGCGCGGTCCTCCTGGGCAAACGTCATGCGGACGGTAAAGCTGATCATCGGTGAAGATTTCCCTTCTGCCTGCTCCTTCAAAATTCAAGAAGCCCTGTTGCAAACTTCAGTCTATGCGTGAATCTCGTCGAGAGCCGCGGCAAATTCCGGCAGCACCATCGTCTGGTCGCGATCCGGCCCCGTCGACACCATGCCGATCTTCGCTCCGCTCTCCCGCTCCTGGAAGCGCAGATACTCGCGCGCAGCCGCTGGCAGCTTCTCAAACTCCGTGATGCCTTCTGTCGATTCCCGCCAACCCTTCAGCTTCGTATAGACCGGCTTCACGGCTTCCAGCCCACGTACATCTGCGGGAATCTCGTCCGTGACCTTGCCGTCGATCTCATACCCAACGCAGATCGGAATCTCTTCGAGCTCGTCCATCACGTCCATCTTTGTGATCACCAGCCACTCGGCGCCGTTCACCTGGTTCGAATAACGCAGCAGCGGAATATCCAGCCATCCGCAGCGCCGCGGCCGTCCCGTCACCGCTCCATACTCGTTGCCGCGCGCCCTGATGTGGTCGCCGGTCGCATCGTGAATCTCGGTAGGGAAAGGGCCCCCGCCTACGCGCGTCACATAAGCCTTGGTCACCGAAATCACCGTGCCGATCGCCGTCGGACCCACGCCCGTCCCCGTCGACGCTCCGCCCGCCGTAGCCGACGACGACGTGACTTAGGGATAGGTTCCGTGATCGATGTCCAGCATCGTGCCCTGCGCGCCCTCAAACATCACGCTGCCGCCCTCGCGCAAAATTCCGTTCAGCAGCCGGCCCGTGTCGGTCACAAACGGCCTCACTTCTTCAGCCGCAGCCGCGTATTCGTCATACATCTTTGCCGGGTCAAGCGGATCGGTCCCGAACAGCGCATGGGCAATCGCATTCTTCTCCGCGCAGGCCGCCTCAATGTGCGTCTTCAGCAGTGCGGGATGCAGCAAGTCCACGATCCGCAACCCGCTCCGCGCCATCTTGTCTTCGTACGAGGGCCCGATGCCGCGGCTGGTGGTGCCAATCTTTTTCCGCCCCGGCGCGCTCTCCGCCGCCAGCTCAATCATGCGGTGGTAAGGCAAAATCACCTGCGCACGGTTCGATACCTTCAGTTGCCCGTCTACGTCAACGCCCAGGTTGCGCAGCTTGGCCACTTCCTTCAGAAAGGCGATCGGGTCCAGCACTACCCCGTTCCCGATTACGCCCTTGCACTTGGGCCGCAGCACCCCACAGGGAATCAGCTGCAGCACAAACCTCTGCCCGCCAATAATGACGGTATGCCCGGCATTGTGCCCGCCGGCGTAACGTGCCACGGCGCTGAAGCGCTCGCTCAGCACGTCCACAATCTTCCCCTTGCCCTCGTCGCCCCATTGGGCGCCCAGCACAACAGCAGTCTTCGCTCGCATTTGGATTCCGTTCCTGCAGAATAGCCCCGCCCGGCTCGCTTTGATCCGCCAGCCACGCACAGGCGCTTACGTGAGCGCGGCCCACCCAGCCCGCGCCATCTCCGATCATAAACCCTGGGGTCCTCAGCTCTGCGAACCAACCTCCATACCTCGTTGCGCGCTCCGCCCCGAATTAATCGATATAATGAGCCGAATTTTCCGCAGGCCGCTGTGCCGTATCGTGCGAGGGACACATGCCGCGATCTTCTCCGTTTGCAGTTGTCGATTCGTTTTGTCTCAAGACGCCGGTCTGCGCCTTCTTCAGCGCAGTCTTGTGCGCTCTCTTCCTCACCCGGATCAGCCCAGCTGCTCCACCGCCCGCTCCGCTTGCCCCAACACGCGCCAAACTTCAGGCCCTTGCAACATGCCTGGGTCCAACTCCTCTGTTGACCGACCTAACCAAGGGTCTCCTCGCCGGCTGGCCCGGCTGGCGCGCCAAAGCTCACATGCCGCCCTCGCTCAACAACTCGCCCAGTCCGCCCCCGCCGCCC